>Ga0307513_10009877_pt1 | contig 12042 bp, 8 predicted proteins | sample 15_EM_MG_FD_202174 | JGI IMG/M metagenome (GOLD analysis project Ga0307513, IMG submission 202174) | Populus trichocarpa ectomycorrhiza microbial communities from riparian zone in the Pacific Northwest, United States - 15_EM | ecosystem: Host-associated > Plants > Roots > Unclassified | place... | reverse complement strand
GTTTGCGTCCTTGCAACCAAGAAAACGAGCTTAGCCTTGCATATCTATTGAACAACTACTCCTAAAGATGAAAGAATACATGATTTCTGATTTGTAGAGGGGAGAGTTTGTGTTTCTTCTCTTATGGTTGCCACCCCTCTTTCTTTTGTTCTACTGTACTCCCTCTCCCTCTCTCTTGGCTCTCTTAATAGCATAAACTTAGCTGCCTATTTATACACAAATTGTAAGTAAGAAAAATCAAAGTTCAAGTGTGAACATAAAACAAAGAATATCAAGGCATTTTATACATAAAACATAGGCAAAACACTAGTTAAATGTGGGTGAAACTATCGAATAATATGGTTACATCATTCACTCATTCTCATTGCATGCATCCATAACCATATTCATGTAAGGATTACTGTTTTCATTTCCAACTTCATGCATGTTGCTAGCACTAGAAGTTGACCCAACCACCCTTTCTACCATGCTCTCATTAGGAACAAATAGTTCTCCGTGTGCATACCAACACAGATAATCCTCTATGAAACCTTTGGTTAGAAGATGCATTGTTACAATATTTTGATGCAGAAACTTTAAATTTTTACACTTCCTGCATGGATACCTAATACCACCATCAGTAAAATTCCTCGGGATAGGTGTTGCCAAATTAATAAAACCCTGAACCTTGTTACAATAATTCATCCTCCGCAATCCTTAAGGTGAGTCCCAATACATCCATGAACGATCATCCATGACTTCTATCGAACCTCTAAAAAATTATGACGACAACATGTATTAATTAACTACGTTACGTAAATAAACATAACAAAAATATTGGTTTTCCCCGACATTATCCAACAAACTAAAAAACACTTATGTTAAATATTCATTATCAATTATCAACTATCAACGTCCATACAAATTTATACATATATAAATTTACGGAAATCACAACTTCACAATAGAATTCATAACAATTAAAACATACCCATTAAACAAGCTATTATTTATTTCATCACAACACATCTAATTCGGTGTAATTCAAACAAAGCTTCAACAATTTACAAATAAATATAATTTGACAAATCTAAAACAAACTATAACAACTACAAAATTATACATTCATACTACAAGTTTCTTTGACAAATAACAGTCAAACAAGTACATACGTTAACAAAATATATATACTAAAAAAACAATAAAATTCACATTTAAATGTTAAAACTATATAAAAAGGATAAATTTATTTACAAAAAACGATAAAATCCACAATAACCGATGTTGTGACCACGTACAAAAGTATAAGAAACTTGAGTGCTTGTGTTGAGAAAAGGGGAGAGTTGGGATGGGTGGTTGGTTGCAGTTTGGGAGGGGAGAGGTGGGATGGGGAAGAAGAAGGAGAAAAGGAGGAAGAAAGTGTCGGCAGAGTGGGTATATATTGATTTTTATCGATGGAATCATCGATGGACACGTTCCGTCGGTATACCCGTCGGTGATTCCACTGGTGACAGTGCCACATCACTGTACGGATATCCTAGTTTGAATCCCTCGGTCATTCCGTCGGTAAAATTATCTGAAAAAAATCCACGTCATCACACTGTTGCAGCTTTCCAAAAAAATGTATAGTCCGTCGGCGATACAGTTGGTATGTATCGATGGACGTATTCTGTCGGTATATACCGACCGTATCGCCGATGGATGGTATCTGTCAGTATATACCGACAGATTTTGAGACGGAATTATATCCGTCGGCAAAAATTTCCGACGAAAAAATTTTGTTGGTTTTTGCTGATTTTCTGGTAGTGTCACATTATTGAAATACTTCGTCGTTAAATACCATAACCTTCATCACCTTTTGCCATTGAAAAGTTTGTTGAAATGATTGTGTAATTAGAAGAAGAAGAATGAAGGGCAGATAAGAGAGGAAGGGAGGACCGAGAAGAAGATAAAAAAACAAGGGGTTGATTCCATTATTCAATTCACAAATATAATATGCCTTTAAAAAATGATACATGCATAGTTTTTAAGGGAGGACCGAGAAGAAAAGAAAAAAACGAGGGGTTGATTCTATTATTCAATTCAGCCCAGGATTAGATCACAGGTTTTGATTGAATCATCCGAATTGATTTCAATTTTTTTTATAATGCAAAATGATATTATTTTTGTTAAAAAAAATAAATAGTTAACGAATTGCAATTATTATTTTTTTAACCAAATCTTATCAGGTCAACCCAGATTTTTGATAGAATTACTCGAGTTTTTGTCTTTTTTTATTTTTTTAAACCTAACTTAATTTCAATCCTAGATCAACTCGTTAGGCCGGGTCTTAAACCTATTGATACATGCATAAAGGTGGTCCTATTCTATTCCCTCTCTTTTGCCTGACTACCTGCCTGAGAATATTGGATACTCCAAGTTGACTAATTTTCTTGCTAGCAGACGTATTTGGAATATATATTGGATGCTCCTCTGAACTTGATGTATTAAACTCTTTTCTCAAACTTTCTAATACTTTTGTTTTTAATCTAACAGAATATAATCAAATTTGATAATTTGATTCAAAATATTAGTAATTTAGTTGTTCATTTATATAAAATATATATCCCTTGTATATCACAATACTAAAAAGGTTATGATGCAACTTTTTCAAAATATAAAAAAATAATATAAACAGTTAATAAAATATATCATACAATCATTATATTGGGTTTGTTTTTTGATTAATTATTGGGTTTTTTTATTGATGAAACTTGTATGTTAACGTTTATTTTTTTATTTATCTCATTTAAAATATTGCATAACTTTATTTAAAAATAGTTTAAATTATAATTATACTATTCAATAGTCAATGGCTAGACCTGGTAATGGGCTGGGCTTCTCAACGGGTTTGCTTAGACTCGGATAAACTATACTCCTCTCTGCACATTAAGTCACGTGGCAATGGCAAAGTAGAGAGAAACTCACAGATTTGTCGCTCTCTAGCTAAAAAAAAAAAAATGTTGTCCAATTTATCTTTTGTTTTTGGATGACATCAATGAACTCCTCTGTGTTCAGAAATTGAGACCTACTAACTCTGAATGGGTACAAGGCTTTTAGAACAACACTGTTGGTCTGGTTGTTGCAAAGTACCTAATAAATTTGAGTTTAGATTCTACCAGGATACAATGGTGTTGGTCCTGCAGAACCCATTAGAATTGGGTCATGTATGACCCAAGACTTTAACATTTTTTTTCTTTTTCATACGCGGTTAGGACCCAAAATTATCATTTTTTAAGAAAAAGATTAAAAAATATAATTCAAAGTATTCATCTAAAAATTATAATTATTTATGTTATAAATATAATTATTTTTTTATAATTCAAAGTATTCATCTCAGAAATATAATTATTTGTGTTATAAATATTATTATTTTTATTATAATTCTAAGTATTAATATCAAAAATATTATAATTTGTTGTATAAATATTATTATTTTTATTATAATTGAAAGTATTAATATAAAAAATATTATTATTTGTGTTGTAAATATTATTATTTTATTATAATTCTCTTGGATCCTGGCGCAGGATCGAAGAGCATGGGGTCATGGGTCAGTACCCAAGTCTCTTGGGTCCTGCCTTTTAAATATTATCATTTGTCTTATAAACATTATTATTTTTATTATACATATTATTATTTTTCTTATAATTAATATTATTAATAAAATAATTAATAAATTTGAAATAAACTTATTATTATTATTATTATTATTATCATCATCATTAATAAATTTAAAAAAATACTATTATTACTATTGAAGAAAAACCATCATTTTTAAAAAAGATCAGAAAATATAATTCAAAGTATTTATCTAAAAAATATTATCATTTATGTTATAAATATTATTATGTTTATTATAATTCTAAGTATTGATATCAAAAATATTATAATTTTTGTTATAAATATTTTTGGCTTTCTTAATATAATTATTTGTGTTATAAATATAATTATTTTTATTATAATTGAAAGTATTAATATAAAAAAATTTATTATTTGTTGTATAAATATTATTATTTTCATTATAATTCAAAGTATTAATATAAAAAATATTATTATTTGTGTTATAAATATTCTTGGAATTCTTACTATAATTATTTATGTTAGAAATCTTATTATTTTTATTATAATTCTAAATATTCATATAAAAATATTATTATTTATGTTATAAATATTATTATTTTTATTATAATTCTCTTGGGTCCTTACTGGGTCTGCAACCAATTGTCTTGGATCCTGCCTCAAGACTCACTGCTCTTGGATCCTACGTCAGGACTCATTCCTCTTAGGTCTTGCCTCCCACCACACCAGGACCCAATAACATTGGGTCTTCTAACCAAGACACAACAGCTTTGGGTCATGTCTTCCATCATGACCCAACGTTCAATTAGACCCTGCCAAGACCCGATATTTTTTGGCTCTACCTACCACCATGACCCAACCCACAATTGAGTCCTACCTTCACTAGGACCCAACGCTTTGGGTCTTGCTAGGAGGCCAAGCCTAACAGTGTTGGGTGGATCTGTTACATTCAAAATCTAGCCTTACAATTGACCTGAAGTAAACTAGAGGACCTGCCAGGTCAACTCATAACTCGAGTGATCCGGCAAAAATCCAGAATAGATCGTTTCTTCTTTTCAAATAAGTTTTTTCTCTTATTCTAAAGTGATGTGATAGGTTAAAAAACCAAAAAATAAACAAAACTCTCTTTTTTATTTTGTTTAAAAGCTTCTGTTAAAAAATATTGATTATTTAAACTGCGGAAGCACAACTAGTCTTTACCTATTCCATGTGACTTTGAGGAAAATAAAACACCTTTTCTCTATGTTTGGGAACATCCACAAGTGGACTTGCATATACCTTCCATAACTCTATATCAAATCATCTCCTTGAGAACCTGAAATCAAAAGGGAAAAGTCGATTTTTGCAGGGAACAAACGAAAAAAAAAATTCAAAGTCATTTCACTCTTCGCCTTCATTGTTCACTATGAAAATGACCTTCCTCCTCATCGTCCTATTTTTATAGCCATCATTTTTTAAAACCGACCAAGCATCAGAAGCAGCAACCAAAGTAAAATAAATCAATCAATCAATTCAAATCCATAGAAAAGCAAATCCACTAATATTGTCCAACCAAAATAGACCCTAAGTTTAGTTAGGAAGCACTCTGTTCCAAAGCAAAGGAAACAAGAAAATCATGCTTGAAAAATAACAACTTGTCTGGGAGAGAGGAGAAGACAGTTGTAGGACAACCAGAGAGGTAGAAAGGGGGGTAAGTTCGTGGAGGAGATCGAGAGAGAAGGGTGGAGAGAGGGAAGTGGATATGCGGCTGTGACAATGAAGTTTAGGGTTTGAGAATTTGAAAGATATTTTTCTATTTATACTCTTGTTAAGTGAACAGTATTTTTAATTTTTTTATTGAATCAGTACGGTTTAATCGGTTTAGAAGCCTTAAACCGAATCAGACTGAATTGTTTTCACGGATTTTTTCTTAGTGACCATGTGTGGCCTCAAAACACGTCTTACAAGTTAGCAACCAGCATTACTAATAAGGCTAGCTACCAAATCCTCACCCGCCGATATGGGATATTACAATCCACCCCCTTTAAAGAGCCCGACAACCTTGTTGGCACAACCGAACAGCCAATGAGGCCAGCTCTGAAACCAAATGTCACAACCCAACCCAACCTGCCAGATATTGTTCGCTTTGGGCCTTACCGTCCTCATGAATTTGTTATTGGTGACCACGTATGGCCCCAAAACGCGTCTAACAAGTTAGCAACCAACACTACTAATAAGGCCAGCTACTGAATCTTCACCCACCGATGTGGGATATTACACTTCATTCTAATATACACTGCAGGATTATCCCTGGTACATGAAGTTGATCGACAACTCCTAAGCTGAGATGAACTACTATGGTAATTGAAGACCAACTTAGTTAGATCAGTGAAAAAAATGAAGCAAATGGTAGATCAAAAGTGAAAGGACATTTCATTTATCACTAGAGAATGGGTACTTTTGAAGCTGCACCCATACCGTCAGTAAAACGTTTTTAAACTAATCCATCATACACTAGCTAGCAGATTTTATAGACCCTGCCAAATCATAGAGAGGATTGGACCTGTTGTATACAAGTTACAGTTACTGGAAGCACTACCAGAAAATCGGCGAAAACCAACGGAATTACCGACGGAATTTTTTTGTTGGTAATTTTTACCGACGGATATAATTCTGTCTCTAATTTTGTCGGTCTATACCAACAGACCTTTGTTGTCGGTAATAATTACCGACGACATATTATGTCGGCAATTTAGTCGGTATATACTGATGGAATAATTCCGTCGGTATATACCGACCGAATTGCCGACGAAATAAATAGAATTTTGAAAAGGAGAAATAGTGTGATGATGTGGAATTTTTCAGACGATTTTACCGATGGACTAACCGAGGGATTCAAACTGGGATCTCTGTACAATGACGTGGCCCATTCACCATCAGAATTACCGACGACACGTGTTCGTCAGTGATTCCATCGGTAAAAGCCAATATATACACACTCTGCCGACTCTCTCCTCCTCTATTTCTCCTTCTTCTTCCCCATCCCAACTCTCCCCTCCCAAGCTGCAACCAACCATCCATCCCAACTCTCCCCCTCTTCTCAACATAAGCACTCAAGTTTCTTATACTTTTGTACGTGGTCACAACATCCGTTCTCCGTTTAATTTATTGTGGATTTTATTATTTTTTATAAGTAAATCTATTCTTTTTAGTTTTAACATTTAAATGTCAATTTTATTGTTTTTATTGTTTTTTTTAGTATATGTATTTTGTTAACCTATGTACTTGTTTTATTGTTATTTGTCAAAGAAACTTGTAGTATGAATGTATAATTTTGTAATTGTTATAGTTTGTTTTAGATTTTGTCAAATTGTATTTGTTTGTAAATTGTTGTAACTTTTTTTTGAATTACACCGAATTAGATGTGTTGGATGAAATAAATAATAGCTTATTTAACGGGTCCGTTTTATTTTTTTTCAATTCTATTGCGGAGTTGTGATTTCCGTAAATTTATATATGTATAAATTTGTATGAACGTTGATAATTGATAATTGATAATGAATATTTAACATAAGTGTTTTTTTAGTTTGTTGGATAATGTCAGGGCAAACCAATATTTTTGCAAATTTATTTACGTAACATAGTTATTTAATACATGTTGTCGTCATAATTTTATAGAGGTACGATAGAAGCCATGGATGATCATTCATGGATGTATCGAGACTCACCTCAAGGATTGCAGAGGATGAATTATTGTAATGGGGTTCAGGGTTTTATTAATTTCGCAACACCTATTCCGAGGAATTTTACTGATGGCGGTATTAGGTGTCCATGTAGGAAGTGTAAAAATAAAAAGTTTCTGCATCAAGATGTTGTAACGATGCATCTTCTAACCAAAGGGTTCATGGAGGATTACCTGTGTTGGTATGCACATGGAGAACTATTTGTTCCTAATGAGAGCATGGTAGAAAGGGTGGTTGAGTCAACTTCTAGTGCTAGCAACGTGCATGAAGTTGTAAATGAAAACAGTAATCCTTACAGGAATATGGTTATGGATGCAATGAGAATGAATGAAGGTAATGTCAGTCAATGTCCAATCGTAGAAGAAGAACCTAATGCAGATGCAACAAGGTTTTTTGATCTGTTGAAAGATTCTGACGAATCATTATGGGATGGCTGCACGAACCACAGTAAATTATCGGTCGTAGCACATGTGTTCACCATCAAGTCAGATCACGGGTTGAGTGAGGTCGGTTATGACAAAATTATCGAATGGGCGAGAAGCATTTTACCTTAAGGGAACAGGCTGAAAGAGAACCTTCTATGCTGCAAAGTCTATGATGAAACCCCTCAGTTTAGGATACCAAAAAATTGACATGTGCCCTAACTTTTGCATGTTATACTACCTTGAAAATGCTAAGCTGGCCGAGTGCATGACATGTGGGCATTTCTGTTACAAACCCAGAACTTCCAGGGGAAAGACTCTCGTAGCATATAAAAAACTTAGATACTTCCCAATCACACCTAAACTGCACAGGTTATTCATGTCACCAAGGACTGCTGAGCACATGACATGGCACCAATCACATCAGTTGGGAATTCAGCTTCATAATCTATTTTGATGTGTTTTCTATGGAGATGTCTTGGTCTCTAGATCAAGGTCACGAGTTTTGGCATTTTAATTGTAAAAAGCCGGTTATATATTTGCCCGACCAAAATAATAATAATAATAATAATAATAATAATAGATAAATACGTAAGCAAGCATTGAGAGGGGCAAAAATTAAACAAAAGAAAAGTTACAAGGCATTAGTTTATTGAGAAAGAAAGGATGGGGATAAATTTGGAAAAGGCTAAACAAAAAGGGGCCAATATGCAAATTTAAAAGATGGGACTATATAAATGCCCATCTTTTCTTCTTTTGGCCGATGGCTAGAAGCTATAAGAAAAGGAGAGGATTTATGGGATTTTCTAGTTGTTTTCTTGTTAATTATATAAAAACAAAACGAGGAGAAGTGTAATTAGAGTGATTAGAACTTAGATAAAGAATTAAGAGGGGTGATTTAGTGCTTGGAAGTTGTTTTGAAGAAAGAAATCTAAAGCTAGGGTTTAAAAAGGGAGAAGAAGGAAACTTGAATTTTTCTTGCATCCATTCCTTGAATCCTTACCCAAGCAAGTTAAAGAACATGTTTAAAATGATTAATTGTTATAATTTTGTGTTTTGATGAAGAAATTAAATTGCTATGATTATGTGAATTTAGGGATTTATGGTGTTAATTATTGAAATGATACAATTTATGATTGAACTATATTAAGAAGCATGAATTATTAGTGGGTAAGTGTTTAATTTAGAAATGAAAGAAACAAACCCCTCCCCCTTTTTTGTTATTGGTCTCAGCAAAAGAAAAGGATTTGGGAGATTGAAGTATTAATGCAATTGTTTAGGAATTGTGGGAATTTATGAGCTTATAAATGTTAATAAATGGAATGGTGAAGGATTTTATAAAAAAAAAAAAAAAAAAGAGAAAAAAATTCTCCCTTTTTCCTTGAAGGGATTTCAGCCATGACATATAAAGAGGAGAAAAAGAATTTCAACTTGGATTTTGTTAATGTAAAAGAGTGATTTTAGACGAATCGGATGGATTGTTGAAGAATTAGGAAGTTAATTTCGAGGAAGGGTTAAAAAGGAGAATTTTATTCTTCTTAATTTAAAATAAAATGAGATTTTTATCATTTGGTTATGAATAATAAATGACATGTTGATTTTTGTGTTGGTGCAGAAGAGGTCGCAGGACCTAATCAACAACAGGGGACCACTTTACGCCCACAAACACCAGGTAGGTGTTAAATACCCTATAATAAATTAATTGTTTAATTTAGTATTTTATAAGAAATTTCCTTCGATTGTAATTTTAGTGTAGAGATTGTGAAATAAAAAGAATGGAAATAATGCCCTGTTAAATGGACGCGTTGAAAGATTATTTCCTGGTTAATGAAAATAATGTCCTGTTAAATAAATAGGTGCATTGAAAGATTATTTCCTGGTTAATGAAAATAATGCCCTGTTAAATAAATGGGTGTGCCGAAAGATTATTTCCTGGTTAATGGAAATAATGTTCTGTTAAAATGGGCACATTGGTTGAACTATTTTCTTTCTTTTCTTACATGAAATTCAGATATAACGTACTAATTATTGGACGACTTGAGAAAGTTATATCCTGATTAATGAAGAAGATATCTAGTTAAGGATTGGAAAAAATGAAATTTAAATTAAATCAATGTATTGATGATAAGTACTTCATTTAATGAGCTAGTGCGTATATTATTGTGTATGCTTCATATCATCCTTATTTTAATTGTATATTATTAATAAGTGTAATTTTCTAGTTTTACCAAATATTCACATGTTATATAAATATGTTGTTAGGTACATCGTACCCTCGAGCTGGAAAATAGATGCATAGATGAAAATCTTTGTTTAAGTTAATATTTGTATTGGAAGTATTGATATTAAGTTACTATATCGCTTGTATGTTAAGAAACTTTAAAATGTTTAAATTATTCTTTTGTCAGGTATGTAATTAAGGACAATACCCTTACTTTAACGAGTAATATAGTTTTGTTGTATTTATATTTGAATGCGTTTGTGTCCTAAGAAATTAATGTTTATTGTGAATAAATTAGTTTTAAATTTTGTATATGAAATCATAGAATGTAAACTATTCAAAAAAAAATCTACAGGGGACATAGAAATTGATGTTTTTAGTAGAGTTGTGATGCTTGATTATATTGGGATGAGTTTGTGGTTATTATTTACAGATTTTGATTTTTGAGTCGATAACTTGGTATTGAAAATACAAAGGAGACTCTGCTAAATTTTTTAGAAAATATTTACTTGAAGAGAGACCAATCATCTCTTTTAAATAACTATTTATGTGGGCCTCGACATTAACTCTGGTTATATTAGGTCTTTTTTTTATTTTCTTTCTATGAGGTTATCTTGGTCTCATGACCCAAGTCACATGTCCTTCAATATTGGATTTGCTTTTTATTGGCCTTATGACCCGGGTCATGGGTTTGTCAGGTTAACTCAAATGACTCGTTTTTTTTCTTTTTTTAATTGACTTTTTTTTCAATTTCATCATTTAATATTGTGTTTAATTGGAAATTAAGCTTCATGATTTGTTTTTGTTCTCTTTTTATTAGGTTATATCAGCCTCATGACCTAGAAATAGTGTTTAAGGGTTAACCTGCGTTGACTTGACTCATTTTTTAATTAAAATTTTTACAAATTTCATTGTTCAACATTGGATTCAATAGGGGCGATCGGGAATTAAACTTCATATTTTTTTTCTCATTTTCTCTCTATGGGGTTATCTCAGTCTCATGACTAAAGTCGCAGATTAAGCAGGTTCACATGGGTTAAATCATGTTTTTTTTTCTTTCTATGAGGTTATCTCAGTCTGATGACCTGGGTCATGGGTTTGTCAATTGACTCGAGTCATTTTTTATGTTCTTTTTTAATTGATTTTTTTTTCAATAACATTCTTTAACATTGGGCTGATTGGGGATTGGAATTCGTAATTTGTTTCGACTTGCTTTTCATGGGGTTATTTTGATCTTATGACCAGGGTCGCAAGTTTGACAGTTAACTCGGGCCGCTTTTTTAGGCCCTTTTTTAATTAATTTTTTTTTCAATTTCATCCTTCAATATTGGGTTGATTAAGAATTAGACTTCATAATTTATTTTTCTTTGTTTTTCATGGGATTATCATAGTCTAATAACCTAAGTCAATGATTTGACATGTTAACCCGGGTTAACCTAATTCAATCTAATATGTTGTTATCTTAATATTAAAAAAAAATATCATCTTGATTTTTTGTAGTCAAATTATATTCTTACGAGTTGTATAGGTTGCTTTTGGATATACAAAGTCAACCGAGTTATATTCTAGAAAAAAAAATTACCAACATTTGAATATTTTTTTTACATTCAAGAAAAATTTGACCTGACTCGCAGTGTAACGCGAGTCAATAATCTAGTTATTAACTATAAGCCTAATGTATAATACAAAGCCTATAAACTAATTGTCAACCCCACTAAAAAAAAGATACAATGGCTACATGATATTATTTCTCAACTTCAAAATCCCAAATGTTGATCAATGGATGTTGGATATAGTTCAAAAATCTGAACTTAACATATAAATTCTTCCCTAGATTCACCAGAAGAAAAACAAATCTTGTTTTCATTTATTAATTTTCTAGAAAACAATATTCACTTCCTTTTCATTTATATCATATACAAGAACACTTGTGTTAGTAAGAGCACTCTATATGACAAGATAATTTTCTACGATTATATATATATATATATATATATATATATATATATATATATATATATATATATATATATATATATTATCACAAAAAAAAAATATATATATGAAAAAAAATTAT
>Ga0307513_10009875_pt1 | contig 12043 bp, 9 predicted proteins | sample 15_EM_MG_FD_202174 | JGI IMG/M metagenome (GOLD analysis project Ga0307513, IMG submission 202174) | Populus trichocarpa ectomycorrhiza microbial communities from riparian zone in the Pacific Northwest, United States - 15_EM | ecosystem: Host-associated > Plants > Roots > Unclassified | place... | reverse complement strand
AATTTTGTTTTCCATCCAAAAAAAAAAAAAAAAAAAGAAAGAGTGCTTCGTTAATTAGGAGGGGCATTTGTTTTTTTTTTTGTTTTTAATATTTTATAAAAAGTATTTTTATAATTTTCTAGTATTTTTACATAAACAATTCTTTAAAAAAGCTTAAATATTTTATGCTAACATATAAATTCACTTTGTTTATTAGAAAATATTTTATTTTATAAAATATATTACAGACAATATTGATTTACTACTCATAATTGTTGAAAAAGTTTGTTACGAACATGGTTAATAAGTATATTTGAGGCAAAACTAAAAATAAAATTCACTTATTTTTTGGATTAAAATCTTGTTGTAACTTAATCTTCAACATAAATTTTTTAATATGAAATATTAACTTAATTTAAATAAATAATTGGTCGTCATGTTTTGATAAAACTCAAAATCCTATATAAAAAGAACTTTATAGGATTGAAACATAAAAAATTTAGACTTGGGATTGATACATAAAAAATTATTTTTTTTCATTTATTGTTTTGTCTAATCTTGCCATAAATATTAGCACTTTAATAATTTTTTCTATAAGCATTTTAACGGTTATAATTAATAGCTAATCAAAATCAATTTTTCCTTACTGAACATCATGAAAAATGCTTAAGAGAGAACATTTTACTGAAAACAAATGCCCTCCTATTTGAGCTACCATTGTATCGGATCAAACAATATTGCCTTTCGAGAAATCAAATGTACTTAAAACTTGTCTTAATTGCTTGTAGTTAATTTTAAAGGACTGTCGAGTAGACAAGCTGGGAAACTACATCAATAGTTTGCATATATTTAATCAAATGTTATGACAATGCAAGAGGTAACTTCGCGGCATGTGCCACGGATCATGTCTCCCAATCATTTTATAACGACGGGAATAAATTAAGTCCATAGGTTGGGTATTTTATTATGTTTGATTATTTGGATGTCGATATAAATTAATACCCTCTGTTTCTAAAGTCGAATTTTGTACTTTTTGTCTTGCATGGTGACAGAATTGGACAGGCAAGAACGCGCTGATATAGATGTTCTTCTGGATTATAAATTCCTAAATATCGCCAGTCCCTTGTTGCCCTTGAAAACTTGAAGAGCTATACTGTACACGCACGCCTTTCTGTCCTCGTTGCGCTGCGGGCATGGAGTAAAATAATAAAGAGTATTATAAAACTCTTATTTTTATAAAAAAAACATGATACCCGAAGCATATAATTTTAATTTTTTTTAAAGTTAATTTTTAATCAATCAAATTTTAAAAAATAAAAATAAAAAATAAAATTAAAAAATAATTATACAAAATAATTTTAAAAAACAGCAATAAAAAAATAAGGATAAAAATTAAAATACAAATAAAAAGTTATATTTAATTCAAGGGTGAAATTGAAAAAAAATTCAATTTAGTAAAAGGATAATTTTTTTTTTAAAAAGAACGAGGATAAAAATTGATATAAAAAACAAAAACAACGCTGTAATTAAAGGGTGAAATTGAAAATAATAATAACTTTTATAAAAGGATCAAGAAAAAAAAATAGAAATCAAAACTAGCAAGGTTTAAGAATGGCTGTAATCCCTCAATAATACTGAGGTGATTGATCCTCATTATATAATGTATATACAGCAGTTGGCATATCCTATATAATAGGAAACAAATAGACGTAATAAAATATGTATTCTACAAGATATGTATATAATAACAAATCATTTAAAATCAAGGAATAGAATCAGATTCCTTATCACCCCCCTTCAAGCTGATCATGGAAGAAGGAACCACGTGAAGCTTGTTACGGAAAAGGAGGAACTAAGGCTTGGGGACTCCTTTTGTAAAAGAATCTGCAAGCTGGAGATGGGAGGGAACAAAGGCGACTTTTAAGGAACCATTGGCAATGCGTTCACGAACAAAATGATAGTCAATCGCAATATGCTTAGATCGAGGCCGAGTGACAGGAATGACTGCCATAAATATAACACTTTTGTTGTCGCCTAACATCTTCGAAGGTGAAGGTAATTGTAGATGAAGATCACGAAGTAGCTGAACAATCCAAGCAACTTCAGCAGTAGCTACAGTTAAGGATCGATATTCAGCTTTGGCACTGGAGCGAGAAACAATGGATTGTTTCTTGGAGCACTAGGAGACAAGATTGGAGCCCAAGAAAATAAGATAGCCGATGGTAGACCGACGTGTATCAGGACAACCAGCCCAGTCAGCATCAGAATAAACAAGCAAGTCACGGGAAGGGGTGGGATGAAGTTGAAGGCCATGATGGACCGTTCCTTTAACATAACACAATATGTGTTTGAGTGCGTGAAAGTGATCTTAAGTCGGAGCATGCATATATTGGCAAATGGAATTGACACTGAATGAGAGATCAGGGCGAGTAATGGTCAAATATTGCAAAGCACCAGCAAGAGACCGAAAAAGGGTAGGATATGAAAATAGCTTCCCTTCAGTGGAGAGATGCTGACCCTCGACATAAGGAGTGGTAATGGGTTTGGCCTCAACCATGTCAGCACGGTGGAGGAGATTAAGAGCATACTTGGTTTGGCTAAGAAATAAACCGTATGAGTTATGGTGGACTTCGACACCAAGAAAATAGTGTAGAGACCCCAAATCTTTCATGGCAAATTCGTTGGACAATCGTGTGATAAGAGTCTTGATCAAGCTGGGATTGCTTCCAGTAAGCACCAAGAGATAAACCGTTCCAGCCGCGAAATGATGGAAAACAGAGAGGAATCTGCCTTGATGAGAAGAAAACCAAGTTGCAGTAAAAACGAGCTAAAGCGTTGGAACCAAGCACGAGAAGTTTGTTTGAGTCCATAAAAAGCACGTTTTAGTCGACATACATGGTGAGGAAATTGTGGATCTGTGTAGCCAGGGGGTTGATCCATATATACCAGTTCAGAGAGATGACCATGGAGAAAGGCATTTTGAACATCTAATTGATAGAGGAGCCATCCAGAAGTGACTGCAATGGATAGAATAACCTGAACGGTAGCAGGACGTACCACAGGACTGAGCGTGTCTTCAAAATCAAGGCCATGAATATAAGAGAAGCCCTTGGCCACAAGACGAGCCTTATGACGCTTAATGGATCCATCAGCACGGAGCTTGGTTTTAAAGATCTAGCGACAATCAACCACATTGTGATTTGCAGGACGCGGTACAAGATCCCATGTGTCATTCTTCTTCAAGGCTTGTATTTCAGCATCCATAGCCGAGAGCCATGCAAGGTGTTTGGCAGCAGACTTGAAACCCCAAGGCTCTTGAAGAGCAAGAAGAACCTAAAAAAACTGAGAAGAGGGTGAAATGGTTAACACATGATAAGCCTTAGGTTTAAAAATACCAGTTTTCCTTCTAGTAACCATGGGGTGAAGGTTAGTAGAGGTCGTCATTAGAGGAGCAAGAATAGGTGGAGAGGGCAGACTAGAAGATGGTATGATAGACACGACAGGAGTCTGGGAACAGGGGTCTACAAGTTTATCACTGTATGGCAAACAAGAAGGAGTAGAAACAGAAAAAGACACCAACGGAGGTGCTGAGGCAGGAGACACAATATTATGAGAGTCCAAGAAATCAGAAAAAGTAACATAGGGTGTGGAATTATGATGTTATTGAACATCATCACCCGCATAAGGAAATATAGTTTTATAAAATTAGACATGGCGAGAGACATAAAGACGTTGTGTCTTGTAGTCAAAACAGCAGAAACCCTTGTGAAAGGGGCTATAACCTAGGAAGACACAAGGAGCAGATTTGGGAGATAATTTGTTGGGAGCATAATCTCACAAATAAGGAAAGCATAAACATTCAAAAGTACAAAGCATAGTGTAGTCGGGGTATTTACCAATCAGGAGCTCGTAAGAAGTTTTGCCAACAATAGTTTGTGAGGGGAGTCGGTTGATGAGATAAACAACTGTCGAGAAGGCCTCAACCCAAAGAGGCAATGAAACACATGCATGAAACATAAGAGTGAGTCCTGTTTCGGTGACATGTCGGTGTTTACGTTCAGCAATTCCATTTTGACTGGGTGTATAAGGACAAGCAACACGTAATACAATACCACAAGATGTGAGGTGAGAGTGAAATTTATTATTGGTAAATTCAGTTCCACCATCACATTGGAAGGACTTAATTTTGGATGAAAATTGAGTCTCAATATACTGTTGAAAGTTGACAAATGTATCAAAAAAATTAGATTTATGTTTTAGTGGAAAAAACCAACTGAATCCAATACAATAATCAATTAACACTGCATAATATCGAAAACCAGTAGTGGAACAAACAGGTGAAGGACCCCATAAATCATAGTGTAAGCGATCAAAAGGCAAATCACAACGAGTATTATTAAGTGAAAAGGGTAGACGATGGGTTTTGCCAAGGTTACATCCAACACATAAACTAGAATCCAAACCTATTAATTTATCACTATAGGAAATAAAACATGACTTTGTGAGAGAGTCAATAGTACGAAAACTAGGATGACCTAGACGAGCATGCAACAAATGAGCAGAGACACGTAATTTATTGGAAGAGACTATGGAAGCAAGGGCATGATGATGTTGCTGGAGCACGTATAAGCCATTCTCACATCTACCGACCCCCAACATTACTTCTGTGACCCGGTCCTGTATTGTAAAACCAGAATAAAAAAAGATGACCCAACAATTAGTATCCTTTATAAGTTGACTGATGGAAATAAGCTTTTTGGTAATACCAGGAACAACTAAAACATTAGATAAAAGTAATGGACTGTTGGGAACAAGAGTGGAAACAGAGTCAGTGTGAGAGATAGAAAGAGATTGACCATTATCAACCATCACCCTTTCATTACCAGAATATACAGCAGGAATATCGACACCCTCGGGATCATTTGTCGTGTGAGAAGTGGCGCCAGAGTCCGGATACCAGGCAGAGTTGGTGGAGGCCGGGGTGGAAGAAGCAGTGAAAGCCTCAACAAGATTGGTAGACTGTTTTTTCTTGAGATTAAGAAATGTCCAGCAACATTTAGCCAAGTGTACCTCCTTGTCACAGAGTTGGCAATAGACTGGAGAGAAATTAGATTTTGTGACAGAGGCAGATGGAGGTTTAGGCTTTCCTCTATTAATGCCTTTCGGGATGATATCTGCAAAAGAAGGTAACGGAGACTGGGAAAGCATTGTTGTTGAGAAGATTTTATAATCAGGACCTAAAGCTCTTAAGAACCAGTGAACTTTATCCAGGTCATCGATGGGTCGACCAATTGCTGCCAGTTGATCACAGAGGCCTTTGAAGAGGCGAGAAAATTCAGCCACTGATTTGGAGCCTCGCTGCATCAGTTGGAGCTCGTCCTTGAGTTGAAGTTCGCGAGTCTTTGATCTGTTAGAGAAGGAGGCTTCAAGAGTAGTCTAGGCCTCATGAGCATGTTTCAGACCAAGTACCTCACTCATAGATTCCTCCGTAAGGGAAGAATAAAGGAGACTTAGTAGGGTCTGATCTGTGTTCAGCCAGGAAGTGTAGGTTGGATTCATCTGAGTGGAGCCATTAATACCATTAATCTGCGGAGAAGGGACTATGATACTACCATCCAGAAATCCAAGGAGATCATGGCTTGTTAACAACATTATAAACTAATTTCTCTATAACAAATAATTTGAGGAGGTCAATTTGATGGTAAGCATATGCACCATCGTGTTCAGCGAAAGGGAAGGTGATGAGGATGATGCAACCATGATAAAGGAATCAGGTAAAAGAAAAAACCTAAAAGAGCTCTGATACCATAACAAGGTTTAAGAATGGCTATAATCCCTCAATAATGCTGAGGTGATTGATCCTTATTATATAATATATATACAACTGTTGGCAGATCCTATATAATAGGAAACAAATAGACGTAACAAAATATGTATCCTACAAGATATGTATATAATAACAAATCATCTAAAATCAAGGAATAAAATCAGATTTCTTATAAAAAACTATGAGGACCAAATTGGAAAACATAATACCTTCAATTCAAATTGAAGGATGAAATTGAAAACCACTAAGACTTTTATAAAAGGGCCAATGATAAAAAATAGAAATTCAAAGAATGAGACCACATTGAAAAATATAATATTTGGTAAATTGAGATCGAATGATGAAGTTGAAAACAAACAAAACTTCTCCAAAAAAGCCAAGACCAAGAATTAAAAATTAAAAGAATAAGGACTGGAGTTGAAATGTCAACAACCAAAAGGGCTAAATTGTAATTTTCAGAGAAGAGAGAGAAGAAAGGAAAAAGAAAGAAAGGCCTATCTACATCAAACCAGATCACCAACAGAGACACGCATCACATTAACAGGAAAGGGACATGACGACGCTTCCAATGACACGATGAAAGGGCATTTTTGGATGTCGAGAGGTGCCGTACGCGCTGCTTGAATGGTGCGAGCACCTTCTACAGGCCCCCCCAAATGGCGCACCCACCTTTTGGTTTTTTGTTTAGCCAAATACATAAATGTCCCTGAGCTGACTTTGTAATTAAAAAAAAAACTATTGTGAAAAGTTAAAAATACCCTTTAACCTCAAGTTTAAAATTGTTAATTTTAAATATATCTTCGTTGTTTCACCGTGCATTTTAATTTTTTTTTATTATATTTGTGCAAATACCAAAGTGCCCATTAGCTTCAATTATAATTGCCAAAAAACCATTATAAAAATACAAAAATATCCCTAGATGCCAAGCTTAATTTTTTGCTTCCAAATATATTTGTGTTGTTTTACTACTCTATTTGGTAATGATAAATTAGACGTATGAAAAGACCTTTATATTCTTGGAAGTCTGTTTTAAGTTTTTTATATGGAGGGATAAAAACACCATTATAGTCTACTGAACAATAACAATGAGTATGGAGCTACGATACTTTTCCAAGGAGTTTTAGTTCTTTTTAATATGTATATACACCATTATAGTCTACTGAACAATAACAATGAGTATGGAGCTACGATACTTTTCCAAGGAGTTTTAGTTCTTTTTAATATGTATATATGTATGTATATATACACATACATATATACATATATGTATGTGTGTGTGTGTGAAAACAAGCTTTATAACAGGCCTAACCAGGCTTGTTGTCTAGCAGTAACTCAACCAACCCTCGAGTTGGCAGGAGAAGAAGCGAAGGAAAAAGAAAGAGAATGAAAAGAAAGAAGGAGAAGAAATGGGCACTATCAATTGAACCTTTCATCTAGCCCAACCATGCCTCTAATCCTGGTCCAAACTCTCTCTCCTCTCCTCAATCGAGCCTCTCCTCTCCTGGCCCAACTGAACTTATTTAATAAAAACTTTAATGAGGAGACAAAAAAAGTTGAAAAGATAAAAATATAAAAGGAGAGAATTCACCATCCAAATGCATACATGTTTACTTGAATTTTTTACAGAACCAATGGATCTCAAACACCACCCTAATCTCTAGTGCAAACCACCTTATGCATATTATAACCACTGTACCACTCTTCATCATGAGTGTCATCACTTACCTCTAACATCATAAGCTAACTTTGTGGTGATAAATGATAAAGGAGATAGCCTTTCACCTAACAATAACATGTTTGCCACCCAACAAGACACAAGTTTTTCGCCCTACTCTCGTAGACTTACAACTTGGTCTTTATTATCTTATGGTTCTAAAATATTTATAAATAATAAGGATAATTAAGTATGAAAGAAGAACTCTCATGAACAACACATCTACATTTACATCACTCAACCCATCACAAATACAAAATGATCCCTACTTACACTCTTTATTTTCTTGTTTCTTTTATTTTTTTCATTGAACTGACTTGAGTGTTGAAGAGTCTGATTTTCAAGTGACACCAACTTGTTCCTACCAACTAGTTCACAATTCCATATGGAGTTTTTCACGACTTCATCACCTATATATATTGGAATTGATTTTATAAGAGCACCTTTAAGGTTAAATTAAATGTGAGGTTCACTCACTCATATTTAGGGTTAAAATCATGTTGGGTTTATAATCCAACATGAGTTTTTTAACATTGAATATTAACATCTTTTAAAAACCAATTAAAGGTGAATGAGTAACTGTTCTCAGAGAACTTTTGGATAACAAAAGTTTCAAACCTAAAATAGTTTTATGAATCGGGTAGTAGGCTCATGAGTTTAGGCTTGAGTTTGGTTGATGAAAAATATTGTGCTATTAAGTCCCTATTTGATTAGTAATTTTTAGTCTCTAAAATCGCGTAGTACATGAACCAATACATTAATTATGATGCGATAAAAATGAATGTATTTATAAGTTTTCATGAACTATACATTTTCATGAATATTTATTAATGAATATACATGAATTATGAACATTTATCATAATTAATAAACATTCATGAATTATGAGCAATTAGTGTTTTAGTTCTTGAGTCTTATAAATAGGTGTCTTGAATGGGTGGAAAGGGATGGAGAAACTTTTTGAGTTCTTTTCTTCCTTTGTTGTTGTTTTTTCAAAAACTTGTTCTTCCAATCATTCTTTCTACCCTAGATCTTAGGGATCCGTTTTTATAGAGAGAAAATTGAGTCAATTCCATTAAGTTTGTAGACCTTTAAAACAAGTGCATTTTTTAAGGTAGTGTTGTTGAATTTCAAGAAGGCAATTGTGTAGGGGTGTTTGCACCAAGTGAAGAGCAATTACGTCTTAAGAATAAAGAGTTCAATCCTTGGCAACAATGTTAAGTTCCTTGTTTCCTTTTGATTGTCTTCAACAAGTAACTCTCTTAAACTTCTATTACGAGCATGTTTTCAATTAATATTTATTTGATTGAATAATTGTTATGTTGCATGAGTTTTTTTTGTTGATCATTTAAATCCTATGCTTAATCCTTTCAAATTTTATACATGTTTGTTTTTATGTGATCATATTTTATGCAAGTAATTTTTCATTTAACAAAGATTTACAAATTTAAAAATAGTAATAATAATTTCCAACAATATTAAGGTGTAATTTTTACATATTATTTTAATAGATCTTATCACGTCTTCTACTCAAGAATTGATTGTCCTAACTAATGTTGCTTCGATAAGTATTATTTCAGTAGTGAGGATTCCACCAACACCTCATGTGATGCACAATGAGAAACTTGAAAAGTTAAATGGATTGAACTTTAAGATGTGACAACAGAAAATGTTATTCTATATGACCACCTTAAATTTGATAATGTTTTTGACTAAAACAAAAAAAAAATAGTTAGATGATGAATATAATCCCACTACAGTGGAAGCTATGGATGCTTGGAATCATAATAATTTCATGTTTAACAACTACATTTTGAATGGATTAGACTATATACTATATGATGTGTATAGTTCAATTAAAAGAGCAAAGACATTGTGAGAAGCTTTGGATAAGAAGTTAAAGGTTGAAGATGCCAACATAAATAAATTTATTATTGGTAAATTTCTAGATTTTAAGATTGTTGATTTAAGAACCGTTATGAGCCAAGTTCAAGAGTTTTAGCTCATCTTACATGACATACATGTTGAAGGTATATCTTTAAGTGAATATTTTCAAGTGGCTGCAATCATTGAAAAATTATCACCATCTAGAAAAGATTCCAAGAACTATTTTAAGCATAAATGGAAGGAAATGAAAGTTAAAAATCTCATTTTAAAGTTAAGGATAGAAGAGGATAATACGTTAACCAAAAGAAGATCGAACTCTTCAGTAACCCTAAAACAAATATTGTGGAACAAGTAACGAGGTTCCACAATAAGAATAAGAAAAGAAGATTGATGTCAGGGGAAAAGAACTGCCAAGATGTTAAATGATAAATGTTTTATCTGTAACAAGACTAGGTCACCTAACCGAGAATTGCAGAAATAAAGGTTAGTAAGAGAACCCAAAGAAATGGATTTCTTAAGCCACTATTATCGAGGTTGATTACCTTAGAAATGATTTCTAAAAAATAAATCTATAAGTTATTGTTCATAAAATCAACCTATTCAATAATCCTAAGTAGTGGTGTGTTGATATTGGTGTAAAAGGACACTTATGCACCGTTTTTACTTGCTAAGAAGTGGAAGGTGAAAACTTGTACATGAAGAACTTATCAACCTCCAAAGTACTAGGAGTGGGCAAGGTCATTTTGAAAATCTCCTCACCCTTAATAATATACTCCATATTGGTTTTAGAATGGTCTTTGAGAGTGATAAATTTGTTATCTCTAATATGATTATAATGACCATTGTAACTAATGATTAGAATAATAATAAGATTATCTCTTTTTCTTATTTGCTTGAGTCTTGTGATATTGCGCATCCGCTAGCTAAACATTTGTCGAGAGAACTTGTGTATAACTCATTGATGGGAGTGAGATTAAATCCTTTAAAGATGAAAGAGTGTAATGATGATAACCATACCTAGTTGAACGGAAATTCAAAGATCTAGGTTTAAATAGAAAACTAAATCATATAACATTCTTAGTGTCATGACATGCACGATGTCGAATGACAAATTTACCTCCTAGATTGAAAGGGTTTTAGGTGTATTGGGATTAATCATAACATTATGATTTTGAAGGATTTGCTACCTAGTATCATAGTCACTAGAAAACCTAATGGTCTGTGAGTGCATGAGTAAGGGGACTAGTTGTGAAGGAAAAAATGCATCACCCCTTGTGCACCAAACCTATGGTAAATTGCATTGTTGATTGATTGTTTTTTTTTCTAGGTCATGTTCATACCATAGTTATCAAACCCGGCCCAGAGGTTGACTCGGCCAAGGGACCGGGTCTCGGGTTTCATGGGTCAACCTAGATCAATCCGGAAAAATTAAAAAAAACTTTCTTCTCTTTTTAAAGATCAGGGCTGATGGGCCCCTGCTGAGATTCACTCCTTTTTCTTTCTTTTGAAAGCTGTCAATAATCATGTTCTTCTATTTCTTTACTGTTCCGTACTAAATGCCTTTATTAATTAATCAACTTCAGAAGGAAGTATGCCCAATTGACTGAAGAATGAAATTTTTTGAAGAAAAGACACAAAGAAAGCCCTAAAATTTTCCCTATCTCTAAAAAAAAAAAAAACAACTAGCCGCCGCCCTCTGGCTTTGGAGTTTCTCTCCCAGAACCAGCCAAAGCTTCCCTTTTCGCTTGGCCAAAGTAGTTGCCATAGAGGCCTGGCCACAACTTCCTTTATCCCTCTCTCAGTCATCCCCTGGCCTTTTGGCCAAAACTTAAGAGCCCCTGCCCGACCATAACTTCCCTCATCCCTCTCTCAGTCACCCCCTGGCCTTTTGGCCAAAACTAGAGAGCCCCTGCCCGACCATAACTTCCTTCATCCCTCTTTCAGTCACCCCCTGGCCTTTTGGCCAAAACTAGAGAGCCCCTTCTTCTTCTTCTCCTCCAGCCGACTCCGTCTTTTGGCCAAACCAGGGTCGTCTCCAGCTTCCCTCATCTTTGCTAAACCGAGACCCAGCTCTATCTCCTTTGACTAGCCTCCAGCGGCAGCTGAACACAACAACGTCCCTCACCCTCCCTTCCTCTCCACTGCTAACAACAGCTCATTGTAGAGAAGATGAAGAAATAAGAAGTGAGGTCGAAGGACAGAAACCACATTTGAAAAGGAAAAAAAATCGGGTCTCGTTCGGGTTCGCTCGGGTCATGGGTCGACCCGCCGGATCGATCGGGTTTTTCCAGGTTGTTGCACTGGCCGATCTTTTATCAAACCTGGACCGGTCGGCCCGCCGGGCCGACTGAACCCAGGTCAACCCATCAGGCCGGTCCGGGTTTAATAACTATGGTTCATACTCATTGGTCTATCTAAGGTTCAAGGCAAATGGAGTTCATGAGGAAGTCTCTTTCTTATCGGGCTAAATCTTAAATGTTCTAGGGCCTAAATTTTAACATCACACTTATCCCTACTTTATAGTGTAATTTTATACTCCAAAATAATAAAGTCTACATCTAATTCCTAACATTATTGCTATTAATTCATTTAATTTAATAGTAGGAGTATGCATTACGTTGTAAAATTCATACCCT
>Ga0307513_10009874_pt1 | contig 12043 bp, 11 predicted proteins | sample 15_EM_MG_FD_202174 | JGI IMG/M metagenome (GOLD analysis project Ga0307513, IMG submission 202174) | Populus trichocarpa ectomycorrhiza microbial communities from riparian zone in the Pacific Northwest, United States - 15_EM | ecosystem: Host-associated > Plants > Roots > Unclassified | place... | reverse complement strand
TCTCTAACAGGACTGTAGACCGCCATCGATATCTCTCATGATCGAGCTGGAAAAGCGGACATCAGCCACGCGTAATACTACTCAGACCAGAGTCCTCGGTTCATCCTCCATCAAATACTGACTACGCTAACTCTCCTACCTTCGGCGCCACCTCACCTACATGCGCCTGTTCCATCCCTGCGATCTTGGTTGAACGTAAACTCGAGCCTGACCCCTGCCAAGTAGGTCCCGCCAAGGAAGCAGAGAGCCTCCAGTTTGCTTTGGACCTGGCGTTCGACGCCAAGGAGGGGAGAAGGAGATGAGGACGAAGCAGGTAAGGGGGGAGCGTACGCAAGAAGATGATAGGAGACCACACTTCCAATATCAGTGCTAAGTCGGCGCAGTCCCGATATCTGGAGTCCAGGGTACGCCAGGATCGGAGATGTGCCTTCAGCATGCGAAATCAGTTATCTAGCGAACCGACGCACCGAATGGATGGACGAAATACGTACCGCCGATTCAATATATCCTGCTTCACAACACACGTAATCCGATCTTCCTTCGTTATTCACGAGAGCATGTTGCGAGGTGGGTGCTGCCGTCGTCCGCTCTCCACCTCCCGCACTCCAACAAACAAACGATTCCGTTGCACCAACCGCACCCCTCCTCGCCTGTCCCACGTCTCCAGAGGAAGAAACGACAGTTCTCGGGCAGGTGATTGTAAACCTGATTGGCGAAGACAAGGAGGAACATCGTGCATGAAAACGGGTTCGATGCATCTGCCAGCCATTGATCGATTCCAGGTTGGGCAATCCAATGACATCCGCTATATCTATGAGGTGTTGTCAGGACACCGAAACAGAAAAGAGAGGGGTGAAGGAAGATGGAATGGTTGGCAATGACGTTACAAGTAGCCCTCCCCTATTCTTCGGAATTTGGTGCACCCAAGCCATGTATCTGGAAATATAACGCACGACCACCCATAAAATCTCCATAAAACAGAGCAGTTCAAGGTCGATTCCAGTATAACAGTGTCACGAATAGTCCGTTCGACGGGGATGCGCGAACCGTCGTCCACCTAATGAGAAACCGAACGATGTGGAAGGCACTTGGATGTCCACTATCGAGGTGATCAGTTCAACACTAACGATGTGTACGATAATGAAAGGTGGGTGTGTTGGAACCTTCCAACTCAACGCAGCACTACTAGATGCCTAATCCTAGAGCTAAGCTAGTTGAGATGGTCCAGTATTCCGCAGCAAACTCATGTGCTCTGAGCCTCGATCGACAAGAGTAGCGAATAAGGCGAATAAGATCGCTGCTGCATGGGAAACAGACTAAACCAATGGCATTCCCTGTCGAACTCGGAAAAAGGGGCATAACATGTGAATGCAGAAACAAAAATAAAGATGAAAATGAAGGGAGAAAACAAGATGGCAGATGATTGCCCGCCACCCTTCCAAACCAATTTGATGACGGGGACCCAGTGAGCCCCATCAGACCTCGTGAATAAAAATGAGGAAGGACAACATGCTCAATGGGAGTAGAGTTCAAATGTTGGCTTGGAAGGGAACGAAAACGGGGGAAGATCATCACGATAATGGGGTGTTGAAGAAAAGAAAGCTGTTGAAGATGCGAGGAATGCCCTTGGGAGCCATCCAAATGGAGAGGCGACAACCAAGGGATAAAAAGTATACCAACGCGCTGTGTGCCTATTTTCCAAAGTAGCTGAACGGGAACGGAGCTGGCTGGTTACTGGTTATTTCTTGACGCTGTCGGGTGGGAAAAGAATTGGGCCTTGGACAAGGAATAGGGAGACGCAACAACAACAAAAACAAAAAGAATTACCATTATCGCACCGAGGCAAGTTGGCAGGTGATTTCGAGAATGCGACGCACCAGAGCAACCCGGGGAAGAACAGGCGAGTATATGGTGTTCCTGTAATGTAATGTCAGCACGCTGCAGCAGAAAGGAGAGGAGGAACCGACGTCCGAAGAGAAATTTTCGGAAACGTGGCACCAACGTTGATTAGTAAATTAGGGGTAGCTTGAACGAGACGTTGGACTTCATACTGAAAACCTATAGGAGACCTTAAAATATATGAGAGACAGGGAGGAGTGTAGCGGATGGTCATTGACAATGGCGATGGGATGGGCGATGAAAGCAAGAGAAAAAAAATCGAACCACCATCAACCGGCTTTGGTTGTGTGTGGCGACGGCCTTTCGTTGTTTCCAAATTTCATGCAGCGATCCTGATATTCTATTCAGTAGATTGACGAGCCAACTTTGTATTGTCACCAGGGAACACACTCAAATTAATGATGAAGTGTTCCGTGTGGAATCACATTATGCACCACGGTCACTTGTACACGATACACTTTAGAACTGCATGAATGCAGTGGATTGTGATCAATTCAAGATCAATTGATACACTTAGAACCGAGCTTCGGAGCGCCTGTTTTGCTCTGCTTGAACGATAGGAAAATAGGGAGTAGGGATTCAGGACCCAGACATATTTGATTAAAACGAGGTTTCACGACGACAGAAGGAATAAATTTGAGCGCTCAGTACACGTAAATCCATAGCATTGTCAGAAAGCGCTCATGCCCAAGAAGTGCCCGAACCAGAACAACCAGGGATCGAATCCGCCAAGGGTTGAGATAGCAAGTTGTTTTGTGTGCTGGTGGCTATGGAATGCATACGCCAAAGCACAGAATAAACAACTAATCTCGAAGCCGCTGGGGTGATCAATCCGTGGGGTCTAGTGGTTGTACACGCTCGGGATTTCGAAATATATGAGGCGAAGTGGGGAAGGTGACAGGTGGGAAGACTTTACGATTGGGGATGCGCATGCAGCCCTTGGCTAGACATCCGCTACACTAGTTCCTTCGAATTCCACCATACAAGATTGAGGAAACGAAGTCAAAACTGATGGTGGATGGCAGGCTGCATCCACGACCGAAACCTCCGCCACGAGGAGAGCAATACCAATAGGCGCTAGAAAAAAGGAGTTGGAGAGGGCCACGTTACCCGTAGGCGAGATGGTGAGCAATCTCATATGCATATCTGGGTGTCGTCGGAATGATCAACATCGATTCATCAGTCAGCCAGACCAAAATTCGGAGAAATATTGTAGGTTAGTCGCCAACGATGTCCAATCTGGATGTTGAATTTAAATGAAGTATACCAAAAACCGCTGGTGGAAAAAGGGAAGGGGCGAGCACCAACTTTGCGGACTAAACCAAGAACTAGGAACAACGCAGGAAATTTTTCGGTATGCTACTGTTGATAGGTCTATGATCATTTCTGCGATCAGGCTGCATTTTGATCTTCGGGGTGGGCTGTATTTAGATATATAAAAAAGTGGTTAGGAATGTCAAGTGTGAACAGAAACTGAAGCTTACGGAGACAATGATCCTTAATGATCTTGCGTAACTTCGCTTTGAATTCAGCAGTCACGGGACGTCCGCCTTGCTCATTTCTCAACACATCAATGTCCGCCTCCGTCGTCTTCCTGATTCCACTCTCGACGTACAATGTGAAAGATTTCTTAAAGGAGTCCACGAAACTGCCACTGGTGTCCTTGTTCCAGAAGGAATTCTCCAAGCAAATGAGAATTGCTGTTGATACCAAGATGGGGATGAGCGAAGTAGAACACCATATGAGAAAAAAGGTATTTAGCAGACCAGTAAACATATAGAGTGAAGACTCCCGTTTGGGTGCAGACAAGCCGGAATTGTGGGCTTCAAAGTTGGCATCCAGAAAGTCCTGCAAACCATCAGCCTCGATGGAAACGGTGAGTCGGACAAAGGATCAAGAACCAAAGTAAGTTACATTCTGCGTGCAGTATCAGCCATCATTGTCAATGGTTCTGATCTACTCGAACAGTGAAAGCGACTCACTCCCTTGGACGCGTGTTCAGACATTCTCGTCGGTGGTTTTTATCTGCTAGAACGGTGGAGAGCAACTCACTCGCTGGACGCGTGTTCAGTCGTTATCGTCAGTGATTCTGATGTGCTCAGCAGTGGAGAGCGACTCACAATCTGGACGCGTGTTCGACCATTGTCATCAGTAGCTCTAATCTGCTCGAACAGCGGAGAGCGACTCACTCGCTGGACGCGTGTTCAGCCTTTCTCGTTGGGAGTTTTGATCTGCTCGGACAGTGGAAAAGCGACTCACTCGCTGGATGTGTGTTCAACGTTCATCCACTGTCATCAGCGGTTCTGATCTCCTCAAACCATGGAGAACGACTCACTGGCTAGGCGGGTGTTTACCCGTTCTTGTCAGTGGTTCTAATCTGCTCGAACGCGGAGGAGTGACTCACAACCTGGACGCGTGTTCAGCCGTTCTTGTCAGCCGTTCTGATCTGCTTGATCAGTGGAGACTCACTGGCTTGATGGGTGTTTAGCCGTTGTTGTCAGTGCTTCCGATCTGCTTAAACATGGAGAGCAACTCACTCTCTGGACGTGTGTTCAGCCGTTGTTGTCAGTGGTTCTGATCTGCTCGAACACTAGAGAGCGACTCACTCCCTGGACATGTGTTCAGGCATTGCTGTAGTGTTTCTGATTTGATTGATTAGTGAAGAGCGACTCACTGGCTGGATGCGTGTTCGATTGTCGTCAGTGACTCTGATCTGCTCGAACAGCGGAGAGTCACTCACAAACTGGACGCGTATTCAGCCGTTTTCATTAGTGGTTCTGATCTGCTCGAACCGCGTAGAGCGACTCACAAACTGGATGGATGTTCAGCCGTTGCCATCGTCAGTGATTCTGATCTGCTCGAACAGTGAAGAGCAACTCACAACCTGGATATGTTTCCAAGTCGCTTTGTTAGTTTCTTAATTGGCATCATCAGATCCAGGTCTACCTCCTGCCCCCCAATTATTTGTTAATTATCACTGCACCTTTATACCACATATCTTACCGTTTTGCTCTGGAAAGACACTTATTAATGTCCAGCCATTCACACCCAAGAACTGTCACATACATACTGTAATCCGATATGTCATAAACCTAATTTTCGCAGTTATTCAGCAAGGTATTGCACTCACGTTCTGAACCATCTGTCAATCCTGGGCTTCACAGATTAATATAATAATTGAGATTCACATAGCGCTTTATTCGCTCAGCTTCCGCTGACAATCTGATTGAAACACGTTAATAGATGATATTAAAAGAGATAGTAGGCGCTTACACACTATGTTGGCACTCACTGGTAACTATTCCGTGCAAAGTGAATATCCCGCCCAGGGGATCGAAAATTCACTCACGAATGAATGTCCGAACCACAACATCGTAAGCTGTACCATTGTCTCCTGAATCGAATTCAGACGTGTGCAGGAATTTGGGTCAGGGTGACAAAGAACAAACGGTATCCATGTCCCCACACTTGGTGGTCAATCTGAACAAAGTCAAAGTCAAATTCCCCCAACGATTTGAGAACGTAACATACAGATCTATTGCAGATCGAATGCAGAGCCCGATATTATTTTGCTGCACTGAAACAAACAGCATCTTGAGAGCGGTATCATCGAGGGAGGATGCCGTCTTCTCGATGAGAACTTTCACCTGGTCCTGATGATGACCTATTTCGGTAGTATGTAAGGCTAAAAAAGGCTTGAATGTTGAGATTTCCAGTCTAAACTCTGGCGCAATATTAACCAGCACTTGCATTCGAAGCAGACATCTGCACGCGGGGGGAAGGCATACCCGCTCAATGGCTTTCTGAACTTCCTTTCCACTTCTGCCTCCGCAATTTGGCGATTTTCGTCGTCATCTAGATCCATGTCATAGATCTGAATCACGAGATCATCGAACTTGGTGAAGATTGCGATAACGGGTACTGTGAAGTGTTAGTCCGGAACTCGTGAGATGGCAACAGAGATAGATACCTTTTCCTGCCCTCGCTGTCTCGAAGAACACTATTTCCAGTGGGAGTAGAGGTCGGGATTTGTTCAGAACGAAACAAAACCTTTCAGCGGAGAACCGAGCATCAGTGACTACGTGTACGCTGAGATAGTGACTGACCAAATAGCATGCAGCTGATCGTCTACTTCAGTGGACTCTGCTTTCGTCTCTATAAAGGACAGAACTTCCTGCAGTTGCCTCTCATCGCCCGTCTCAAATCCAGGAGAATCGTGGAAGATGAATCCAGGGTTGCTCCTGAATGCGAACGGCTGATGGATATCGTGTATTCCTCGCTGATGTGGGTAGGGTCAGGCACACTAGTCAATATGTACAGCAAGTGGAGTACCGCTGAGGTAGGCTCAAGCTAGTGGAAATGTTAGAAGTTGACTTCATCCCTGGCCCTATGGAACACTTGCCAAGTTCTGACCATTCTCGTCATACATACAAGGGTCCTCGGTTGTGTTACAGACTCTTTGCAGGAGCGTCGTTTTGCCCGCATTAGCCCGACCGATTACAAGGATACGAAAATGAGAATATTTCTTTCGGAGCTCATAGACTGAATCGAGGTTGCTCATCGTCGCCGTGGATGAGTGGAAGGAAGATATGCGGCTTAGTTCGGTAGGCGTGTGAAAGTTAGATAAGAACCGATTCTGGTCGATTCTAATCGATGATATAGCTGATGTCCGCTTTTCCAGCTCGATCATAAGCGATATCGATGGCAGTCTACAGTCCTGTTAGAGGTGGTGTAGGAGCTTCTGAGAATTGTAGTGCACACCTCCTTGCCGTTAGATAGGCTGACATTGAAGACAACATTGAAGACAGATATGACTTGCCGACACTGGTCTAGATAGTTCTGAGAACACCACCGAGGATATAAATAGGATAACTGACATTCACGACGATGGGGATGCGGAATCTACGTGTGAGAACTCACTAGTCAACGGTCACGAATCGGTTCTTCATGGACTGCTTGCATGTTGAGCGACACCAACTGTGCGTATTCAAGCGGAACGGCCACTAATACATGTTATGTGTGAAGGTCGGAGATAGGTCGTGTCCATGGACTTGGACATTTGATTATTGGACTGTGATCGGCCCTCGCGCGTTGACGAGAGACCTGCGATGTCACGTCTATTAAAGGAGCAGTCAGTCCAAAGAGATGGTACGGAAAGAGAAGACTTGGAAATGTTGGCTAATGCGGAGACCCGTGCATACTACCCCGACCAGAATCATCGTTTCATCCTCCATCAAATACTGCAAATACTGACCACAACAGCTCTCCTACCTTCATCGCCGCGTGCGCCTGTCCCATCTCTGCGATCTTGGTTATCCCTAGCCCGGCGCCACCTAAACCTAATGGCGGAACGTAAACGCGACTCGTCTGATTCCTGCCAAGTGGATCCGGTCAAGGAAGAAGAGAGCCTCCCATTTGCTTTGGACCCGGCGTTCGGCGCTAAGGAGAGAAGGAGATGACGAAGCAGGTAAGGGGGAAGCGTATGCAAGAAGATTATGGGAGACCACATCTCCGATATCAGTGCTAAGTCGGCGCAGTCCCGACATCTAGAGTCCACGGTACATGAGGATCACAGACGTATCTGTAGCATGCGAAATCAGTTATCTAGCGAGCCGACGCACCGGCAAAATGCGTACCGCCGATTTAACATATCCCACTTCACAGCGTATGTAATCCAATCTTCCTTCCTCATTCACAAGAGCACGTTTCGAGGTGGGCCCTACCGTCGTCTGCTCTCCATCCCCCGCACACCAACAAACAAACGATTCCGTTGTACCACGCGCCCTCCTCACAGCCTGTGCCACGTCTCCAAAGAAAGAAAGACAGTTCTTGGGCAGGTGATCGTAAACCTGACTGGAGAAGGTAGGGAGGAAAATCGTGGTTAAAAACTGGTTGTCGATGCGTCTTCCGGCTATTGATCGAGTCCAGGATGGGCAATCCAATGGTATAGTGTCAGGACACCGAAACAGAAAAGAGAGGAGATGAAGGAAGATAAGCACGTGATAGACAGAGCCAAACGATGAATTCTCGTACAGAATCCGACCTGTAGGAAGATAATGGCTGCTACGGAGGGAACGGGGAATCGCATTCAAACAAAAATAGAGACCAATGCATATCAAGTGGAGCGAAATGAATGGAAAAATAGAAAGCCGAAGAGCAAAGGAGCGCCTGTTTTGCTCTGTTTGAGCGATCGGAAATAGGGAGTCGGGATACAAGATATCCAAGACCCAGTCACATTGGATTGAAATGGGGTTTCACGACGACAGAAGGAATAAATTTGAGCGCCCAGTACACGTAAATCCATAGCATTCTCGGAAAGCGCTCATGCCTAAGAAGCGCCCGAACCAGAACAACCAGGGATCGAATCCGCCAAGGGATGAGATAGCAAGTTGTTTCGTGTGCTGGTGGCTATGGAATGCATACGCCAAAACACATAATAAACAACTAATCTCGAAACCGCTGGGGTGATCGATCCGTGGGGTCTAGTGGTTGTACACGCTCGGGATTTGGGAAATAGATGAGGCGCAGTGGGGAAGGTGACAAGCGGGAAGACTTTACGATTGGGGATGCGCATGCAGCCTTTGGCTAGACTTCCGCTACACTAGTTCCTTCGAATTCCACCATACAAGATTGAAGAAACGAAGTCAAAACTGATGGTGGATGGCAGGCTGCATCTACGACTGAAACCTCCGCCACGAGGAGAGCAATACCAATAGGTGCTAGAAAAAAGGAGTTGGAGAGGGCCACGTTACCCATAGGCGAGATGATGAGCAAGGATGAAGACCCTACGACACTATCGTTCTGTTTATCCAGGTCTCGCGATAACGAATTCCACCGACAACCTAGACAAAATATGACCTCAATGCGTCACGGATTCACGGAAGGACCTCACGCACCGACCCGCCACTGTCGCGAGATGAGTGTGGAGGTTAGGACGGACAGCGGCATGACGCCGACGAAGACACATTTGAAAGGCATCGCTTCGAATAGCGTCGCCCGGTGCGCTCCCAGGCGCGAGCCTCCCGCCCGGAGTTCCACTCCCTTCTAGCCTAACCAGTACGACTCGAAGCGCTCGCATGCCCATATCCTCCAACTCTGCCTGCAGTACTCCAACAGAACCCGCTCCTGTTTTCGCTTTCACGAGTCTTCGCACCCCCACCCAGGCCTTTAGCGCCGCCTGACGTATATCCTCCTGAATCACCGACTGCCATCTTCAGTATCGCCAACCCTGCGCCAACATAACCTAAATGGCGAGAGCGATAAACTCGAGGGTGTGCCACCCGATTGCTGAAAAAGTAAATGGATCCTGCCGAGGAAGAGACCCTCCATGTTGTTTTGGATTTGGTGGTTGAGGACGATCCGACGCCAAGGAGGGAGGGAGACGAGGACGAAGGAGATAAGGGTGGAGCGTTTGCAAGAAGATGATGGAAAGGCGAACACTTGGTACGGGTGTATATGACTCGGACGGGTAGATTCTGGGGTAGTAACATGGTACCTCCTCCGTCGTAGTTGTTACTGTTGCTCAAGTTCATGCTGAATTGAAGAGCTGATAAAATGTTGATGCTGTCGAAGATATGTGCTTGATGGATAATACTGGGATGGCGATGAAATAGGGTATGTAGAATGGTGCGAAGGGATACGGCACGCTCAAGGGAGCTCTTGTTGATGGTATGCAGTGTATCGAATGTGGTCGAGCACAGAACATATAAAGTTGGCTGGGTGGCTGTATGCAGCTGCGAGAAGAAGAGTGAAGTTAGTTGTCCAACTGAATATCAAATGAATGGATAAAATACGTACCGCCGAATCAATGTATGTATCCCACCTCGCGCAACGTATAACATCCACCTTTCACGAGAGCGCATTCGAAGACAGTGCTGCTGTTGTCCTCTTTACGCCTTCCGCAGTGCGACCTACAATTGAGTCATATCAGCTGCCTCCCATAGCTGGCGCCGTGTCTCCAGAGGAGGGAACGACGTGGCCGTCATCTCGTGAGTGTGTCAAAGACTCATCCCAGGACGGTTGTTCCAATGAAAACTGGAAGAAACCGGAAGAAGGCCACGGTGATGCCTATCAGGTAATGTTAAGGTGCCGAAACAGAGAAGAGGGGAGGAACTCATACTGAGTCCGATTCGGAGAAAATCGAGAATCGCGTTTGAATAAAAACTAGATTCTGGTCAGATGAGGTGAAGCGAGATGAATAGAACATACAGAAAAGAAATAAAATAAGGCAACGAACCAGGTGAGGGCGGAGGTTCATGAAATGGTCTAGGTATGTGACACGACCAATGTGTGGGACGAACTACGCATCTGTTTTCAGGGGGAGACCACACAGCATCTCACCGCAGAAATTGAGCAGACGCAAATGATGGTGAATTCGAGTACAACAGTGCCATGAATAGTCCGTCCGGCGCACGAAAATTACGGTGGTTGACTTGCAGCGAGATGAACAAGACGCGTGGAAGCAAATCAGCAATAGAGCGTGGACAAAGAAAAATCAAAAATCCCGCTTTGGCTATGTGTGGCAACACCCTCTGGCCCACGATCATAATTTTTGTTATCATTTGAACTTCTCTTACTACATTGGCGAAGACGAAGGCGACGCAGCCGGTGTTATCCTATACCAAACGCTCAGGCCTCACTAGCCTTTCCTAGCGCTCAAAATACACTTGCTGCGAAACAGTGCCTAACTGAGATCGGTTTAGAAGTTGCGAGCCAGCTACATAGGCGGACTGACGGACCGGTGGATCTATGGATCGGCGGAAGGACTGAAATGCGGCACATCCTGTGCCACTAGGTGTCTCCTTGCATCGTCCTCGACAGCGACCACTTCCTTAGCATTTCCATTTCGTGGTTTACCGCAAAGCGCCATTTCTCTGATTCTTCATTTCCTCTTGCACTCGACTCAGCTATATTATGCCTCTGTTTTGCCTTGATTTTGTCCGCTACCACTCCCACTTCAACTTGAGCGCTTACTGAGGATATTTTATGCGAATATTTACAAAGTACTGCTTCAAGTCTACCGCATCAATCCCTCGTGTTCGTGATGAGTGTATTACCCGCCTTCAAACTGCCATAGATCGGAGGTGCAGTTCCATCGCTCAATGCTGATCTTAACCGATATTCAACATTGCTGATAATCTGAATCCTTGACAGATACATCTAATCTTTGCATGGGACCGATAACGTCCCACGTTGCGAATTGCCTCTTTGATAAGTCCAAATCGCGTAAACCGCCAACCACCCAAATCGTGAGTGTCCTTCTAGATCAGATGCAGGTCCGTCCAACGAGTTTTAAGGAACCTGTACTCCTTTTGTGTTCAATGACCCAGCAATTATAGATGATCCTGAAACGAAGGCGAACGTTGCGAATTCGGTGCTACCTTGCTCTGTGCCATATGGTAGCAAAGTCTCTCCTTGTCCTTGCTCGAAACAATGCCAGGGGATCCGGATGGGCATTCTTTTGATGGTGTCCACGTCATCATGCTAAGGGACTTCCATCAGTTTCCTCTACTCGTAATATCAGGGCAAGCCAAGGGCAAGTGTCAAGGTTTCGGTAGTAATGGATTTATTCTGTGAAGTTAAGTGACTTTTGAGTTCTACTTAGAGAGAGGTTATCGACTACAACATATTTTCTATCCAAAAACCAAAAATTCTCGTTTTTAAAGCTTGCTGCCGTGAAACAAAATGAAGTAGAGAAAATAGTCCCGTTCGACACCGGTCCGGAGAGGCAGAGGGCTCAGGAAGCCCGCTCAGCACTCCGCATAGCTTTTTTTGACCCCCCCTGGCGAGCACAAGAACAGCATTTCAAGCCTTTTCAAGTATGTCACAGTGAACAATTTGACATTTAATAAGTTATGATGGCAGCACTGCCTTCCGGACACTTTATTACAAGACTAGACGTTGTGTATGTATTCCGAAGTCTCCCTTAACCACTTGCGGGGCTGTACCTGGACTCGATCTTCATTCACAGATCTTGATGCTATAAAGCCTCGTTTTCTTTCGTTTGGATTCTCACGCTTCGTGTCTCCACCCCAAAGAGAAAATGTTCACCCTAGACGCAAAATTTCTCCTCGCAGCAGTATTACTCTCCGCTGCATTTTCCATTGAGGTGCAGTTCCTTTCGAGACTCTTTTCCACATTTCAT
>Ga0307513_10009873_pt1 | contig 12046 bp, 10 predicted proteins | sample 15_EM_MG_FD_202174 | JGI IMG/M metagenome (GOLD analysis project Ga0307513, IMG submission 202174) | Populus trichocarpa ectomycorrhiza microbial communities from riparian zone in the Pacific Northwest, United States - 15_EM | ecosystem: Host-associated > Plants > Roots > Unclassified | place... | reverse complement strand
AGATTTCAACTCTTTCAACTGGACGGCCTGGTACTAAATGCTGCATCAGATCGGCACGAGCCTGGATTGTCCTCAAGTTCGGGAGTGCCGAGCGCGGAAGAAGAGCCAGATCATGGAAGGGCCCATCCAACTCGAATTTGGCAAGTTGTGGGTTTGCAATCAAGAAGTTCCTAAGATCCTCATTCTTTCTGGCCAGATACAAGAAAACTTTGAGGCTCGTGAGTCGTGGCATTTCGCCGAAGTAAGCCAATACACCCAAGCCCGACCCCAAAGTAAGGTCCGCAATACTAGATAGCGACCTCTCAATTATGGCAGCAAGCACCTTGGTCGTTTCAGGCCGCGGTGGTTCCCTTTCCGATTGGTACTCCAACTTGCGTATCTTCAAGGTTTCCTGTTGGACTGTGTAACGCATAGGATACAAGCACCGCCACATTTCGAGATTGTAGAGTCGAGTGGAGAGTACTTCGCAGAGCTGATCGAGCATTGTCGTCGTCAATCGAACAGTATGAAGTTTGATGTCTCTGAGTCGCTGCATCTGGTGGAGCGCTGTGAATTGCACCGAGGGTGAGCGGGTGATGAGGGTCTGTATATAGGATAATATCCTATCATTCAGAGTCACTTCAGATAGATGTTCTCTGTCCTCGCTGGCACATTTTCGAACGAAAGTCCCGGATTGGCTTCCTGGAAGGACCACCCTTATGAAGATAATACTTTGGGAAGGATCGCGCAGTCTACGAGAGACAAGGGAGAGACTCTTGCGAGTTGTCCGGTCGCAATACTCGACTATGGCGACCAGGAGCTCATAAGGAAGTAAGTAGAGCATTTGATAACAAGTAGAGGAGAAATTGGGATGATTTACTGCGATTCCTCCTGCCCTTCTTTCGGCGGTGAAGTCTAGGTTTACAGGTTCAAGAGCAGAAACGAATGTGCACAGAAATGAACCGTTATTTCAAGCCTGACGATGTTAGATACATTAAATATAGGGTTAAGAGTCCTCATTCAATAAATTTCCTCACGGCACTGACATGTGGCGGACATCCATCACCCGTCCGTGTGCGGTGTGCACGAATTAAACTGCAGGTATACCTACGGATGTACTATGGATACACGTACTGATATGCCAGTTACATCGTGTTTTATGACAGGAAAACGACTTGGACAGATATCGAAGAACCAAGTCGCGCTCGAAAAGTACGGCTCAAGTCACCGTTCCTTTTTTGTGAATATCAGCTTGCAATTCGAAGGCAAATCCATTGACCACGAAAGCTGAGTGGAGTGACCCAACATCAGACTAACCTGAAATGGACGGTGAGATCAAATTTGGAAACCGTCAATGAAAAATGGCTTACACATACCCAAAGGTATTCAGTGCTGAAATGATGGAGACGAGGGATCGATTCCACGGCTACAATCACGATCTCGGACACAATTGAGGCCTTGTCGTGTGGGAGAGGGACATCGAGCGATGTGACAGTGGCCGTCGATTGGGATACGGCACGTCGTCCGGCTATTACAGTTTCGACGTCAAGGTTGCGTGATCGGGTGAATTGGCGCTGATTGATATTTTGTCGAGACTCTACTGTCGAATGTGCAGGCATTGGAATTACACCAACTGATAGAAGCGTTGGTATCACAAAGTGATTTGGATCTGGCGGATGGCGCGGGCTGAAATCTCGATAAGTTGATTGAAGAGCCGAATCGAGTTCGCACTGTAAGGGGAGCATCTACATCCTATCACTGCTATTAATGAAAAGAGGCGCTGTAGTCTGGAGGGCAAGTGCAGTCGTTGAATGCGACGTAAAGAAGCTTGCTCAATGACCAGTGTTGAACATCAACAGGCCTAAGCTCAAAGAGGTGAGGCAGAGCTCCTTTGAGGCATGGGAAGTGATCGAGTACCAAGAACAATACTTCTACATCTTCAATTTTAATGAGATTTTGACTGGAACCTATGCAGATCGCGAGTTCGCGAAGGGACGATTAGGCGTTTTGGGGAGTAACTAGGAGGCTTCTCGGAAATCCAGCTGTTATAATTTTTCGGGAGTGATAACTCCCGAAACAGGATCGCTTAGTGGAAGAACCTGGAGACGAGCGAGAGGCTTCAGCATCGCATAACTTCAACATGCGGTTCTTGTGGAAATAAATGGAGCATATCAGAGCAACTCGATTGGTATTGGGATACGGCGGAGGCTGCTTTGCCGAACGAGGGTTGTGGTGGCTTCCAAAATGACTTTAACCGCGACCAAACCCGAGGTGGAAACCAACCGTTTGTGGTCAGCTGCCGCACTATTACTAACTCTTCAAGCACACCATGTCCAATGATCTGACGCAGGGCACGCACAGGAAAACGTCGAAAAGCACATCGGCCGGCCAGATGCAGAAGTTGAAAGTAGCTTGAGGGGATTTCAGGAAGCAATTGGGTGTGTATTAGTGCCAAAGTTTGATTGATAGTTCGCTAAGTCTGATTACGGCGTAGGAAGTACAAGTTCATGGAGAACACTCTGTCAGCGAAGAAAGGGCTAGAGGAGAAGATACCCGATATGAGGAAGACATTGGAAATGGTCACATTTCCTTAGGAGTGCGGTGTGTATTGCCTCATACGTCCTCGGAGGAGCGGCGGTGGCGGTGGCGGTGGTCTCCTCGCACGCATATTCGGATCCTCCACAACTGTATCACGCGCACATTCGGTAGCTCATTACAGTTTTCCCACGCCGTGCAACCTTCAATACACCCCCACGAAACACCTCAATAGAAAGTCGTCGACGCTCCCTCTGAGCTGGAACACCAAATTAGGAGAGCGAGAGAACGGGCTGCACATAGCTACCTCACTGGGCGTGCACACCTGCAAACGGCACCGACCGCTGGATTGGCGTTGTGCAGAGAATCGAAGGTGTGTCGTTGAACCCCAGACAACCTCTTACATATACTCTCCTTGTTTATGATGTACCATATACGAATATCACGTAGACTGATCGTTACTCCCGCCTAAAATCCCTCGCTCCACTAGAAGAAACCGAACCAACCCTCCCCGGACTACTCTACGTTGGTATCTCAACCCTCTTTGGATCCACTCTCGCTCGACCGTGTTCCCTCCCTCTACGCATTCTAGCACCGCCCACATTTGCGTTTACAGCTCTGCTGCACTTCCTCCCCAATACCTCGCGCAATGTGGGCGACTATCTCTGGCACGTCGAGAAGAAATACGTCCCCGGCGTGGACAAGCGTCAAAGTGCACTCGTTGGTCGTATGGGTGGGATATGGGAGGATGCCATTGCAGGCGTCAATGAGGCGAACGGCGGCGTTGGCCACGGAGTAGACAGTGCGCTTGGATGGGTACAAGATAACACTGGTTTGAAAGTGAAGGATGTTGTGCAGGAAGGGAGGAAGAAGTCGAACTAGAAGTAGACTAACTATTTCGACAATAGATGGACATTACTTTTGAAGACGGTGACCATTTCAATGCGCATCAGCAAACTGACGATACACTGATTCACTCTCAGCCTTCGTTTTACATGAAACCATTTCGAAGAGGAAGTATTTCGTCTACGCGATCAACCAGAAGGCTAACTGTCCTTCAAATGCACAAATGCCGCTGAAGGTCATTTGTCCTGTACCCCAAGTGTTTATAGTGGATCTCAACAAACACTAGATTTTTTTGTACGAGGAAACCCCGCCGCGCGAAATTCTAACACCATCTAGTCAAAAGCCTCAATCCTGTACACTCACTCACGTACTCTAAGCTCCTATTGTGACTCCTCAGAACTACTCGTTGACTACTCGTTGACAATGATGACAGTAGTCCAACGTTCGTCTGGAAATATGAGAACATGTCCAGTAGGCATTTTGGACGTCGTCTAGGATCAATTTAAATTTTTGTTTTATCGATCGGTTATGCGCAAGTTCGAGTCAATTGCGGAAACTAAGCCAGGCATCTCCAATTGACGCACTATCCACTGCATAGTTGGACGGAATGATTACTGGAAGTACATTACAACTCTCCAATCACTCGCATTTGCAACTTTTCGGCCCCGCCAGCGTCTGAAATGACACCTCGAAGAAAATAGAGCTGTTTAAACCCTCTCTGACTTTGCGCACAAACTCTGACTTTGTACTACTGCAAACTGAGTCCTTCCAGATGTCGTGTTGGATTCCGAAGCGAACCGTTAAGCTGATCTCGCGCAATGTGCCCATTCTGACAAGATAACCCAGGACTGTTTGTGCACACTATAAAGGAGTGGTCAATGGAAGCTAAATAGCATCGTAATATAGGATGCTCCTGACCTCTACGTGAAATGTCAACCAAATTCTCTCGAGATGAGGCATGGTCTCAAATACAGCGCCTAGTATCTCGTTCTCACAGGAAGGACAATGATCAAGATCGATCGTGAGCTCGACTATTGGTGCCGTTGATCGTGATAGAGCGCGCACTCCGCCGAGCACTCCGCCGAGCATGATTTTCAAGAAGCGCAATGGATTGTAGAACCCAACATCTGCAACAGGTCGCCCTGGGACTATATCGTGCATCAGATCGGCAGTAGCCCGGATTCTTCTCAAGTTCGGCAGTGCCGAGGACGGGAAAAGAGAGAGATCATGGACAGGCCCTCGTAACCCAAGATCTACAAGTTGCGGGTTTGCAACCAAGAACTCCCTAACATTCTCACCATTGCTGACTCCTTTAAGTAAAATGAAACTCCTGAGTCGGGGCATTGTGCCGAAGTCGGCCAACCCATCGAAGTCTGTCATCAGAGTAAGGCTCGTGATACTGGACAAAGACTTCCCAAGGAAGGCAGCAAGCGGCTTGTTCGTATCGTTGTCGACCCAGTGCAGCTTTTGGACTTTCAAGACGGTCTGTTGGATCATATAGTTTGTAGGATACGAGCACGACGACAGTTTGACATCGAGGAATCGAGTGGAGAGCACTTTGCAGAGCTGATCAAGCATTGTTGTCTTGAATCGAATTGTAAGGAGCGTGATGCTTCTGAGTGACTGCATCCGGTGGAGCGCCGTGAATAGCAGCTCCAAAGGAGTTACCTTCGGGACATAGGAGGTGATGGGTGGGCAGGTGGTGATCGTCTGTATATAGGATAAAAGCCGCTCATTCGAGATGGCTTCAGAGAGACGTTCCCGATACTTGGCGGAAGAGTTTGGAGCGAAATATTTGTGTACCACTTTGAACATGATCCTTTGAGAAGGATCGCGGAGTCTACGAGAGACGAGGGAGAGACTCTTGCGAGTTGTTTGGTCACAATGCTCTGCAATGGCAACCAGGAGCTCATCAGGGAGTAAGTAGAGCATTTGATAACAAGTGATGAGAAGTGCGAATGATTGAAAGCGATTCCTCCAGCTCGTGGTTAGGTGGCGAGGTCTACGTTGAACATTACAAAGGTACCCCAACCAACCGATTTACGCCCCTATGAAGTGGTATAGGTTACATTTGCTGTACCGGCCACCTTCAAGAGAGTCCATCACATCTGCCCTACCCAGCGACATGCTTGATTCATGGAATGCTCGCATTCGCAACCCGTAGACCCCCATGGCGTGGTATACGACACCTCGAGGTAAATGGAGCTCCTGAGAGCCTCTCGGAAGCGGCGCTCAACCTCAGATTTTCCAGAACTATAATCATACCCTCGCAAGGCGCCCCAAACCGATAAATAGACTTCACGCAGTGCGCTGAGTCTGACAAGATGACCGAGGACTGTTTGCGACAGCTGGAAAGAAGTGGTCAGTTGAGGTTAAAAGTACGTCTTAAAATAGGACGTTCCTGACCTCTACATGGAAGGAAAGTATCATTCTCTCGAGATGAGGGACCGCCTCCACGACAGCGTCTAGTATCTTGCTCAAGCGGGTACGACAGTAGTAAAGTTGCAGAGTGAGCTCGACTATCGGTGCTGCTGAATGTGACAGAACGCGCACTCCATTGGCCATGAATTTGAACGACGGTGAGTCCAAGATTTCAACTCTTTCAACTGGACGGCCTGGTACTAAATGCTGCATCAAGTCGGTACGACCCCGGATTGTCCTCAAGTTCGGGAGTACTGAGCGAGGAAGAAGAAGTGCCAGATCATCGAAGTGCCCTTCCAACCCGAAGTTAGCAAGTTGTGGGTTTGCAACCAAGAAGTCCCTAAGATCCTCATTGTTTCTGGCCAGGTACGACAAAACGCTGAGGCTCGTGAGTCGTGGCATTTCGCCGAAGTAAGCCAATAAATCCAAGTTCCACGACAGAGTAAGGACCACAATACTAGATAGCGACCTCTCAATGATGGAAGCGAGCATCTTGGTCGTTTCACGCGGCGGTGGGTTCTCATGATCCACTCCGTACTCCAACTTGTGTATCTTCAAGACCGCCTGTTGGACTGTGTAACGCATAGGATACGAGCACCACCACAGTTCGACATTGTAGAGTCGAGTGGAGAGTACTTCGCAGAGCTGATCGAGCATTGTTGCCGTCAATGGGATATAATGAATTTTGATGTCTCTGAGTCGCTGCATCCGGTGGAGGGCTGTGAATGGTGCCTCCACAGCATTCATGTTCAGGATTTCGGTGGCCCTGAGTGAGACGACGACGAGGGTCTGTATATAGGAGAGATATTCTCCACCCTCGCTAACACATTTTCGAACGAGTCTCGGATTTTCTCCCTGGAAGAAGCACCCTTTTAAAGATAATTCTTTGGGAAAGATCGCGCAGTCTACGAGAGACGAGGGAGAGATTCTTGCGAGTTGTTTGGTCACAATGCTCTACTATGGCGACTAGGAGCTCATCAGGAAGTAAGTAGAGCATTTGATAACAAGCAGAGGAGAAATTAGAATGATTAAATGCGATTCCTCCAGCCCTTCTTTAGGCGGTGAAGTCCAGGTTTACACGTTCAAATGCAGAAACAAATATGCACAGAAACGAATTGTCATTTCAAGCCTGAAGATGTTAGGTACATTAAATATAGGATTGTGAGTCCTCACTTAATGATTTTCCTCGCGGCACTGACATGTGGCGGATATCCACCACCCGTCCGTGTGTTGTATGCACGAATTAAACTGTAGATATACCTACGAATGTACTATGGATACACGTACTGATATGCCATGGCAGGAAAGCGACCTGGACAGATATCGAAGGACCAAGTCGCGTCCGAAAAGTACAGCTCAAGTCATAGTTCCGGTTTTGTAATCATGAACTGGCAATTCAAGGGCGAATCCATTGACTACGAAAACCGAGTAGAGTGATCCAACATTACAGACTAGCCTGAAATGGATGGTGAGATCAAATTTGGAAACCGTCAATGAAAAGTGGCTTATGCATACCCAAAGGTATTTAGTGCTCAAATGATAGAGATGCGGGATCGATTCCACGGCTACATTCACGGCCTCGACACAATTGAGGCGTTATCGTGTGGGGGAGGGAAATAGAGCGATGTTACAGTGGCTGTAGATTGGGATACAGCACGTCGTCCGGTTATTACACGTCCGACTTCAAGGTTGCGAGATCGGGAATTGGCGCTGATTGATTGGGATTTTGTCCAGACTCTGCTGTCGAATGTGTGAGCATTGGGATCACACCAACTGATAGAAACGTTGGAATTACGAAAGTGATTTGGATCTGGCGGATGCCGCGAGCCGAAATCTCGATAAATTAATTGAAGAGCCGAATCGAGTTCGCACTGTAAGGGGAGCATCTACACCCTATCACTGCTATTATTGAAAAGGGGCGCTGTAGTCTGGAGGACAAGTGCAGTCGTTGAATGCGACGTAAAGAAACTGCTCGGCGATCAGTGTTGAACATTGGCAGGCTTAAACTCAAAGAGGTGAGGTAGAGCTCCTTTGAGGCATGGGAAGTGATCGAGTACCGAGAACAATACTTCTACATCCTCAATTTTAATGAGATTTTGAGTGGAACCCATGGAGATCGCAAGTAGGAGGTGATTAGGCGTTTTGGGGAGTGACTAGGAGGTTTCACGGATATCCAGCTGTTATAAACCTTCGGGAATGATAATTCCTGAAACAGGATCGCTTAGTAGAAGAGCCTGCGGCCTTCATGAAACGAGCGAGAGGCTTCAGCTTCAACAAGCAGTTCTTGTGGGAGTAAAGTGAGCATATCAGAGCAGCTCTATTGGATATTGGGATACGGCGGAGGCTGCTTTGCCGAACGAGGGTTGTAGTGGCTTCCAAAATGACTTCAACCGCGACCAAACCCGAGGTGGAAACCAACCCGCGTGGGATACCCCAAGCACCGTTCGTGGTCAGCTGCAGCACTATTACTAAGCACGATGTCCAATGATCTGACGCGGGGCGCGCACAGGAAGACGTCGAAAAGCACATCGGTGGGCCAGATGCAGAGGTTGAAAGTAGCTTGAGGGGATTTCAGGAAGCAATTGGGTGTGTATAAGTGCCAAAGTTTGATTGGTAGTTTGCTAAGTTTGATTACGGCGTAGGAAGTACAAGTTCATGGAGAACAATCTCGGTCAGCGAAGAAAGGGCCTAGAGGAAAAGATACCCGATATGAGGAAGACATTGGAAATGGTCACATTTCTCAAGGAACGAAAAGTGTGCTCGAATTCCAATATTGGGAAGAACGCATGCTGATCGGCTTCAAGGATAGCGCGTCTGATGCGCTGGAAGAGGAATCAGAGCCTCTAAAGACGAACTTTGAACTCAATGACACGCTTTGGGCTGAAGCCACGATCAAGGAGACGGGGTCTGTCTACCTGTGGCTGGGGGTATGCATTGATATCGATCCACTCGTGCCATGTTATTGATCCATGGATCGAATAGGCCAATGTAATGCTTGAATATCCGCTTGAAGAAGCAGTCGAACTCTTGACCAATAAGCTCGATGCAGCGGAACGCAACCTAAAGGGGATAATCGAAGACTTGGAATTCTTACGGGAGCAGATTACGGTAATGGAAGTGAACACTGCGCGTGTATTCAACTACGATGTACGTCGTAGACGGGAAGGGCAACGATGAATTTGAGCGCATGTCACGATCTATTTGCATGGAGGTCGCCCACCTCACCTCGACAAGAAGCAAACCATTACGAGATACGATATCAAGGGGGATACCTCTTACAGAAACTAGTTACCCGATACAGTCATGATTCTTGTCCGAGCCGTCATCTGAGTGACCCCAAGTCGTGCCCTCATCGCCACCCCATCTTCTTTCTCACCCCATACTAGTATACTCCTACTCACTTTGTGCACACCTAATATTCCGGGTGGCAAATGCTTTGGTACTTTTACGTGGGCAAATGATCGAGCCCGGTTAGTAGCTTCGAGCCTAGATATGTATACTGGATGATGTATACTTGGACTGACCTACCAAACATCGCTTTCAAATATAAGTCACGAATGCCGGCTAATCTCCAATTTGCTCACAAACTTCGGACCGTACCTCCGTACCTCCGTATGGCGTAGGAGTAGAGTTACAGCCTCACTACAACGCATGAATTACCCTTAACAACGCACGATCTTTAGAAAGGATACTCGCTCGGCCGTCGCTCGGAGCTGAGGCGAGTTCGCAGTTTGTGCGCCTGGACCCTATTTCCGTTGTCCCTGGAAGCACGCGATTCTCAGATCTATTATAAATCAGTTTTCTTCGTGCGTTCCGACCGTTTGCCCGAGATGCCCCAATGCGCGCGATCGGTGCGGGCTCTATTTCTGCGATTTGGCGCCGTCGGGGAAGTAAGCATAGCGAAGGTATTTCACACCTCAGTTTATGCCCCGCGCCCTATGCTCCTTGTCTTCTCAATGGATAGGACATCCTAAGGGGGTCCGACGGATGTTTCCAGTGTACTTGTCATTGTCCAGCTGGTACGCTTCCAGGAATTCAACCACATACATTCTGTGGCTCCAAATGTTTCCAGAAGGCGGGATCGGACGACAGGGAGTTGCCAAACTTCAACCGCACCTGTGCCGACGCCATTTCCGTAGATTTGGGTGACATTTGTGAGGTCATGAACCGTTATGGCTTGCCGAGTCCGCTGCGAAGCGAATCAATTACGTCTCGATCTGAGGTCTTAAGGCCGAGGTCGAAACCAACGTCGCTTGGACCCATCCCCCTCCCCACCGTCTCGTTCGTCGCCTCCCATGGCCTCAACGTTTGATACCAGCACAATCGGTCGTCCTCGCCACCATAAACGCACCGCCACTGGTGAGCTCGCCATTTAACGCGTGCGAGTCTTGGCTCACCGCGCGCGTCGACCAGGCTACTTCCCTGAGGTCAACGAGAAGGGTGAAGAGAAATGGCCCAGAGGTGACAAGCCGACATGGCAGGCCGGTCTCAGGGCTGTTGATACGAGTGAGCCGCTCGTTCTGTTCGTCGTCGCCACCTGACGCGTCTTTCCCCAGCTACACCCCAGGTGAGACACAAATTTCAACAGGGACATTGTAACAATCACTGATCGCGAGCCATCTCGACTCAGATCACGTCGAACATTATGTGAGTCGTTGCTTCTTCGACCGCCCGACCTGCAACCCGTTCCCCCTTCTCTTTCCCCGAACTGCGCTCACGCCGGCTTTCGGCTCTTTGCAGACACCATGTACAGACTTCTCTCGCACGCCAGGCGTATAATCTCGATAACGTACGTGCTTCCTCTTTGGTCGATCGCGATGTCAGGGCCCCATTTGGAGCAAGAATCGAGTTACCATCGATTTTCGCTCCTATTGTGGTTCCGTCTAGTTTCTATGGTGGGGCTTTGAAGCCTTTGTAACGTGAATCACGCTTGAACGGGGCCGGAAGAGCTCAGTAGTTCGAATTCCGCACCTCTATGTGGAGATATGTCTTTGACATATCCAACGACGCGTGATGTGCTTCGTCGGGCCCCTTGCGCCGCGTTCACGGTCTGATGGACGGAGCGTCCATTGTCATCCAATTCAAAACGTTCCCTGTCACTGTCAGGAAACCACGCACAGATTTGGCGATTGTCGCCATATCGGGCAACCCACACATTTGGGAAACTCCGAATGATGCCTCATTCCAAAGTCGACACACCCGGTCTGGTCCTTGGACTCCACTCCTGTTTCCAAAATTCTCTCCAGTGCCCTCGACAAAACCTGACATCTGTTCATTACAGCATGGTGCTTATCAAGCTACCGCACTCGCCGTCCGCGATGATCTTATCATCAACGTAAGCCCCAACCCACGGGCCGGCGCACACCAATTCTAACCCACGAACAGTGGAATGACACCCAACTCCAATTCACCCGCAAAGGACACAAGCGTGCATACTACCTTTCCCTTGAGTTCTTGAGTGCGTCCTTTCCTTTTTCTTCCATGCTCTCTAGTCACAGTATTTTCCAGTGGGTCGCACCCTCGACAACGCCCTCCTTAACCTCGGCCTGAAGGATAAGTTCACTGAAGGTGTCGAGCAGCTCGGTTTCACCCTGGAAGACTTGCTCGACTCGGAGCGCGATGCGGCGTTAGGCAACGGCGGTCTTGGACGACTTGCAGCATGTTACGTCGACTCATCCGCCACTTGCGAGATCCCTGTGTGGGGGTACGGCTTGAGGTATCACTACGGCATGTTCCAGCAACTGATCGGCCCCGACGGGTCCCAGCTCGAGGCGTAAGTCCTGGTGCTCCATGCAACCGAGGGTAACCAAATTTCGCAGCCCTGACCCGTGGCTCGACTATGCTAATCCCTGGGAAATTGCGCGTCCCGATGTGACCGTTGACGTCCGATTCGGCGGTCATGCGGAGCGGATGGAGAACGGTCGCGGCATCTGGAGTGGTGGACAGGAGGTCCTAGCCGTTGCCTACGATGTTCCCATCCCGGGATACGATACCAAGAACACGTGAGCTTGGCCGTACTTACATACCTTATGGTGCTGACCCCCATTTGTAGCAACAACATCCGGATGTGGGATTCAAAGCCCAAGCGAGGCTTCGATTTGCAAAGCTTCAACGCTGGTGACTATGATCGCGCTGTTGAAGCCAGCAACTCAGCGTCGACCATCACTTCTGTCCTTTATCCCAACGATAACCATTATGTCGGCAAGGAGCTCCGGTTGAAGCAGCAGGTATGTGGGCCATCCTTCCACTTACTTTGATTCTCATT
>Ga0307513_10009872_pt1 | contig 12046 bp, 10 predicted proteins | sample 15_EM_MG_FD_202174 | JGI IMG/M metagenome (GOLD analysis project Ga0307513, IMG submission 202174) | Populus trichocarpa ectomycorrhiza microbial communities from riparian zone in the Pacific Northwest, United States - 15_EM | ecosystem: Host-associated > Plants > Roots > Unclassified | place... | reverse complement strand
CTTCAGGCCGAAGGCCGGCCCGCACTGTCACTCACGCTGGGGGTGACTCGATGAAGTACCTCCTCCAGCGGGTGGTCTTCTACCTGCTCACGGCCTGGGCCGCGATCACGATCAACTTCTTCATTCCCCGGATGATCCCCGGCGACCCGGTGCAGTTGCTGATCGCCAAGTACCAGGGGCAGATCAGCCCCCAGGCCGCCCAGTCGCTCTACACGCTGTTCGGGCTCAACAACGATGACAGCCTGATCGAGCAGTACCTGAAGTACTGGAACCAGTTGCTGCACGGCGACCTGGGCGTGTCGTTCACCTTCTTCCCGTCCACGAGCGCGGAGGTGATCGGCCAGGCACTGCCCTGGACCCTCGCGCTGGTCGGCATCACCACGGTGATCAGCTTCATGATCGGCACCGGGCTGGGGGTGCTGGCGGGCTGGTACCGCGGCTCCGCGATTGACGGTCTGCTGCCGGCCACCACGTTCCTGTCGTCCATCCCGTACTTCTGGCTCGGCCTGGTGGCGATCTCCCTGTTCACCGGCATCGACAGCTTCTTTCCCTCCTCCGGTGGTTACGACCCGGGGGTGGTGCCGAGCTGGGACTGGGCGTTCATCGGCAGCGCGATCCAGCACAGCCTGCTGCCGGCGCTGACCATCTTCATCTCCTCGATGAGCGGCTGGATTCTCGGCATGCGCAACATGATGGTCACCGTCACCTCGGAGGACTACATCACCGTTGCGCACGCCAAGGGGCTGTCCGAGAAGCGGGTGATGCTGGGCTACGCGGCCCGGAACGCCCTGCTGCCAAACGTCTCCGGCTTCGCGCTCTCGCTCGGCTTCATCGTCAGTGGCACTCTGTTGGTAGAGATCGTGTTCTCGTACCCCGGTATCGGATTCCTGTTGTTCCAGGCGGTCGGCTCCAAGGACTACCCGTTGCTGCAGGGCATCTTCCTGATCATCACGTTGTCCGTGCTGGTCGCGAACTTCCTGGCCGACATTGCGTACCTGCTGCTTGATCCACGTACCCGTAGGGAGGGCTGAGCAGTGACCATTCCGATCACCGAGCTGACTGTTGTCACTCCCGAGGGCCCGGCCGGCGACGCTTCCGGCCCGGCCCGGCCGAGCCGGCGCCGGTTCCGCTTCGTCTCCAACCCGAAGGCCGCGTTCGGTCTCGCCGTTGTTGGTCTCTTCGTCCTGTTCGCGATCATCGGGCCGTGGGTCGCGCCGTACGATCCATCCGGGCGCACCCGGGACGTGTTGCAGCCGCCGTCCGCGGATCACTGGTTCGGCACCAGCCACCTCGGGCAGGACATCTTCAGCCAGATCCTGGTCGGCACCCGGGGCGTGATGTTCGTCGGCTTCCTGGCCGGTGTGGTCGCGATGGTGCTTTCGGTGCTGATCGGCATCACCTCCGGCTACCTCGGCGGGCTTCTGGACGAACTCCTGTCCGCGCTGACCAACGTCTTCCTGGTGATTCCGGCGCTGCCGCTGATCATCATCATCGCCGCCACCGTGCAGGGGGCGGGTGACCTGATGGTCGCTCTGGTGATCGGGTTCACCTCCTGGGCCTGGGGGGCCCGGATTCTCCGGGCTCAGACGCTGTCCCTGCGCAACCGCGACTACGTGCAGGCTTCCCGGGCCAACGGTGAGACCACCTGGCGGATCATCGTGTTCGAGATCCTGCCCAACCTGGTCGCGATCATCGCCTCCAGTTTTGTCAGCACGGTGATCTTCGCCGTGATGTCGGAGATCACCCTGGCCTTCATCGGCGTCTCCAACGTCTCCACCTGGAACTGGGGAACCATCCTGTTCTGGGCGCAGAGCCAGCAGGCGCTGGCGCAGGGCGCCTGGTGGTGGTTCGTTCCCGCCGGCGCGGCGATCGCGGTGCTCGGAACCGCCCTGGCGCTGCTCAACTTCGGCATCGACGAGTTCGTCAATCCGCGGTTGCGCAGCACTGGAGTCGGCAAGGTGCGAACCGCCGACGGCCGCAAGGTGAAGATGAAGGTCGGCTTCACCCCGGTGCTGATGGCGCGCATATCGTCGACGGCGCCAACCCCAGTCACTCCAGTCGCCAGGGCGACGCCGGTTACCCCAGTGCCGCCGGGCAGCCCAGCGGCGCCGAGTACCCCGGCGACACCGAGTACGCCGGTGACCTCGAATCCTCCGGCGACGTCGAATCCTCCGGTGCCGTCGAAAGGAACCGACCAGTGAGCCGTCCGGTGCTGGAGATCAAAAACTTCTGCGTGGACTACGGAGTCGGCGAGAATGCCGTGCACGCCGTCCGCGACGTCAATCTCACCCTGCACCGTGGTGAGGTGCTGGGCCTGGCCGGTGAGAGCGGCAGCGGCAAGTCCACCCTGGCCTACGGCATCACCCGGTTGCTGGCCCCGCCCGGGGTGGTCAGCAACGGAGAGGTGATCTACCACGGCCCGGACACCGATCCGGTCGACGTCATGCAGCTGTCGCACAAGCAGTTGCGGGACTTCCGCTGGGCCGAGACGTCGATCGTCTTCCAGGGCGCGATGAACTCGCTGAACCCCGTGCACACGGTGTCCACCCAGCTGATGGATGCGATCGCGGCGCACGAGCCGAAGCTGTCCACGTCGGCAAAGCTGGCCCGGGCCCGAAAGCAACTGCAACTGGTCGGGATCTCGTCCGATCGGCTGGACAGCTACCCGCATCAGCTGTCCGGCGGGATGCGCCAGCGGGTGATGATCGCGATGGCGCTGATCCTGGAGCCACAGGTCGTGATCATGGACGAGCCGACCACCGCACTGGACGTCGTGATGCAGCGGCAGATCCTCGGCCAGCTCATCCAACTGCGTGAACGTCTCGGCTTCTCAGTGCTTTTCATCACCCATGACCTGTCGCTGCTGGTCGAGTTCTCGGACCGAATCGCGATCATGTACGGTGGCCGAATCGTCGAGGAGGCCCCTGCCTCTGCGCTGTACCGGGATTCGCTGCATCCCTACAGCGCCGGGCTACTGAAGTCGTTCCCGGCGTTGCGCGGACCACGCCGGGAGTTGGCCGGAATCCCCGGCTCACCACCAGATCTGCGGGCGATGCCGAGCGGTTGCTCGTTCCATCCCCGGTGCCCGAAGGCCTTCGAGCCCTGTGCGGTCGACATCCCGGTACTCGGCTACCCGGCCGGGACCGCCGATCGCACCGTGGCGTGCTGGCTGCATCCCGCCGAGATACCCGTCGGGGCGCCCGAGGCGGAGACCGTCGCTTGAGCCGACCTAGCAGGAGCTGAGTCGTCCGAGCACGGAATGCGTTGACCCGCCATCCATTGCCAGCTGAGGAGAGACATGGATTTGACCGCAACCACCCCGGACCTTGCGAAGCTGCGAGCCCCCGAGCTCAAACTCGATCTGCCCGCGGACTTCCGCTGGGGCGTCGCCACGGCGTCGTATCAGATCGAGGGTGCGGTGGCTGAGGACGGCCGGACGCCGTCCATCTGGGACACCTTCAGCCGGGTGCCCGGCGCGGTCGCGAATAGTGACAACGGCGACATCGCCTGTGATCACTACCACCGGATGCCCGAGGACGTCGCGATGATTCGCGATCTCGGGCTGGACACCTACCGGTTCTCCGTGGCCTGGCCGCGGGTTCAGCCGCGCGGCCGCGGGCCGGTCAACCAGGCCGGCCTGGACTTCTACGAGCGCCTGGTGGACGAACTCCTGGCCCAGGGGATCGACCCGTGGGTCACCCTCTACCACTGGGACCTGCCGCAGGAACTGGAGGACGCCGGCGGCTGGCCGGCGCGCGACACCGCCTACCGGTTCGCCGACTACTCGATGATGGTGTTCGACCGGCTGCAGGACCGGGTGCGGACCTGGACCACGCTGAACGAGCCGTGGTGCTCGGCGATGCTCGGCTACGCCTTCGGTAACCACGCACCGGGCCGCAAGGACTTCGGTGCCGGCATCCATGCCGTGCACCACCTGCTTCTCGGTCACGGCCTGGCCACCCAGCGCATGCGGGAGGCGGCGAGCACGCCGACCCAGTTCGGCATCACGCTGAACCTGGGCACCTCGCACCCGGCGACGGATGCGCCCGGCGACATCGAGGCCGCCCGCCGGGCCGACGGCCTCGGCACCCGGGTCTACCTCGACCCCCTGGTGCACGGGCGCTACCCGGAAGACATCGTTGCCGACCTGGCCGAGCGCAACATCGAACTCCCGGTGCAGGACGGTGACCTGGAGATCATCAACACCCCGATCGACGTGCTCGGCATCAACTACTACACCGGCTGGCTGTTCTCCGGGGTCGACGCGGAGGGCCGCACGCACGACGATGACGGCGCCCCGATCACCCGCCAGGTTCCGCGGGGCCGGCCGGTCACGGCGATGGGCTGGGAGATTGTTCCGGAGCTCTTCACCGAGCTGCTGGTCCGGATCAGCCGGGACTACCCGAGCCTGCCGATCGTGATCACCGAGAACGGCGCGGCCTTCGACGACCTGCCCGAGGCCGACGGCAGCATCGAGGACAACGACCGGACGGCGTACCTGGCCTCGCACATCGCCGCGGTCGCCGACGCCCGTAAGCAGGGCGCTGACATTCGCGGATACCTGGCCTGGTCTCTGCTGGACAATTTCGAGTGGGCCTACGGGTACGCGAAACGGTTCGGCATCGTCCGGGTGGACTACGACACTCAGGTCCGCACCCCGAAGCAGAGCGCGCTCTGGTTCCGCGATACCGCCCGTCGCGCTCGCGGCCAGTAGCCACCGGTAGCCGCCAGTAGCCGGTAGCCCAAGAACACCGTGATCATGCACGCTTGCTCGCCCCGCAGCCTCGGCCCGCGAGTAACCGTGCATGATCACGGCTATTTGTTGTGTAGATCACCAAAAACGGGGGTCTAGCTGCGGATACTGCCTCGGATGAGGGTGAGGTCACAAGCCGAACGGGTCTAGGTTCGGGTCGGTGGGTGGTTGATGGAGAGGACGGTGAAAGTCCTGCCGTCATCCAGACCCACCCGAAGGACGTGCATGAACACCCCGGAAACGATCACCACCCTGCGCACCCAGCTCGCCGAACGTCGCATGGTCCGTCAGCGGAACAAGCGCATCGAGGAGGAGCTGGCCAGCTACACCACCCCGGCCGAGCGGCTGGAACTGGACGCGATCCTCAGCCGGCACACCGCCGAGGAGATCGCCGAGCTGGAAGAGATGTTGGGCCGCACCGCGATGTGGCGCTCCTTCTCCCACCTCTGATCTGCACCATCTGGCACCACGCCTGCATAACGGCGACACGACGACGTGTCGCCGTCCTTGGTTTTGGCGGACTACAGACCCTCCGGGTCGCGGGCCAGCACCGTCCGCCCGCCGTCCACCGGCAGCGTCACCCCGGTGACAAACCCGGCATCATCTGACAGCAGATAGGCGATCGACGCGGCTACCTCTGCCGTTGTCGCCACCCGGCCCAACGGGTGCAGCAGGCGCATCTCCTCCGCCACCGCGGCCGCCGCGTCCGGGCCCAGCGAATCGAGAAACGCCGCGTACCGTTCGGTGTCCACCGAAGCCGGAGCGACGGCGTTGACCCGGATCCGGTCCGGCCCGTACTCCACCGCTAGGGCTCGGGTCAGCCCCTCGATCGCCGCCTTCGCCGTGACGTACGGCGCCGATCCGGGAACCGCCCGCCGGGCCTGATGCGAGGACACGTTCACGATCGCGCCGGCCGTGCCGGCGGCCCGGAACCGGCGGACGGCGGTCGCACACCCGACCACCGCAGGAGCCAGATTCATCGTGATCAGCTCCAGAATCTCGGCGGCGGACGCCGAATGAACCGAGGCGTCGCGGAATCGGGCCGCATTGTTCACCCAGCCGACGAGCCGACCGCCGGCCTCGGCGGCATCCGCGGCCCGCGCGGCAACCGCCTCGTCCGTGACATCGCCGATCACCGGAACGATCTGGGCGCCGGCCGGATGGGTCGCCGTCCAGTCCAACGCTGCCGGATCCAGTTCGATCGGGACGACGATGCAGGCTTGCCCGCCGCCGCTGCTGTCGTCGCTGGCCTGGATTCTGCTCTCGGCCCGATTGGCGTTGTCGGCCAGGAGCCGTTCAACCACGGCCCGGCCGATGCCACGGCCACCGCCGGTCACCACGTACGAGACGCTCACCCGACGAGGTTAGTGCTGGATTCGAGGTGCGCGAGCGCTGCTGCCCCGGCGAGGTAGGGCATCTGGCAGGCTTCACGTTATGTCCGGACTCGAAATCCAGCCGATGCTGCCGATGGAGCGGTTGCGCCGCGAGGTCGCCCCGGGTGCCGTCCAGCTGCCGAACTGGCTCAGCCTGGACCAGCAGCGGGAGATCGTCGAGGCGTGCCGTGGTTGGGCGGCGGGGCCGGTGCCGCTGCGGCATACCCGTCTGCCCACCGGGAACGTGATGTCCGTGCAGACCGTGTGCCTGGGCTGGCACTGGTCGCCGTACAAGTACACCCGCACGGCCGAGGACGCGGGCGGTGCCGCGGTCGCCCCGATGCCGGACTGGCTGGTCGAACTCGGGCAGACCGCGGTCGCCGAGGCGTACGGCGATCCCGACGCCGGGCAGGCCTACCGTCCGGACACCGCGCTGATCAACTTCTACGACGATCAGGCCCGGATGGGGATGCACCAGGACAAGGACGAGAAGAGCAATCAGCCCGTGGTCTCCTTGAGCATCGGCGACACCGCCGTGTTCCGGTTCGGCAACACCGAAAACCGAAATCGCCCCTACACCGATGTCGAGTTAGTCTCTGGCGACCTGTTCGTTTTCGGCGGCCCGTCCCGGTTCGCCTATCACGGCGTCCCGAAAGTGCTTCCCCGCAGCGCCGATCCGGCCTGCGGCCTGGCCGCCGGCCGGCTGAACCTGACGCTCCGGACAACCGGTCTCAGCTTAGCCTCCTCAGCCGAGCTTCCAACGGCCCATGATCGGTCGACATGACCCTGCGCCTGCCTGAAATCAGCGCGGGGCCAAGGTGTTTCTTTTCTTCTATCTACGATTGTGGATACGAAAGAAGAAACACCTTGGTCCGATGCTGCTGGGGCGGGTCGCAGAGGTTTACATGTTGATCATGTGTCCGGCCAGGCCGTGCAGCGCCTCCTTGACGGCTTCGCTGAGCGTGGGGTGCGCGTGCACGTTGCGAGCCAGTTCGGTTGACGTCAGATCCCAGAGCTGAGCCAGGGTGAGCTCCGGCAGCAGTTCGGTGACCTCCGGCCCGATCAGGTGCCCGCCGATCAGTTCGCCGTACTTGGCGTCGCTGATCAGTTTCACGAAGCCGACCGGATCGGCCAGCCCCTGTGCCTTGCCGTTCGCGGTGAACGGGAACTTCGCGACCTTGACGTCGAAGCCCTGTTCCCGTGCCTGAGCCTCGGTCCAGCCGAAGCTCGCGACCTGCGGCTGGCAGAAGGTGGCCCGCGGCATCATCACGTAGTCCAGCGGCATCGTCTCGACCCCGGCCAGCGTCTCGGCGGCGATGATGCCCATCGCCTCGGCCACGTGGGCCAGCATCAGCTTCGCGGTGACGTCCCCGATCGCGTAGATGGTCGGGACGTTGGTGCGCATGAACTCGTCGATCTCGATCGCCCCGCGGGCGGTCAGCTCGACGCCGGTGTTCTCCAGCCCGTACCCGGTCACCCGAGGGGTGAATCCGATCGCCTGCATCACCTTGTCGGCCTCCAGCACCTGCTGGACGCCGTCCTTGCTCACCGTGACCTTGACCAGGCCGGTCCCGTCCTCGATCGACTCCACCCGGGTCGACGTCAGCAGGGTGATGCCGGCCTTCTGGTAACGCCGGGTCAGCTCCTTGGAGACCTCGAAGTCCTCCAGCGGCAGGATCCGGTCCAGGTACTCGACGATCGTCACCTTGACGCCGTAATTGCTCAGCACATAAGCAAATTCGATCCCGATCGCGCCGGCGCCGGCGATGATGATGCTTTCCGGGAGCTCGGAGCTGAGGATCTGCTCTTCATAGGTGACGACCCGGTCGCTGAGGCTGGTGCCGGGCAGCAGCCGGGTGGTGGCCCCGGTGGCGATGATGCAGTCGTCGAAGGTGATGGTGTCGTGGACGCCCGGGTTCAGTTCGACGTCCATGGTGTGCGCGTCGATGAAGGTGCCCCACCCGTCGATCTCGTCGATCTTGTTCTTCTTCATCAGGAAGTGCACGCCCTTGACCCGGCCGTCAGCCACCGTCCGGCTGCGCGAGTAGGCGGCGTCGTAGCTCACCCGGACCTCGCCGTCGAACTCGATCCCGAAGGTCTTGGCCTGCTTGGTGACGATGTGCGCCAGCTCGGCGTTGCGCAACAGCGCCTTGGACGGGATGCACCCAACGTTCAGGCAGACCCCGCCCCAGTACTTGAGCTCGACGACGGCGACCTTCTTGCCGAGCTGGGCGGCGCGGACCGCGGCGACGTAGCCGCCAGGGCCGGCTCCGAGGACGATGACGTCGTAGTGACCAGACATGACGCCTACGGTAGTCAAGGTGACGATCTCCATGCCGACCGGCTCCTGGTGGCACGTGTACCCGCTCGGCTTCCTCGGTGCCGAACCCGAGGCGTTGTCGGCCGAGGCGCCGGTACAGCATCGGCTCGCCCGGCTCGAACCCTGGCTGGACTACGCCGTCCGGCTCGGTGTTGAGGGGCTGATCCTCGGCCCGGTCTTCGCCGCACAGACGCACGGCTACGACACCGTCGACCACTTCCGGATCGACTCCCGGCTCGGCGATGAGGACGACCTGCTCCGGCTGATCACGGCCGCCCACGAGCGCGGTCTGCGCATCGTCCTGGATGGAGTTTTCAATCATGTGGGACGAGGTTTCGCGGCTTTTGTCGACGTGCTCACGAACGGACCGGGATCGGAGTTCGCCTCCTGGTTCCGGCTGAAGTGGCCGGATTCGACGGCGTCGAACCGGGCCCCGGAGGTTGAGGTCTTCGAGGGGCATGAACAGCTGGTGGCGCTGAATCACGAGGCTCCCGCGGTCGTCGATTATGTCGCCTCGGTCCTGAACCACTGGTGTGCCCGCGGCATCGACGGCTGGCGGCTGGACGCGGCCTACGCGGTGCCGGTCGACTTCTGGCGGCTGGCCCTCGGCCCACTGCGCGAACAGCATCCGGATGCTTGGGTGTTCGCCGAACTGATCCACGGTGACTACGCCGGATTCGTCTCCGACAGCGGTGTTGACTCCGCGACCCAGTACGAGCTCTGGAAGGCGATCGGCAGCTCGATCAACGACGCGAACTTCTTCGAGCTGGCGCATGCGCTCGGCCGGCACAACGACTTCCTCGAGGTCTTCGTCCCGGTCACCTTCCTCGGCAATCACGACACCACCCGGATCGCCAGCCGGCTGGCCGACCCCCGGCATCTGCCGCACGCGCTCGCCGTCCTGTTCGGGGTCGGTGGCACCCCGGTCGTCTACGCCGGCGACGAGCAGGCATTTCGCGGCGTCAAGTACGAACGTGAGGGTGGGGACGACGAGATCCGCCCGGCGTTCCCAGACTCCCCGGACGAGCTGTCCCAACTCGGTGCGCAGACGTTCGGGTTGCATCAGCGGCTGATCGGACTGCGCCGGGTACGACCCTGGCTGGCCTCGGCCCGGACCTCGGTGTCCGAGCTGACCAACACCGTCGTCATGCTGACCAGCGCACCCACAGCTGACGGCGCGGAGGGCGAGGATCCGGGGGCCGACCGAATCGTGGTGGCGCTCAGCCTGCAGGACGAGCCGAGCGCGCTGCCGCTGCCGACCGGATTCTGGTGGCAACACGAGGAGGGCGACGGCATCCTCGAACCGGTCGACGCCGACCGGGGGAGCGAGCCGGCGGGCGCCCAGGTGCTGCTGCCCGGACACGGCTGGTGCGTGCTGTCCGGCAGCCGATCGCTCTGACCGCATCGGCAGTTTTGGCACTCATGAGCACGGGCCTGACCAGTTGTTAATACTTTCCGGTAGCTAACCCTTGTGATCAACAGGACCAAAGGTAACTATTAGCCCGCAATCGGAATAATCGGACTCGCGCTCATGCCTCAGGAGACCCCTGTGAAACTGAACCGCACCCTGACCGGATCATCCATCGCCGCAGTTGCGCTCACCGCTACAGCGGTGCTCGCAGCGCCCGCACTCTCGGCCCCCACCCGGGTCACAGCGGGAACGGCGACTACCGCGCCCGACACCAGCCAGGCCTCGACGCTCGCGGCCAAGCTCGGCTCCCAGTCGGCTGGGATCTACCTCAACACCAAGGGGCAGACGGTCGTGACGGTCACGACCGCGTCCGCTGCAGCCACCGTCCGGGCCGCCGGTGCGGTGCCGAAGCTGGTCACCCGAAGCGCCGCTGACCTGCAGAAGGCGACCAGCACGCTGGACGCCACGGCCAAGATCCCGGGTACCGCCTGGGCCGTCGACCCGACGACCAACCAGGTCCTGGTCTCCGTCGACAGCAGCGTCACCGGCGCCAAGTTGGCCACGGTGAAGGCCGCCGTCGCCAAGCTCGGCTCGGCTGCCCGGATCGAGTCCATTCCGGGCACCTTCACCACGAAGATCAGCGGTGGGACGGCGATCTACTCCGGTGGCTACCGTTGCTCGCTCGGCTTCAACGTGGTCAGCGGATCCACGTACTACTTCCTGACCGCTGGGCACTGCGGCAACATCGGCAGCACCTGGTACTCGAACTCCAGTCTGAGCACCGTGCTCGGCAGTCGGTCCGGGAGCAGCTTCCCGGGCAACGACTACGCGATGATCCGCTACACCGGCTCGGCCACCCACCCGGGCAACGTCAATCTCTACAACGGCAGCACCCAGGACATCACCAGCGCCGGCACTCCCCAGGTCGGGGCGACCGTGTACCGCAGCGGTAGCACCACCGGCGTGCACTCCGGCCGGGTGACGGCGCTGAACTCGACCGTCAACTACGCCGAGGGTTCGGTCTCCGGCCTGATCCGGACGACGGTCTGTGCCGAAGGCGGGGACAGCGGCGGTTCGCTGTACGCCGGGACCGTGGCCTATGGCCTCACCTCCGGCGGCAGCGGCAACTGCTCCTCCGGCGGGGTGACCTACTTCCAGCCGGTCACCGAGGCGCTCCAGGTCTACGGCGTCAACGTCTACTGACCCCTGCTGATCCGAAGCATCAACTGATCCTCGCTGTCCGGCACGTCGCTGCGCCTCTACTGGTCGGGTACCGGTAGGGGCGCGGCTGTGTCCGTGCCCGGTCGGGTGGCGGACTGCGCCAAATTCATTACTCTGAGCCAAAAGTGACGTTCTTCACTAAAAACCTGACGTCTTTCTCCGGCTCGAAGGTTTAGGCAAAATCGCGGTGGGGTAACCCTTAATCGACATAGGATCTACGTTGCGTAGCCGCAGTGATGGGCCCTTGGGAACAGTGCCGTCAATGGTCGTGACCGGAGGAACCTGATGGTGCCGCTCACCCTGTACACCGCGACGTGCTGGCGGGAGGGATCCTCCTGGACGGTACGCATCGCCCAGCTGGACCGAACCACCCGGGCCGCCCGGTTGTCCGAGGTGGATGCCGCCGCGCGGCGGCTGATCGCCGCGATCACGGATGCCGACCCGGACACCGTCGAGGTGGTCGTCGACCTGCGGGTGCCGGAGGGCATCAGCCGACTGCTCGATGCGGCGACCGCTGCTCGGCAGGAGGCCGACGTGGTCTCGGTCGAAGCGGTGGCCCTGCGTCGCACCCTGGCTCTCCGGTTGACCGCCTACGGCTACGGCATCCGCGACATCGCCATCCTGCTCGGCGTGTCGTACGCGCGCGCGAAACAGCTGGCCGGAGACCCGGCGGAGCCGGTCCGGCCGCACCGGCATGCCAATCAGGCGGCCGGTGCGATACCCGAGGCCATCCGACCGCATACCAGCTACCAGCACGAGGCCTTTCTCTACCGCAATGACGAGGAGTTCCTGACCGCAACCGTTCCGTTTGTTCAGGACGCCGTGGCGCTCGGGCAACCGATCATGGTGGCCCTGGTCAAGCCGCGGATGCAGATGCTCCAGGCGGTGCTCGGGCCGTACGAGGGCGAGGTGCTCTTCGTCGACATGGGTGACCTGGGCGCCAACCCGGCGCGGATCATCCCCGCCTG
>Ga0307513_10009871_pt1 | contig 12046 bp, 17 predicted proteins | sample 15_EM_MG_FD_202174 | JGI IMG/M metagenome (GOLD analysis project Ga0307513, IMG submission 202174) | Populus trichocarpa ectomycorrhiza microbial communities from riparian zone in the Pacific Northwest, United States - 15_EM | ecosystem: Host-associated > Plants > Roots > Unclassified | place... | reverse complement strand
AGTAGGATCAAAGATCTTGCTATTCGGCGGATGTTCAGCATCAACGCCCTCGAGTTTCCCTTCCTAACAGAAAAAAAATCAGTGTTATCTTGATAGATATGGATACAGTACAACAATTGCCGCTGCCCAGGTACGGAGATGCATATGCGTCAAATGGACATGCTCTGCATCAGGGCCGGCAACATAGCATGGTGTCTGGCCACAGTGTCTGTCCTCGCAGCGGTGGCGGCGTTCGAGATCTTGAATTATTGTGGCTTGCGCGATTTCCTCTCGTGAAGGTGGGTTCTGCAATAAAGCCATGAAAAAGAGTGGAAAAGGAGGATATGACACCTCACCTTCTTTTTCTTCCGCGCTGTTGCTTCTTCATGCTCGGAATCCTCATCAGGATCGTCCTCTCCCTGCGTCTGTGTCGTTTGAGCATTGAAAATGTAATAGAGGAATGAAACAGACCTTATGTTCAATGATAAACACCTTTACCTCAGCGGAAATCTTTTGTGTTGCCTCCTCAACCATCTGCTTATAATCCTCATCCTCGCGTATCTCCACTTGATCGACTACACGTCGTGGAACGGTATAAGACGTGGAGAACGAGTTAGGCTCCTCGCGCTCATGGCCATGGTAGAGCCAGGAATGTTCCATGAGATCATCGCGCTTGAGGATGATGAGGACCTTCGAGAGGAAATCCTTCAGCGCAAAACTTTCGTGGAAGTAACTGATCTTTGTAACGACAGGGGCCTTGGCATTTGCCCTGCGCTTCTTGCTTTGTACCACAGAAGGAAGAGGCGTGAAGATTATAGTCATTTTGATACCCTTATCGTCGTTGTATAAACTGTGTCCCCCTGCATATAGTTAGCGGTAAGATAGACCTTCGACCTCCAGTTGGCACTTGGTACATACATCCATCGTTCACGTCCTCATCCTCATGACCAGAATCGTAATCAGGCATAGCAAAAAATGTTGACCAGACGATGAGAGGATTCCTGCCGGCGTCAGGCAGGTGTGCGCAGGAAGGGACTTGGGGGAGTCACAAGAAGTGTGACATATCACGCTTTGGCCTGAGCTCAATTCCAACTTTTTCTTTTTCAAAATGCCATCATTATCGAAAATAGCTATAAACGTATGTGCTCCTTTTTCTGCTTTTTTTCTTTCGTTTCGTTGATGATGGATCTTCGTTACAGCTGTGGAATATATACATGAGGCTCAACCGGCGCGTTCAGTTCGGTCTAGGAGTGAGTCGTCTATTATCTTTTTTGCCTCGTTACCGCGCTAAGATGTCTTTCAACTACAGCACCAGACCTTCTAGCATCTACATTCAAATTATCAACAACAACCACCACACAACCACCAACGCAAGACACCCGCGCGCGATTCAACTCGCTCGATTCAGGGCTCCTACTCTCGCAGCCTCATGCACAGGTCAATGCCAACGCCAACATCAACACAAGCTCGGTACGCATGCGCGGCGCATCAACGAGCGCCGTATCTACTCTTATGGGCACCGGGTCGGGGTCTGTATCCACCCACAATAACATGAATACAGGCACAGGCATAGGCGGCAAGCTCGCTCCTCCGCCTACCTCCAGTGGGTTATTGGCTCCGCCTTCTTCGACATCTGGCGGGTTCTTGTCACCTCCGCCTACCTCGGGCGCCAGTGCGAGTCAGGGACAAGGGTCCATTGCGCTCCGCGCCATGCGGAGCGTCAGATCACTTGCGAGGATGGGAAGTTGGGCGCAGTTCAGTGGGGCTATGGAGGAAGATGGGAGGGGTTCCAAAGAAAATGGGACGGCGAAGGACAAGGCGAAGAAGAAGAGTGACGGGACAGTGGGGAAGAAAGAAGGCAAGGAGACGAAGTCGAAGAACAAGAAGACCGAGGATCCCGAAAGCCGAGGTGACGACGCCAAGAAATCCAAAAAGTCGTCATCAAAGTCGTCCAAGTCCAAATCCAGCAAACTCAAAGACTCGGCACAAGCACAAGCTAAAGAGGCGTCGACGCCGCGTTTGTCGACGTCGAGCTTCGAGGTGGGAGCGTTGAGCGCCAGTCCGAGCCTGATGGCTGCGCGGACGCTTGGAGTCTACTTCTTCCTCTTCGTCGGCTGGAGTTGGAGCTGGAACGTATTTGGGAGTAGGAGGTGTGGCGCAGAAGAAACGCGGTATTTTGGGATTGGGATTGCCTTCTACCATCCGTCTCCCAACTGTGAGGAGTGGGAGTACGGCGAGTTCGATGTTGGTCGGTGCTGCAAACACGGTTGGTCCGAGTTTTGGTGCCCCGACTAGCGCCGCCGCCGCCTTCTCTGTTGGCGGAAACAACAACAATGCTACCAACGACAACAGACTCTCCGTCGACTCCGCCCTTAACAACCCAGCCACAACCCCCCGCCCCTCTGCCCTCTCAAATGCCTCCTCAGCCGGCTCCTCTCTCCGTCCTATATCCACTACATCTACGGACTCGCGCCTCTCCTGTGCGAGCTCTGGCGCGTCATCTGTCAGGTAGGACGAGGAAGGGTTGGAGACGATTCGAGAGGGGGGGGGCAGCGTGCTGCTGGTGCCGGTGCTACTGCGGAAGACAAAGACAAAGACAAAGCGGACAGGGCGACCTTCATGGCACCGACCCTTAGGAACCCACTCAAAGTTTCTCAAATCGCCTGAAGCAATTTATGGACTTTGATTCGGATGAGGTCAGGCTCCTTTTGAAACTGAGAGTCGGTGAGCCCCGAAGATCAAGTACGAGTTATTGCTTGTTAGTGTTATAAAGTCCGGTGTTAGTCCCATATTTGAGTTTGTCGTTTTTGATTCTGGGGTAAAACCGTCTTTAGGAACCGTACGCGGGAACAAATTTGAAATGAATAAACAAATACCTCCGCTCCACAAGGCTCCGCCTTATGAGAATTTCCGTTTATCTTGCATTTGACTTCTGTTAGGGGTTGATTTAGGTGGGTCCTTGTGCTCGTGTTCCTGTGTTGCGTTGCGTTGGCGGTATTATTGACGGGTTTGGGTTTGCAGACGAAACCGACGGATCCAGTGCGACCCGATAACGACCAATGAACGGACGAATTTAACTGACTGACTGACTGACTGACGTGATTTATGCTCACGACGACGCGCGGAAAATTTACACCGAACACGAACACCAGTATCGAGATTAATATCAACACCCTCAAGAACATCACCATCGACATCGTCAGGGCCATTCATTACCTACCGATATTTTTCATGACCATTAGTTCTTTTTTGCACGCCTGCACATTTATTTTCACGACACGACGCCACGCGTTTTTTCGCGTTCCACCGCCAACAACAACATATTTTTACGACTTGAACGACGGTTATCAACATGCCATACGCCTCCTCAACGACATAAAACCATCTCCCCACCGCACAAGCTCCCCATTCTGACAACCTAAACCGAAAGCGGTGTAGGCCAGCGCCCCTGTCCCCGCCCTTCCGATCCCCCATCTCCTCTATCCGGTTGATCTCCGCTACACCTTCCACTACGGTTACCTCTTCTTCTAACGGGAAACTCCACCACAAGCACTAGGTCGGCCTTCTTTGGGAATGCATTGTAGGACTCGTGGGATGTTGCTGATGTGAAGGCATTGGATTCCTCCCGTACGCTTGCGCCGAAAATCGGGAAGGGCCTCAGGGGAATGCGGTTAAAATCAGAGGGGGGAAAGCACCTCGTACCCAAGAAATACAAGTTGTGGGTATTCTCTTCCACACCGTTCACCTCCTCCTGCTCTCACTTTTCCGCTTTTCCGTCTCTGCTTCCACCTCTGCCAACAACCACTTTTTTTAATGTGGTCCAACGCTTGGGGGTGACCCTTCCTGCCCATGCTTCGTCGTCTGCGTCTTCGTTGAAATCCAAACACGTAAAAATGCGCATGGCATCATTGACATGGTTGGCACGTTCGTTTGTGTGAACGAATTGAAGTATAGACCCTTCAATTAAGCTGCATGAAAAATAACAAACGCAATAAATGTGCATCGCATTCGATTAATTAATAAATACTGCGTATGTCATGAAACAAAGAATTTACGAGAGTAAGTTATACAGCACCATCCTCCTCCGGTCTACAAACAAACTGTGTGTGTGTGTGTGTGTGTGTGTCGGTCAAGAAAGGAAACAAAGGCAAAGCAACTTATAGTGGGAAGGATCAAAAAAACAAGCAACGGATGAGCGAGAAAAAAAAAAATACATAAAAAAGGCTGTAGGAATTAATGTAGCATAGCACGGGCACTGTGACTTGAGTGGGAGATATGGAAACAAGGAGGATATAAGTAAGCCATTATCAATTTCCTCAATCCCGCCCATCCAGTTGTTCTCTCCCACCGTTTGGGTCTGGCAGGTCCCAACCTGACGACTTGGACCAGCTACCGCTCGCAACACGTCCCCGCGCATCTCTCCATATCACGTTTATATCCACATCACCATCCTGGACAACTTCCGCCGTTATTGGGGTCCCCCGCGGCTGTACCCCGGGGTCGAAGTCACCTAAATGAGATGGGTGCCTGTTCATGGATAGACATATTTGAGGAACCTGCTCACCAAAGACCCAAGGACCCCTGGTACCCAAGTGGTTGTAATAACACTCTTTGAGATGCAGCGCGGGATGCTGGTAGTACATACGAGAAACTAGTTTGTTGGTAGGATCCCTTATTACGGAAAAGTTCGAGCCTCTTACGGCCTTTGCAACTGAAATTGGAAGGGCCTTTTTCCATGGTTCCGTGGGTCCACGTTGATTTACCGTTCGAATGATATTAGTGTTCGGGTCTGTGTTGAAATAATTATCTAGTGGGTTCTTTGTGAAGGGGATGTTATCACTAGCCTTGATAGTAGATACAGATGGTGTCATCATAACCCTCGAGTCGTACAGCGGCAATGCTTGAAGTTGGATCCAAGACGATCTTGAGTGTATGGAGGTCTCCATAGTACCAGCTATTTTCGTCCCTGCTCGCCGAGTAGGCACACTCGTGCAAAATATTGCCGGGCCCGAGATAGTACAATCGGATCTGGATACCTGATTTGAAAAGATTCCAACATTCTCTGTCGCAGCAGACATACCTCTTTCCCATCATCCCAGCTGATGGATGCATATGCCTGAGTTAAAATGGAATGGAATGGCGGTTGAATAGAAATTGTCGTTAAATCACCACCAGGATTTGGTGGCGAGGGGGCTCTGACGTTTCATCAACAATAAAAGAATATTGTCCGATAACGACTTACCTTCCTGAAACCAGAGCTAACCCATCCTCAGGGGGTAGATCATCTATCTGGCAGACCTCGAGATACCAAGAAGCGGGACCCCCGATAGTGCCTCCCCCATAACTTATCTGTGTCGCTGGCCCAGGAAAACGTTTCTCGAAGTGGCATATGGTTATTCCATCTAACAAGATGTGGTATCGCCCGAATTCAGAATCAGTCAGATAATGGTGAACCGAAACTTTGGCTTCAGGCAGCGATCGGCCTTTCAAATCCACCTGGGACATGTCCACGAATTGTTGTTTCCCCCCACCGGACCCACATGCACGATCGGTGCAAATAATATCTCCCGTGGAAGACCATATTTGGAGGAGCAGATCGTCGTTTTCATTAAATAGATTAAGCTCAAAAGAGCTGAACCCCTCAGGCGCTTTGGAGACTGGGGTTGGTTTGAGGGTGAGACTGGTTCCATTTGTAAAGTTCAGAGGTATTTTCTCTCCCCTCTTCAGGACTGTGGGCATGGTTAACATGTGAAGACAACGACCGATGTGATGCTTTCCGATAACTAGATGGGCGCGATGGCACGTGGACATGTCATAGTCGTTCGTGAGAACTTGTGAATAACTTATAATAAGTTATATAAATATTTATGTTCTAAGGTTATCGCCTGGGAAAGGTCGAGTCGTAGACTTGGTGGGGCTGGCTCCGCGTAGCGGTGAGGGCAAGACAACGGCCAAGTTGGCAAGAGCAGAAGATTAAACTCGAGGGTTTTACCTTCATGTTTTATTTTACAATACAAGAGATCAGTACTTAAGAAATTTTGAATGAGTATGCCAATCGATATCATGAGGATATGCGTTGAAACTCAAAATGGAATCCCTTCGAGTCCTGGGTGACCCTCGACGCACCGACCCTCAGGAACCCACTCAAAGTTGCTTAAATCCCCTGTAATTTATGGACTTTGATTCGGATGAGTGCAGGTCCATCTAAAGACCTTGTTGAAGCATGGAAGATCTCAAGTTCAGGGTCCTACTTAGAAAGTCTGGTGTTGGGCCCATGCAGCTGTACGCGGGAAATTTCCCATACCTCCGCTCCGCGTTCCACTGCCTCGACGCGCCCAGTGCTCATGCGTGATGCCTCGTGGTGTTCACGTGGTGAACATCTTCTTTGGTTTATTTTGAGTCGTACTCCGTTCCCTCCGCTGGGGAAGTGGGTTTTTACTCGACTTTTGACTTTTTTGTCTCTCTGTTCGTTCAGAGGGCTTTTGGTTGAGTTGAGAGGGAGTGAAAGAGAAGGAAGTAGGCAGGGTTGATTTAGGTGGGTGGTTGTGCTCGTTTTCCTGTGCAGTGTTGCTCACGGGTTTGGTTTGGCAGACGAAGACGAAGCTTCCGATACGACCTGACAACGACCGACAAACGAACGAACGAACGAATTTAACTGACTGACGTCGTTTAAGCTCACGACGACGACGACGACGGCACACGCAAAAGTTACACCCCACACTAGCATCGACATTATCAACATCCTCAAGAACATTACCATTATCGACTTCTTTTAAGACCATTTCATTATCTACCGACATGTTTTTGACGACACTATTCTCATTTGGCACGCTTGCACGTTTTATTTTTCACGACACGACACCACGCGTTTTCCTTTGCGTGTTTTAACTCCAGCAACATTAACAACACTTTTTACGACGAAAACAATTATAACATGCCATTCGTCTCCTCATCAAAGAGAACATCAAATCATTCCCCCTCCGCACAAATCCCCCATTCATTACGACCCAAGGCAGGCCCCCGTCCCCGCCCTGACTGGTCCCCATCCCAATGGTTAATCTCTTCGACACCCTCCTCGACTGTTATATTTTCTTCTGACGGGGAAGAATCCAACACCAGCTTGGTGTCGTTCGCCCGTGCATTGGAGGATTCGTGGGATGCTGTTGCTGCTGCGCACGGTCCAAACACCCCCCTCGTGCTCGCGCCGAAAGTCGGGAAGGGGCAGGAGAACGCAGTTGAAACGACTGGGAAAAAGCGCGATACCCAAGAAATCCAAGTTGGGGACATTCTCTTCTACTCCGTTCACCTCTTGCTTCCACTATTTCATCACTGCTTCCGCTAACATCGAATTTTCTGAAATCGTTCGGTGCATTGGCGCCCTCGCCGCTTCTTCAGCGTCTTCGTTGAAAGCCAAAGGCGGGTTTGAGATCTACGCGGACCCAACGGACGACCCTGATATAAGAGAGATTATTTTCGTGGTTAGGAAATGGCCCAGGCGGGTTGGAGGGGGTGGGTGGTGGTGCGGCTGATGCGCCGCCACCGATGCCGATGGGGGAGAATACGAATGTGGGGGTTGGGTAAGCGAATGAGAAGGTGAAGGAAAAGGAATGTGAGAGGGTAAGGAGAGGAGGTGGTGGACTATTGGGAGCGGGAGGAAGGATTCGAAAGAGGAGGGGAAGGGAAAGCAGAATTATATAAGATGAGGGCTTCGCTTAAATGTGTGTGTTCCTTTTCTTTTTTTATTGGGTTTTTGGTTGTTGATGATGGTTTTTTTTTTTTTTTTTTCGTTGCAGCTGTGGAATATATACATGGAGTCAACCGATGCGGTCGGTTCGGTCAAAGAGTGAGTGAACTTCAAGCACTGATTGGCCCTTCCAAATTCACGCGGGTCATGTCCACAGTTTGTCGCTTCCCCCAACCATCACCAAGGGACTTATGTGCACGATCGTTGAAAGTGATACGTCTTGTGGAGAACCATATACCGAGGAGGATATCGCCATTTTCACCATGTAGACCAAGGGAAAATTCGAAATTCGCAGGTGCCTTGGCCAGCGGGGTTGGTTTGAGGGTGAGAATGTTTCCTGATGTAAAGTTCAGAGGTATCTTCTTACCCCTTTCCAGAACTGTGGCCATGGTAAAAATGTGAAGACAACGACCGAGGTGATGGTTTCCGATAACTAGATGGGCGCGATGGCACGTAGATATATCATTGTCATTCGTGAGAACTTGTCAATATATATATCACATATATTTATATGTTCTAAGGTTATCGCCTGGGAAAGGTTCGTAGACTTTGTGGGGCTAGCTCGGCGTAGAGGTGAGGCCACGACGACGGCCGGGTCCGCACACCAAACTCGGAAGTTTTACCTTCATGTTCCGTTTCAAGAGAGATGCTTATTTAAAAAACGTTGACGGAATGAGTTTGCGGATCGATATCATGAGGATATGCACAAGAGATGGAGTTGATCATCGGTTCAAGCCCTGGTCCTGACCTTCAACGCACCGGTCCTCAGGAACCCACACAAAGTTTCTCAACTCTCCTGTAAGTAAAGTAATTTATTCGGATAAGTAAGTGCACACGCCTGTTGAAGCTGAGAGTCAATAAACAAATACCTCCGCGATCCCCGGCGTTACCTCCGCCTCGACGCGCCCGTGGCTGTGTTCCAAACAACCACGATCACGATCACGTGAGCCAATGTTGAACTTTCTTGTCACTTGTGTGATTGCCTCGTGGTGTTTGGTTGAACCTCTTCTTCGGGATTCTTTGACTCCGTTCCCTTGTCCTCCTTGTACTCCGTTCCCTCCTCCGAGAAAGTGCATTTTTGCTCGACTTTGCCTTTTGTCTCTCTGTTCGTTCAGAGGGCTTTGATTGAGTTGAGAGGAAGGTCAGGGAAGGAAGTTGGCAGGGTTGATTTAGGTGGGTGCCTGTGCTCGTGTTCCTGCGGTGTGGACGGTGATGCTGACGTGTTTGTTTTGGCAGACGAAGACAAAGATTCCAGTACGACGCGACGAACGACGAACGACGAACGAACGAACGAATTTAACTGACTGACGTGGTTTACGCTCACGACAACAACGACGACAACGTAAAGTTACACCTCACACCAACAACGTTATCGACATTATTAACACCCTCAAGAACATTACCATCATCGACATCCTCGAGAACATCAACACCGACATCTTCAAGACAATTTATCATCTACCGACATTTTGCACGACCATCACCATTTGATCATTTTTTCACGCTTGCTACGTTTTATTTTTCACGACACGACGCCACGCGTTTTTTTTGCACGTTCTAACGCCAACAACAACAATTTTTTACGACGACGACAATTATCATGCCATTCGTCTCCTCTTCAGCAACATCACACCATCTCCCCTCTACACAACCGCTTCACTCATCACGACCCAGGGCGATGCAGGCCAGCGCCCCCGCCCCTCCGGTTCCCAACGCTATCCCCTCTATCCGGTTGATCTCCGCTACCCCCTCCTCTACTGTCATCTCATCTTCTGATGGCGGTAACTCTACCACGAGTTCGGCCTCTTTTGCGCGTGCCTTGGAGGATTCGTGGGACGCTGCCGCTGCAGCTGCGAAGGGTCCGAATTCCTCTCTCGCGCTCGCACCCAAGGTTGTTAAAGCACAGGAGAACGCAGTCGAAACGACTGGGGAGAAGCGTTGGTACCCAAGAAATCCAAGTTGGGGATGTTTTCTTCTACACCGTTCACGTCCCCTTCCACCTCTGCCAACACCGACTTTTCTGACATGGTCTGAAGCATCGGTGCCCCAGCCGCTTCTTCGGCATCTTCGTTAAAAACCCAAGGCGGGTTCGAGATCTACGTCGACCCAACGGACGACCCTGATATAGGAACGATTTTTGGTGATTAGGAAACGGCCGAGTCGGGTTAGGGGCGGGTTGGGTGGTGTTGGGTGGGATGGTGCTGATGCGCCGCCGCCGATACCTCAGCCGATGGGTGAGAAAATGAATTTGGGAGATGCGAAGGAGGGGTTGGGTGAGGTGGACGAGAAGGAGGGGAAGGAGAAGGAGAGGTGGTGGACTATTGGCAGGGGGAGGAAGGATTCGAAAGATGAGAAGGGGAAGGGGAAGGAGAATTTTAAGATGAGTGCTTCGCTTAAACGTATGTATTTTCTTTCTTTTTTGGTTGTTTTGTCTCATTTCGCTGATGACGGATTTTCGTTGCAGCTGTGGAATATATACCCCGCGCGTTCAGTTCGGTCTAGGAGTTAGTCATCTATTATCTCTTTCGTCGTTACCACACTAAGATGTCGTTCAACTGCAGCTTCAGACCTTCTAGCACCTACGTTCAAATTATCAAGAACCACCTCATAAACACAAGCGCAAGACACCTGCGTGCACTTCATCTCGCTCGATTCGGGGCTCTTACTTTCGCGGCCTTATGCGCAGGTCAATGCCATCTCCAACGCCAACACCACAGGCTCGGTACGCATGCGCGGCCCATCAATGAGCGCTGTATCTACTGTCATGGGCAGAGCCGCGTCTGTCTCCACGAATACAAATACAGGCACAGGCACGGGGCATGCTCGCTCCGCCGCCTACGTCGAGCGGGTTATTGACTCTGCGTTCTTCAACATCTGGCAGGTTCTTGGCACCTCCGCCTACCTCGGGCGCCAGTGCGAGTCAAGGACAAGGGTCAATCGCGCCCCACGCTATGCGGAGTCTGAGGTCGCTTGCGAGAATGGGGAGTTGGGCCCAGTTCAGTGGTGCTATGGAGGAAGATGGGAAGGGCTCGAAGACGGATGGAACGGCGAAGGACAAGGCGAAGAAGAAGGGCGACGGGACAGTGGGGAAGAAAGAAGGCAGGGATAAGAAGACGAAGAGCAAAACCCCGAAGGTGGAGGTGACAGTGCCCAGAAATCCAAAAAATCGTCATCAAAGTCATCCAAGTCCAAAGTTAGCAAACTCAAGGATTCTACACAAGCACAAGCGCAAGCTAAAGAGGCGTCGACGCCGCGTTTGTCGATGTCAGATTTCGAGGTGGGCGCGTTGAGCGCCAGCCCGGGTCCGATGGGTGCTCGGACGCTTGGAGAGTCTACATCTTCCTCTTCGTCGGCTGGAGCTGGAGTTATTTGGGTGTGGGAGGTGTGGCACAGAAGAAACGAAGTATTCTGGGATTGGGATTACCTTCTACCATGCATCTCCCGACTGTGAGGAGTGGGAGTACAGAGGCTCGGTGTTGGTCTGTGGTTCGAACACGGTTGGTCCGAGTTTTGGTGCTCCTATTAGCGCTGCCACCCCCGCCGCCTCCTCTATCAGTGGAAACAACGACAACGACAACAGACTCTCCCTCGACTCTGCGCTCAATAACCTAACCACAAACCCCCCGCCCCTCCTCTCAAATGCCTCCTCAGCAGCTCCTCTCCGTCCTATATTCGCCACGTCTACAGACTTACGCCTCTCCAGCGCGAGCTCTGGTGCGTCTTCTGTCACATGGGATGAAAAGGGATTCGGGACGATTCGGGAGAGGAGAGGGAGCGGGCTGCCAGCGCCAGCGCCGATGTTGCTGCGGAAGACAAAGACAAAGATAAAGCGGATACTTCGAAAGAGAAGAAACATTCATTGGAAGGCGGGAAACGGGGCTCGTTGGTTTCGTTGTTTCCTGACTTGACGCGGGCTTCGTCGGAAGCTGGTGGTCGGGGGAGTGGTGAAGAGAGGGGTGGTGGTGGACGTATGGGTGGATACCCGATTGTGACGATTGAAGAGGCGACGGTGGATGTGTATGATCGGTGTGTGGGTGATGATGAGGGGGATGAAGATGACCGGATGCTCGTTCATGCAGAGAAGTGTGGGTTGAAGAACACCCTGTTTGGGGCATGGCGAAACGTGATGTGGAGGATGGTATCATTGTTTATATTGTATAGATCGAGGCTCGTCTCGAGGGTCCTCTGGTCGACCCCTACAAAGTTAATTTTGGTTGATTTCAAGGCGTACTGGAAGGTTCACAGGCATCTCGCTCTCTAGTTTCCTGTGATGGAGGTGTGAAGCCTGTCGATTGAACCTGATGTACTTTGCGATAGAATGCG
>Ga0307513_10009870_pt1 | contig 12049 bp, 12 predicted proteins | sample 15_EM_MG_FD_202174 | JGI IMG/M metagenome (GOLD analysis project Ga0307513, IMG submission 202174) | Populus trichocarpa ectomycorrhiza microbial communities from riparian zone in the Pacific Northwest, United States - 15_EM | ecosystem: Host-associated > Plants > Roots > Unclassified | place... | reverse complement strand
GCCTACCTGGGCATCGGGCTGGCGCTGCCGCATCAGCTCGCCGACGGCGCCGACTTCCACGACACGTGGTCGCAGATCTACTGGTGGACGCTCTACATCACGGCGACGGGGTCGGTGCTCGTGTTCCGCATCGGGCTGCCGCTGTGGCGCTCGTGGTTCCACCGGCTGCGCGTCGAGACCGTCGAGGAGGAGACCGCCGACGTCGTGTCCGTGACGATCACCGGGCACCGCCTCGACCGGCTGCGGACCAGGTCCGGCCAGTTCTTCATCTGGCGCTTCCGCTCCGGCCACGGCTGGACCCGCGGCAATCCCTACACCCTGTCCGCCGCGCCGCAGCGCGACCGGCTGCGCATCAGCATCCAGTCCGTCGGCGACGGCAGTGCCCGCGCGGCCGCGCTCTCACCCGGCACCCGCGTCCTGATCGAAGGCCCGTACGGCGCGCTGACGGCCGGGAAGTGGTACCGGCCGCGCATCCTCATGATCGCCGCCGGGGTCGGCGTCACCCCCATGCGGGCGTTGCTGGAGGACACCCCGTTCAACGCGGGCGACGCCACCCTCGTCTACCGCTACTCCGACCGGAACACCGCGATCCTGCTCGACGAGCTCGAATTGCTCTCCGCCCGGCGCGGCATCCAGCTCATCGAGCTGGCCGGGCCCCGGCGCACACCCTCGTCGTGGCTGCCGCGCGATCCCCGCTGGGGCACGGAGGACGCCGTCAGCGACGGCGACTGGTTCCGCGCCGCCGTGCCCGATCTCGCGCAGTGCGATGTGTTCATCTGCGGACCCAGCCGCTGGACGGCGTCGGTGCGGCGGGCGCTGCTCGCCGCAGGCGCACACGGGTCGGCCATCCACACCGAGGAGTTCGGCTGGTAGCTCCCCGCCCGGCCGACGACAACCACCGAGAACGGAGACATCTCATGCGTCGCATCACCATGTGGATCACGGCCACCCTGGCCGCCGTGGCCATGCTGACGAGCTACCAGGCCAACGTCGCCGGCGTCACCGGCAAGGACGAGCACCACGGCCCGCCCGGCGTCGAGAACGTCGTCACGGACCCAGCTCCTGCTGCCGGTGGCGGGACGGAGAGCCCGTGAAGCCCACCGGCCCGCCGCAGGTGCTCGTCGTCGACGACGACAGCGGCGTGCGCCACGCGCTGCGCCGCGGGCTGGCGTTGGAGGGGTTCGAGGTGCGGGAGGCCGCCGACGGGTCGGCCGCGCTCACCGCCGTCGAATCGCAGCTGCCGGCCGTGGTCGTGCTCGACGTCGTGATGCCGGGCCTGGGCGGCGTGGCGGTGGTCCGCGAGCTGCGCGCGCAGGGCCGCACGCTGCCTGTCTGCATGCTGTCCGCGCGTGACGAGGTCGACGACCGCGTGGCCGGGCTCGCCGCGGGCGCCGACGACTACGTGGTCAAACCGTTCTCCGTCGCCGAGCTCGCCGCGCGCCTGCACGCGCTGGTGCGGCTGCATCACACCCGCGACGAGCGGGCGGTGCTACTGGGTGACCTGACGATCGAGCCGGCCCGGCGCGCGGTCGCCCGCGGCGGCCGCGCCGTCGACCTCACGGCCCGCGAGTTCGACCTGCTCCTCGCGCTCGCCCGCCATCCCGGTCAGGTGCTCAGCCGCGACCAGCTCCTGGAGCAGGTGTGGGGGTACACGTGGGACGTCGACAGCAACGTCGTCGATGTGTTCGTCGGCTACCTCCGCCGCAAGCTCGAGATCGACGGAGCGTCACGGCTGATCCACACCGTTCGTGGTGTCGGCTTCGTGCTACGCAGATAACCATGCTCCGGAGCGTCCGAGCTCAGATCACGGTGAGCGTCGCCCTGCTGGTGATGCTCGTCGTCGGGCTGGCCGGTCTGGTGATCGCGCTGCGCATCGACCATCGCGACGGGCAGGACGTCGACAACCAGCTGAGCGTCCGCGCCGAGCGGGTGCGCGCCGACGCGAACAAGCTGTTCGACAACCACGAGGTCGGACCGGGCGACGGCCAGAAGGGCGGGCACGACGACGGCGACTACGGCGGCCTCCTCGAGGGCAGCCAGTCGCGGGTCCGGCTCCTGTACGGCGATCAGGAACTCGCGGCGATCGGCGAGGAGCCGCCGGCACCCGTCCCGATGCCGACCGGCGACGGCTTCTCCACCGTCGTGCTCGGCGACGAGTTGTGGCGGTCCCTCGTCATGCCACTGGACTCCGCAGGCGACCGGCTCCAGGTCCTGCAGAGCCTCGAACCGGTGGAGCAGCGCTTCGCCGACAACCGCAGCATCGTCGGTGTCGTGGCCGTGCTCGCGACGCTGATCACCGCGCTCGGGGTGGCCGTCGTCAGCGGTGTCGTACTGGCACCGCTCGAACGCCTCCGCGTCGCCGCACTCGGCATCCGCCCCACCGATCCCGGCGCGCGGCTGCCCGTCGTGAGCCGGCCGAAGGAGGTCGCCGACCTCTCGACGACCCTGGACCGGATGCTGGCGCGGCTGCAGACCAGCATGCTGTCCACCCGCAGGTTCACCGCCGACGCCGGCCACGAGCTGCGCACCCCGCTCACCAGCCTCGGCGTCGATCTCGAGACGCTGCGGCGCAACCCGGACATCCCCGCGGACGAGCGGGCGGAGATCCTCGACGCGATGACCGTCGAGCACGGGCGCGTCGTCGCGCGCCTGGAGGGTCTGCAGGCGCTGGCCCGCGGCGACACGGGCACGCTCCCCGAGGTCGCGGAGCTCGATCTCGCCGAGCTCGTCGACGACGCCGTCGAGCGTGCGGCCAGGCGGCGGCGCGACACCACCTACCGGCTCGCCCCGACCGCGGACGGGCTGCGCGTCGAAGGTTGGGCGACCGGCCTCCAGCTGGCGCTCGACAACCTGCTCGACAACGCTGCCCTGCACGGCCGGCCCGGCGGCACGGTGGAGATCCTGCTCGCCCGCGGCGACGGCACCGCGCGCATCACGGTGGCCGACGACGGGCCGGGCATCCCCGCGGAGCACACCGAGGCGATGAAGCAGCGCTTCACCCGCGGCGACCACCCCCGCAGCGACGGCTCCGGCCTCGGGCTGGCGCTCGTCGACCAGCAGGCCGCGTTGCACGGCGGCACGCTCGAGCTCGGCCGCTCGAGCAGCGGTGGCCTGGCTGCCACCATCACCCTCCCGCTGGCCGGCAGCCGCGCCGGGGACGTCAGGCGCTGACCAACCAGAGGTACTTCCGGTCGACCTGGTAGTAGCCGGTCCGGTCGTGCGCGGCGCAATAGGCGAGGAGGCCGTCCCCGGCGTAGGTCAGGCTGTCGACCTGGCATCCCACGTCGACCTCGTCGATCCTGCGGAGGTCGGCGACGCCGTACCGCACGACCTTCGTGTCGTCGGCGACGTAGAGGTGGTGGTCGTCCTGGGCGGACAGGACGCCCACGCGCAACGGCGACGGCTCGGCCGCGTCGAGCACCTGACCCGTCTGCCGGTCCAGCACCTGCGGGCCGACCGCGATGCGCGCGGTCTGCCCCACCACGCCGAGATCGGCCATGGGGGTGCCCGGCGGGACGTCCTGGCCGGCGAAGGCACGACGCCACCGGACCCCGTTCAGGCCCGCATCCGTCGAGATCATCACGACCTCGACGGTCGAGGGCGCGGGCTGGTTGCGGTCGGCACGGGCGCCCGCCTCGTACCGGCGCTGCATCACCACGATCGCGGAGCTTCCCGGGGCTTCGAGCACCCCGTCGAGGTCGCAGCCCAACGCGCAGGGCAGGCCGCCGTCGTCGGGCACTGTCACGTCCGCCATCCGGCCGTCGGGACCGAACTCGACGATCTTCGTCGGACCGCACCGGCTCCGGACGAGGTAGGCATCGGTGTGCCCCGGCGTGCTGGACAGCAGGTAGGAGCACCCCGGTGCCGGCGGCTGGTCCAGCGTCGTGAAGGTGCGAGTGGCCGTGTCGAAGGAGACGACGGCGGGTGCTCCGCCGGCCTCCGGCCGATCGACGAACGCCATCATCCGGTTCGTCACCGCGAGGCCGAGCCGCGATTCCCGCGGACCACCCGGGGAATCCGGCCGGAACCCGTCATCGGTCAGGAGCGGCCGCCAGAAGCCCTGGCCGAGCGCCGGGAACGGGACGCGTGCGAGTTCGCGCCCGGACGTGACGTCGAGCAGCACGGCGAGGTCGTCGAGCACGGCCACGACGGTGCCGATCGCCGCGCCGACGATCTGCGCACCCGATCCCAGGTCCAGCGGCAGCCGGTAGTGCCAGCGCTCGCCGGCACCGTCGCGCGCGGTGAGCCCGTACTGCTCGTTGTCGGGTGTACGGCCGAGGGCCACCGTCACCTGTCCCACCTTGACGACGGCCGTTCCAAGGGGGAGATCGCTCCGGGGCCGCGTGCGCAGGGCACCTGCGCCGGTGTCGAGGTCCAGCGGCACCGGTGGCGACGACCGCTCGATCACGTGATCGAGACCGTGTCCGGCGTGCTGTGCATGCACCACGTCCGCCACCGCGCCCCCGACGGCCGGAGCCGCGGCCACGCAGGCCGCGGCCACGAGCAGCGCCGACCAGTCGCTCGACAGCACCCGCATCGACACGGTCCGCCCGACCCGGGCGACCAGGCAGCCGACCACGAACGCCGCGACGACCAGTACCCATCCCGCGTACAGGTCACGAGCCGGGATGTCCGCGCCGAGCAACCGCGCCCCGGCACGCTCGGCGAGCGGCGGGAACACGACCTGCCAGCCGAGCAGCGCCACCCCCGCACCCACGGGCACCAGGCCGGCAGCGGCCGCCACACCCGCCGGACGATCGCGGAACGCGGCGAACCCCGTGGCGAGTCCCGCGACGGCGAGCAGCCCCAGGAGCCACCACGTCGACGACCCGACGCCCGCCCGCCACAGGAAGAACCCCGCACCGCCGACGAGCACCGGCCACGCCACTGTCAGCATCGACCGCGCCGTCACCGCGGCCGGTTCCGATCGCACATCGAGACCCATCAGCTCCCCCGCCCGGACGTTCAGCACCACGGACGACCCGCACAGTGCTCCCGCGGTTGGGGCGGGCGTGCATGTGACTTTCGGGGTAGCCGCGTGTACCGATGGGGGGTTCTCCGGCGGTCGACGCGCATTTACATTTCGGGCATGTCTGCGAATGGTGAGCGGGTCGCGGGAATGTTCGCGGCGATCGACACCCGGAATTGGGACGAGCTGACGGAGTTCTTCCACCCGGAGATGGTGTACGAGCGCCCCGGATACGAGCCGTTCGTCGGACGCGATCGGATCATGCGGTTCTACCGCGAGGAACGGGTCATCGCCGACGGGCGGCACACGCTCGACGGCGCGATCGCCGAGGAGGAACGGGCGGCGGCGTGGGGTCGGATCGACGCCGTGCGCAACGACGGCGAACCCGTCACGCTCGGGTTCGCCGACGTCTACCTGTTCGAGGACGGCGCGATCAAGGTGCGCCGCAGTCACTTCTTCGTGCCTGCGGTCTGACCCTTTCCCGTCAGGCCGGGGAGACCAGCGGCGGGCCGACGTCGCGCAACGCGTTGATCCGGCGCTTCGCGACCTGCTCGGCAGCCGCCGACGTGTCGATGCCGTCGGCGCGGGCCGTGGCCAGGATCTCGCCGGTGGTCTGCCCGATCCGCACGACCTTCGCGCGGGTCTGCTCGAACTCGTGGCCGAGCCAGTTGCCCACGTAGAGCAGGAGCCCGCCGGCGTTGGCGACGTAGTCGGGCACGTAGAGGATGCCCGCCTCGGCCAGCGCCGCCGCGTGCCGCGGCTCGGCCAGAACGTTGTTGGCCCCACCTGCGACGATGCGGCAGCGCAGCGCCGGGATGGACGCATCGTCGACGATCGCGCCGAGCGCGCAGGGGGCGAGCACGTCGCAGTCGACGCCGAGGATCTCGTCGGGATCGACGACGTCGAGCGGGAGATCGGCGGCCAGCCGGTCGACCTTCGTGCGGTCGACGTCGGAGATCACGAGCTTGGCGCCCTCCTCGGCCAGGTGCCGGATCAGCGGCTCGCCGACGTGGCCTGCGCCCTGCACGGCGATGCGCCGCCCTTCCAGCGACGGGGATCCGTCGACGAACGCGACGGCGGCGCGGATCGACTCCAGCACCCCCAGCGCGGTCAGCGGCGACGGGTCCTGGGTGCCGGAGAACACGCGCTTCGCCTCGACGGCCAGCACGTCCATGTCGGCCTGGCTCGTCCCCACGTCGACGCCGGGGATGTAGCGACCGGCCAGGCTCTGCACGAAGCGCCCGTGCGCGCGCAGGAGCGCCTCGGTCTTGCCCTTCGCGGGATCCCCGATGATGACGCTCTTGGCGCCACCGAAATTCACGCCGGCGATCGCCGCTTTGTACGTCATTCCCTGGGAAAGGCGCAGAACATCGTTCAGCGCCGCCTGCTCATCGGCGTACGGCCACATTCGCACCCCACCGATACCGGGGCCCAGCGTGGTGTCGTGCACCGCGATGATCGAACGGAGTCCACTGCTCGGGTCCGAGCAGAAGACCACCTGCTCGTGTTCCATCGATGCCATCGTCTCGAACAATTTCATGGAGCAACTCTGGCCGCGCCGAACGGGTTCGGAAATGGCCACCCGGAGCGGAAGTGGACCCTTCTACGGAGACGGGGCGGCCACCTCGACCTCGATCGCCGTGGTCGCGAGCAGCCGGCCCGTCGCCGAGTCGCGCAGGCTCAGATCGGCGATCTCGACCTCGGGCTGCGTCGCGCTGCACCAGCGCCGGGCGCTGACGGTGAACACCGAGCCGAGGTCGGCGTTGCCGAAGTAGCCCATCTTCTGGTCGATCACCCGCCGCTCCAGGAACTGCGCGTCGTCGCGCCCGAGCTCGCGCCACAGGTACAGCAGGGCCGTGTCGAAGATGGCGAAGTAGGACGCGAAGTAGACGAGCCCCGCGCCGTTGACGTCGCGCACCGTGTCCAACGGGTACTGGTAGCTGATGGTGGGGCCTGCGACGAAGCCCGGCGGCGGGTCGGTGCAGAAGGTGCCCGCCTCGCGGGCCCGTCCGGCGATCGTGCGCGGCGAGAACCGGTTCGGGATGCGCGGGAGATCGGCGAACTCGAAATCGGGCGGTGCCGTGGTGGCGAGATCGCTGTTGGTGCCCGGCCGGCTGCGCGCGATCCAGCGGTTCCAGTTCTCCACGTACATGCAGTCCGGGTGCGGGTTCTCGTAGAACTCCTCCGGCTCCAGCGGGATGTCGGCCCGGTCGAGCCCGGCCGGCGCCAGCACGTGCAGCGTCAGCGTCGACTGGCTGCCGAACTGGAACACCCGTGAGGTCAGGTCGAGCTCGTCGCCGAACGCGAGCCCGTGCGGATGGACGACCTTCCCGCCGCGGACCCGGTAGTAGTAGAACGACAGGTAGGCGGGGTCGCCGCTCGCGGTACGGGCCGCGTGCACGTTGGTGCGGCAGGCCGCGGCCACGGCCTCCCACGTCCAGTCCCCCACCTCGCCGAAGACGAGCGAGCCGCCGCTGCACATGCCAGGCGAGACCACCACCCTGCGGCTCAACGTGTTGGCCGTCGACATTTTGCTGGCAGACACGGGTTCACCCCTGCCGTTGGACGGCCGGCAGGCGCTTGTCCAGCAGCTCGGCGACGTCGCCGAGGGTGGGCAGCTCCAGCAGCTCGTAGTCCTGCACGTCCACGCCGAGGCTGCTGCGCAGAACGCTCGCCAGCTCGGCGGCGGTGAGGGAGTCCAGGCCCACCTCGCCGCAGCGCGCGTCAGGAGTCAGGTCCTCGGCGCACAGCTGGAACTCGTCGACCAGGATGTCCTTGAGAACTGTGTAGGTCGAGCTCATCACGCACTCACCCTCTCTGGAGCGTTCTCTGCCGCTGCCTTGGCCATCGTCTGTGCCACATCCACGATCAGGTCCTCCTGGCCGGCGACCGCCTGCAGCCTCCCCAGCGCGAAGAACACGTCGCGCGGATCGACGCCCTCGCGGGCCGACACGTCGATCACCCGGGTCTTGAAGCCGGAGAACACCCCGGCGAGCCCGCTCACGATGGCGATCGAGTCGACGGCGGGCGGGGCCTTCATGAGGTCCCGCTCGGCGAGATCAGCGGCGTCGAGCAGCTTGTAGAGGTCGATGCCCGTCCGGTACCCGATCCGGTCGAGGACGGGCACGAGCACCTCGAGCTGGGTGTTGCCGGCGCCGGCGCCGAACCCGCGGGCGCAGGCGTCCAGGATGTCGGCGCCCGCGTCGGCCGCCGCGACCGAATTCGCGACGGCCATGCCGAGGTTGTTGTGCCCGTGGAACATCACCGGCACGTCGACGGCGGCCCGCATGGCCGTGATCCGCTCCGTGACGTCGCCGGGCAGGTAGTGGCCGGAGGAATCCATGATGCCGACCCCGGAGGCGCCGAAGCCGACCAGCCGCGCGCACTCCTCGCCGAGCCGCTCCGGGGTGGCCATGTGGCTCATCAGGAGCACCGCGTGCGCCTCCACGCCGGCGTCGCGCAGGTGCTGGAGGTGGCGTTCGGCGAGATCGCCCTCCGTGCAGTGGGTGCCGATGCGCACGAGGTCGACGCCGTGCGCGACGGCGTTGTCGAGGTCGCGCACAGTGCCCCAGCCGGGCAGCATGAACACAGCCATCTTGCTGGTCGTGAGCGCCTCGCGGACGGTCGAGAGCATCTCGTCGTCGCTGAGCAGTGCCCGCCCGACCTGCAGCGACGACGCGCCGAGACCGTTGCCGTGCCCGACCTCGACGACCGGTATCCCAGCGGCGTTCGCCGCCTCGGCGTACCCGCGCAGCTGGTCGGCGTCGAGCTGGTGGCGCACCGCGTGGTGGCCGTCGCGCAACGTCGGATCGTGGATCTGGATCGTCCGGCCTGCTGCTGCCGTGCTGCTCATGACGCCTCCGCCCTGGCGATGGACCGCCGGTCGTCCGCATATCGCTCGGCGACACTGAGAGCAGCGGAGTTGATGATGTCGAGATTGCCTGCGTAGCGCGGGAGCCGTTCACCGGAGGCCATGACCTCCACGGCGACGAACGCCCGCTCCTCCTGCACCGAGCACGCCGACACGACGAACCCGCCGACGAACTCGCGAAGCTCCTTGGCCACCCCCTCCGCGAGGTCTCGGACCGAGTCCTCGCGGAAGCCCGAGCCGAGCATCGACATGGCGACGCGGAAGGTCGCCGGTGGCCGCGCCGGGCTGATGTTGAGGATCGCCTTCACGTCGCCGACGCCCGTGAAGGTGCGGACGGCGTCCTGGGTCGTGTCGACGTACTCGTCGAGGTTGATGCGCGTGCCGTGGCCGACGCTGAGCGTGGCGGCCGTGGTGACCACCTCGACGTAGTCGACCCGGTGCTCGCACGTGATCGCGTGCAGCACCGGGATCGCCGCCTGACCACCACACGTCACCATGCTGACGTCGCTGTTCCCGACCGCGCTCGCCCCGTTCACTGTCGGGACGACCATCTGCCCGGCCCGGCTCGGGGTCAGGTCGACCAGCATCGTGCCGAACGGCGCGAGCTGCTCGGCGTGCTCGGCGTGCGCGACGGCGTTGGTGGCGTCGAAGACGACGTCGAAGGGCTCGTCCACCTCGACGAGCGATCGGATGCCGCGGTCGGCGATCGGCATCCCGAGCCGGGTGGCCTGGCGAAGACCGGCATTGGCGCCGTCGCGGCCCACGACGAGCCCCAGGTCGAGCACGTCCGAATGCATGATCTTGTCGGCCAGGTCGACGCCGATGAGCCCTGCGCCGAGCACTGCCGCGGAGAGCCGTCCTGCTCGCTTCATCGGGGAAACTGCCTTTCCTCGTCCGGTGGTACCTGAGGGCTGCTCGCGTGGACGGTGATCGCGCCGAGCTCGTCGAACTCCGCGGTGCAGGTGTCGCCGCGCTCCAGCGGGACCGCGGCGTGCAGTGCCCCGGTCATGACCAGGTGCCCTGCTTCGAGGGTGATCCCGTGCTCGCCGAAGACGTTGGCGAGCCAGGCGACCACCGCGACCGGGTCGCCCAGGGCGGCCGCGCCGGTGCCGGTCGCCACCACCTCGCCGTTGCACCGCAACGTGACGCCGAGCTGCTTGTAGTCGGTGTCGGGCGCGGCCTCGACCCAGGGGCCCAGCACGGCAGCTCCGTTGGACGCGAGATCGGCGATCGTGTCGGCGAGCCGGATGCGCCAGTCCGCGATCCGGGAGTCGACGATCTCCAGCCCGGCCGCGACCTCGCCGATCGCGGCGCGGGCCTGCTCGACGGTGACGCCGGGCCCGGTCAGCGGCGTCGCCAGCCGGAACACGATCTCCGCCTCCACCTTGGGCGCGATGAACGCGTCGCGGTCGAGGACGGCGCCGTCCGCGTGCAGGGTGGAGGCGAACACCGGCGCGAAGTCGGGGGTGTCGACCCCGAACATCTGCTGCATGGGCGCCGAGGTGAGCCCCGCCTTGTACCCGACGACGCTGTCGCCGTCGGCCAGCAGCAGTGCCGTCAGCTCCCGCTGGACGGCGTAGCCCTCGGCCGCGCCGAGGCTCGGGTCGGTGTCGGTGAACGGGGCGATCGGCTGCTGCGTCGCCCGGGCCTCGTAGAGGATCTTGGCGCGGCTGCGTGCGTCCTCGATGGAGATCATCGGGTGGCGATGATCAGGCGGCTGCCCGGCATCGGCAGCGGGGTGAGCGTCACCTCGCTGAACCCGGCCCGGATGAACGCCGCTCGCCACTCGCTCTCGCTCGGCAGCTGCACCTCCATCGAGGAGGCGTGCAGGTAGGTGAACAGCGCGCTGAAGGCACGTTCCCGCGGGCCCGGCGCGTACGGGACGCAGTCGGTGACGATGACACTCCCGCCCTCGGCCAGGCCCTCGCGGCAGGTGCGCAGGATCCCCTCGAGCACCTCCGGGTCGGCCGCGGTGTCGTGCATGACGAACCCGGCGTGCACGACGTCGGCGTCGCGGACGGGCTCGGGATCGGTCAGGAGCGACTCGATGGGCCGGTTGACCATCGTGAGCCGGTCGTCGACCCCGGCAAGCTTCGCGGCCTGCTCCGCCGCCTCACAGGCGCCCGCACTCATGTCCAGCGCCAGGCCGGTGCTGTCCGGCAGCGCCGTCAGCAGCTGGATCAGGAGCCCGCCGGCGCCGGAGCCGAGGTCGACGATGCGCTGCGGCTTGCGGCTGAGGATCTCGGCGACCTGGCCGGGATAGAAGCCGGCGGAGCCGATCCAGCGGGACGAGATCGCAACGCTGCGCCCGTCCCGCTGGTGGCGGGCGGCGGTGTCCGGCTCGCGCAGGATCTCCGCCGCGTGGTCGAGGTAGGGGCGGTTCGCGGTGAGCGACCAGGAGAGGTAGCCGGCGTCGTAGCGCCGCTCGGCCATGTCGGCGCAGGGTGTGAACCGATCATCGCCGTCGGAGTCCAGGAGGCCCGCGGCGACCAGCGCCCCGAGGAAGGAGCGCGCGCCGGTCTCGGGCACCCCGCCCATCGCGGTCACCTCGTCGAGGGTGAACGGGACCGCCCCGTCCAACAGCGTGGAGATGCCGACGTTCTCGGCGATCTCCAGCAGCGCGGCGTCGGCCGCGAGGTCGGCGGCGATCTCTCTGGCTGAATTCGTGGTCATTCGTCGTCTCCCCCAATGTCAGCATGTCGAACAGTGGCCGTTCACAGGATCTGAAGGGCCGCCGCCCGGTTGATGGCATTCGTCCGTGAATGCACCCCGAACTTGATGTAGATGTTGGTCAAATGCCTTTTCACTGTGCCGGCGCAGATGGACAGGTGGTCGCCGACCTGCGCATTGCTGAAGCCTTGCGACACGAGATCGAGCACCTCCACCTCGCGGGGCGACAGCGGCCCACGGGCCGCTTCGCCGAACCGGTGCACCGCAGTGGCGGGCAGCGCGAGCAGCACCTGGTCGCCGCGCGTGCCGACCGTGCGGACGACGGCCAGCAGCTCCGCCCGCGTCGACCGCTTCGAGACGTAACCGTGGGCGCCAGCAGCCATCAACCTGCGCACCGAGCGTGCGTGGTCGTGGACGCCCAGTACGACCACGCGCGGGGCGGACGGCGTGCTCACCAGGGCGCGCAGCACCTCGACGGGCCGCTCCGGGGTGTCGGCGTCGAGCAGCACCACGTCAGGCCGTTCCCTACGCACGAGCGC
>Ga0307513_10009869_pt1 | contig 12051 bp, 19 predicted proteins | sample 15_EM_MG_FD_202174 | JGI IMG/M metagenome (GOLD analysis project Ga0307513, IMG submission 202174) | Populus trichocarpa ectomycorrhiza microbial communities from riparian zone in the Pacific Northwest, United States - 15_EM | ecosystem: Host-associated > Plants > Roots > Unclassified | place... | reverse complement strand
CTCTTACGAATAACTCCGAGCAACTCACCCAGCAGGTGCATTCCTCCCTCGCGAAGTCCGATCGACAAGTTTCTCTTGTCGGATTCGGTGCGTTGGGTAACTCCATATCGGACTAGCCAATCGCGTGTACTACCATCCCATGATCCATCGAGGTTGCGGTGGTAGAGCCCCGATGCGAGTTTTCAGGCGTGAAATGGGAAGGTTTGTACCCGAGTGGGTAGAGCGTAATACCGCGGCCAATGTCTGACCCAATTAGTGCTGGGTATATGCTTTCTGCTACAATTACGCAGCCGATTGGGTAACGGTCACCCTCGTGCAGGACGGCTGTTCAATGTCGGAGCAAAGACGACCTAGGAGGCCGCTCAATGAACACCTTTAAGTGCTACCAAAGCTTCTTGCTGTTTGATATACTGGTATAGCATCAGATACCAAAGTCCAACGGCGGGTTTTATGTGAGGCCACTCACATCTTCATGTACGAAACTCTGGCTCGCCAGCACACCCACCTCCCCTGCTTTCCCATCGGTTTTGGTATTCTTTGCTGGACGTCCAGCATAGGCCTTGCCCTTGGTCACGAGCACCTCTTCAATCTGCTCCGGGTGTATCACCATCGCGATGGCGTAGACAACCCCGCCTCCCCATCGATATACAATACCCAGCACCCTGACCAGAAACTTATTCCACGCTTGTGTAAGGATATGATCGCGCACGTTGTACAGTTCATCCGGTCCTCCACGTGAGGGGAACGAGGAGTGGTGCACTTGGACTGATTGGTGTGGATGATTGTGATGCGGCGATTAGGCAACTTTAGCGGTCGCTGCTCATATGAGAGAAGGACGCGGTAGGTGCGGGTGGCTTCAATGACAGGTTCCTTGTTGACCCGGAGGTCTCGGCATGGCACCGAAGAGGTAAGGTGACGAGACGCATGTGGTCGCAGGTTTGAGTCGGGTATGAACACAGGTTTTTTTTTTTGGATGTCAAATGCAGAACTCAGGACAGACAAGGTCGGTTTGACGTGTGCGAGTCAAAAAGTGACGGTGAGCAGGGCATGAGGGAGCCCCTGGCCACAAGAGAAGTGGACATGTCATGCAGCAGAAACAGACATATACGGAGAGACAGACACAGAGACACATACAACAGAAAGTTGGTGCAAAATTCTGTTCAATCCCTCCGTCCTCTCCACGAATGCCTATCACTTCTAGCGTGGGCACAGTGTCTTTATCGTCCACGACGTCTACTCAGCCTGCGATGCACGAGAACAAGAGCGGTGGTTATGCCGGCCTGTTGAGTTTCTTGAGCAGAGGTCGAACGCCTGGTGAGGAGAAGAAAACGTTTAGTGTCGCAAGTATCTCCGCTCCGATGATAAGCGCACCTATCCCGGTCGCTGCTGTGACCACGCCAATGAGAGAGAATAGTGTGGGAGGAGAAAAGAAAAGGCCAGACCGGGGATCGAACCACGGGTCTCCCTAATACCGGAAGGGCGTGCTAACCGCTGCACTACCGGGCCGTTTGTTGGGGAGGAATCACCAACTCCAACAAATAGCCCCGCGTTTGGCTCGGTGAGTACAACTCACCCTGAACCCCCCTTTAACAGCAGGACGATTGATTGCATACTTCTAGAACTGGTCCAGTTTACTAGACAAAACGGCCGTTCAAGAAATACCATCTGGCGAGAGGAAGCGACAGGAGGTGTGTACTGAAATACAATTTAAATGACCTTATTGACATAAATCCACACCAGACTATTTTCGAGCTCATTAACACCGAAAGCGCATACGTTCGGGACCTTCAGCTTATCGTTGAGGTGCGTGAGCCAAAGGAATTGCAAAGAAAGAGACCCATGCGTCTTCCAGGTGTTCTATGCAAATATTATGCCGTTGCTGGACGATAAAGCAATCCCGGTGATTTTCGCTAACATTGAAGATATTCTGCTCACCAATACTGTGCGTTTTTCGTATTTGGAAGAACTCGGATTCCTAAATGACACCATGAATAGGCGTTCTTAAGTCAACTGGAAGGACGACAGAAAGAGTGCCGGCTACGTTGGCGACTTGCTTGAGAAGCATATCAGAGATATGGGTGTTTATATGGTAGCTTCTATTTTCTATAATTGAGTATAGTCACTAATTTTGCTGCAGCAATATTGTGTCAACCAGAGCAATGCCATCAGGATTCTCCAATCCCTTAGCGGCCAAACTTCAGCACTTACGCAAGAACGGTCCCAGTGTTCGAAGTCTTGATTTATCTAGCTACCTCCTGATCCCCGTGCAGTGTCTCACGCGCTACCCTCTCCTCATCCGCCAGATACTCAATTACACACCGCCTAGTATGGATCGAGACAAGATTGAGAACTCGCTCATTACAGAGGAGACGATCCTCGAAGCCATTAATGAGAGCATTCGCGAACAAGAAGGACAGGAGCGTTTGGCCGAACTTTCAAAGGAGCTGTGGGTCGGACAAGGACATTTGGACCTGACGGCTCCAACGAGGTTCATGGGACCCAGGAGGTTGCTCACGGAAGGGCTGCTAGCTAAAGCGAAGAGTGGAAGACGACTGAGGGCGGTATTATGCACGGACATCTTGATTCTGGTCGAGAAAGCCACCAAGACTGTATACCGCAACCCAACAACATCGCCTATGCGCTCCATCCATTAATTGTTACCCAAGCAATTCGCCAGTTATCCCGCTAATCCTGTGGCGATAGCCACTCCAAACGCCCTGTATGACCTCCGTTCTCAATCCAAATTGTGCTGCGGGCCTTGCTCTCTAAATTCGCAATCCACGTCTGGCAGAAGAAGCCGATATCCCCCATCTTAGTTCCTCATGCCATTGATATTTGTGTGCTTGATAGACGCTTTCTGGATGAGGGCATACCAATAGACATGGGACCACCAGTGACACGGCACGTAGATACCGAGTTCGGTATATTATTACTGTAATGACACTAGAGTTAGCTTTCTTTCACAACCACTCCGCATTCCAATGTAATGGTTAGGTGTCGATGCAATGAGATTACAAACTGGGAGGACACAAAATGAGGTAAGAAACCTTCTCATTTGGATTTAGACCCAGCACCCTCGTCTCCCGCCTCCACTTCATTCACAGTCATTCCCAGCTCCTCCCACAAATCCCGTCCACTTTGATCTTCGAAACGGACCCCTTTTGCTCTCAGGTCGATAGCCGCTCCATAAACCCAATAGTTGTTGTACCATTTACTCTTTTCTGCTCGATTTGGCAGAGACAGAATACCAGTGATCCGAAAGATCCTAAGAGACGGAAATGCTTGCATACAGAGTCGAATGTACCAAGAGAAGTCTTTGACGTGCTGCCCGTCAGCATAATCTATATTCATTGGGAGGCCGACGACTGATACGCTGGCATATTTCATAGGTGGTAATTGATCAAGGCTGATATTGTCAGAGGGTTGAGGACGAAACACAAGCCTCTTGATATTTGGAGCTGCCGTGAGCATTTCGCAGAACCAGGATTTGGTTCCGGCTCTCGACTCAGTATCGCTAGTGAAGGCGAAGAGTTCTAACTGCTTCCCAAAGACATCCAAAGCGCCCTTTGCTGCTCCTCTATCTTCATTGCCGTACGAATGGATGCAAAGATGGGTCAGAGATGGTAGACACCAATTCTGAAGGCTTGAGAGGGATGATCCGATAGTGCTTTGTACAAGTGAACTGAAGACAAGTGTAAGATACTTCAAATGAACCATTGGTCGATTAATTGTAGGGAGGCCTTCGGGGATATCATCCCACAGCTCGGTGTCAATAACGACTGTCAGTGCTTTCCAACAAATTTGATTGTGCAACGTAGTGTTGACCGAAGCTATTGTACTTGAAGCGATAATAGGGGCAGTGAGCTTGCTTATCGCAGGTTGGTCTTTGATAGTAATGTCAAGAGCTTGAATGATATGATATTTCCAGGGTCGGAGCACGCGGAGTTCAGGAAGGATGGAGAGGAACGTGTTGAATAGACCCCGCAACTTTGAGAGAGCTTCAGTGCCGCTTTCGATGTCGATGCGCTTGACAAACTTCGCGAGTGCTGCTCCCCTCTCCGAATCTTGCAATGTTGTGAGCAGTTGAGTGAGACGTCCACATGCGTCGACCTCGTAATCGAGTGCAATGCATTCGTAGAGAAATTCGGTGGACAGAGCCGCCCATTGTTTGCAGACAACAGGGAGCCTCCGTTTCGTGGGATACAGGGCTAATTGCTCGTAAAAGTGGCAAACGTCCGGGCCTTCGCATAACCCATGATTAGGGATCGATAATGGCCATGCATCGAGGCAGGTTGGAGGGTCATCGAGTGGATAGTGACCGGACGGAGGAAGAGTCGCCCAGCGTAAACACTCCCACCACAATTCAGGGGGAAGGCAGAAGTTATGTATCTTGTATATGTGAGTTGTTATAACGAATCGATGGACAGAATGCTCACCTTACTCCCCATCTCGGCTGGTCAGCGCCAAGTTCCATTTTCAATCGAGCCAGCCTGGCGCATTCGGTCCATCTGGCGCTAGCGCATGTTGCGCGAACGGGTGGATCGAGGAATTGCTATTCGTGTCAAATTAGTAGGGGTATTGAGCAAATAATCGAGTTTTGCTCAAGCAAACGGACATCAATTCGACAATATCGTTTCGCCTATGTACTTCGTCCATTGGTGGTTACTCAAGCCAGTGATTAGTTATCTCGCCAATCCTGTGATGACAGCCACTCCAAACATGGTCCGCACCCTCCACGATCTCCATCCTCAAATTATGCCTTCGATCTTTGCTCTTCAGAATACCCATCCATGTCCAGCAGACGGCACCAATACCCTCCATCTCCTTTTCCCCTGTCATTGTAAGGACTTCAGCTGGAGGCTCGTCGCCTTGGTAGCCCTCCCATCCCCATCCTTGAACCAACGCTTCAACAGCACGATAGTAGAAGCCCGTGTTCCACAAGCTGAGGAAAGGAGATGCAGCTACTGGATATGATATGAGGACATAACGCGTCTTGCGGTCGAAATGAGGCGACGATGGTGGTCGAATTGTCCCCGCATACACCGCACCAGCGGAATAGCCCTGAAAATAAGTCCAGGACTATGTAGTAATGTTTTTATATGTCATAACGCACACAAATGAGCAGTTTACACCCCCTTGCGTTTGGGAAGTCTCGCGTAAAACCGTCCATCGCTATTTGAAGTACACTCTGAAATATATAAAAGGGAGGAGCGATAATCAACATCAGCTTACTATTGCACTCTGCACATGTAGTGACAACTGTACTCACATAATAATCGTCTCGGCTTTTATCGCCAACCCAAACTCCCAAATCCCCCCATTCGTTGGCACCCTCGCTATTACCAATTCCACGTGCACTCCAGGTAACGACCCGACAGCCATGGCGCTCGCGCAGGCAAGTTTCCAATGCGCCGACAATGGGGCAGTCGATTGTCCCGCCGAGTCGACCGTGAGCGATCAGAGCAAGGCCTTTGGGCGGCTGTGTAGCAGGGTCAATAGTTCGATAGTCTAATCTCGGAGGTTCAGACGATGGTGCTTGGCCCATGGGAAGCTAACGCGCGACTTTAGCAGCGTGGTGCGGAGCGGCTACACTGAGTGAGAGGACAGGTTCAAGGAATCTCAGGGACTATGGGCATCCTGTATAAGGCATGCTTGACACGCCATTTGTGTCAGACTCTTAGGTCAGGCTCTTGAGCCACCTTCTGCTTGGTCAGATCCTTAGTCACCTCAGCTCGGTTTCTGGAGAAAAATATGCCATAAAGGGTATATTTAACAATTTATACCAGCACGGCGTTCTAGCATTTCAATCACATTCATTTGCCTTATCAACGTTCCGGTACGCGTCACTACCAAATATATAAAATATACCTCATCAATGCTTGATTTCTTCAAATCATAGAGTCAGAGATGCAATCTAGACGGGTATGTGGATGCTATAGCCAGATTAGCTATATAGATAGAAGACTACAGCGCAGAGACCCCGTAAAGCCTTGTGGAGAACAGAATGAGAATACAACAGTTCTCTTCGAGGTGTGAGGTGTGCTCGTGTATCAATATCAATGATATGAGCGCGGTGTGGTGTGCGAGAGTGTGGAATGGGACAATAGGATCTGTGAAGGGACCAGGTGTATAAGCACTTAGTGAAACGGAGCAGTACAGTGGGTGGCATGGATATCGCCCAGCGAGTGGAACCATAATACAAGCGATCGACTCACCAAGGATCGTGAGCAAATAACAAGGAGAACTGTGCAGAGTGGCAGAACCACTAGAGGGATGTGGGGAAATGTACACGGATGTAGTGTACACTTGTCCCAGTTGATGTCAGTCAGATCTTGAGTCAGATAATAAAAATTGGGGTAGAAGGGGAACATATTGAAGATGTTGTCTGAGGTGCTTTATAACGTCGAGTGATACGCCGGAAATTGCCCGCGGGGGAGTGGGAGTCCACCAGGGATGAAAGTGAAAATGCGTCAAGCAATATGGTAAGCTTCAGAGTGACGGGTTTTCACCCTAGTCAACAGGGCAGTTGGGGATCGTAATATTCTTAAGATTCTTAGCCGCATCGAACAGGCCCCAATGTGCCTCAACGCCACCGTACATCTCTAACGCAACAATTAGCACTAAAACTCTCAGATTTGGCTTCACGAACTTTCCAAGGCTCATCAATAGCCGAAAACCAGAAATATCTTGTCTTGTTCGTGTTACTCTGGCATACCCATGTGCTGTACGACCCAGTCAGTGAGTCGGCCTACTTACGAGCTAACATGGAACGCACTGGAGAAGTGTTTGAAGCTCGGGGATTCCAGCAGGACTGCCCCCCGGGTTGATGCCCAACGCCGCGTCGTCAGTAGCACTAAGTCAACCTATTTATCCTTGATACAGCTCCAGGTCATGAGTAACGGTGGTAAGGTTTTTCAGAGAGAGGATAGTAGTCTTGAAGAACATGTCCGCAAACGAAGCCGCGTCTGCAACCGTATTCTGAGAGAACCATGGCTGCGGGTTTGGCAATCATTTGTATCTTGCATACAAGTTGATTGGTAATCTTAACACTTACGTGGACATTGGCGAATATACTGCAAGCACAGGTCAGTAAGTAGATTATAGTCTTCATGGTGACCACTCACTAATCCACTGCTGAGGCCAGGCCGTCTAGGAATTGTCCACCAGCATCCGAGGTACCTACCGGAATACCTGGCCATGTTGCCTTGATCTCGTTGATCCCATTGAGGACTGTGGTCGTTGCGTTCTGAATCGTATCTCCTCGAGAATTTGCGTTTAAGAGATACTCGTTGCCTACAGTGATACCGAGGACATTCTTGATACCATAGCCTTCAAAGGCTTGAGCAAGCGCAGCTTTTTGTCGTGGAAAGGTTGCTGCGTCCGGGTTGAGATCTAGTCGGGTCACCAAGGTATTATAGAGAGCCACAGTACGGAGGTTGACAAGATACCCACATATTGCTACATAAAGATTCATGTTCACCTGCAAGTCCTGGATGGCTTGCATCTAGAACGGTCTGGTCAGGCCTAGAGCGACAGCGAAGGAAGAATTCTGGGAGGTCATGTGACTGCAGGAGCCATGGCATCCTCTGTTTTTGATTCGGGCGGAGGCTCATCCAATTAAGCAGCAGAATATGCCACAGCATCCGCGCATGCGGTGAATCGCGCACTGCTGCACTCCATAGGGAGGTCAACAACGCGGACTGCGAGCCGAGAAGTGAACTGCTGGTGGTATTGTGAACACGTACAACGAGGGATGTCACATTACTATCAGAGGCGTGTCAGTGAAATCTCACCATAGGGGACGGTAAGGGAGCATCGAAGGAGAAATCGGGCTAACATACCAGTCTGCGGCATATAGATGGATGCGGGGAGTGAGTTGACTGAGGAGTTTGATGTCTTCGGTCACATTTTGGAGCGTTGCCCCACATTGGGGAAGAATCGCGCCGTATGGGGTATAGGCAATCCTGGTCAAGATAGAAAACAAAATAATCAACATCAAATAAACTGGCTTATTATTCTCTAGACGATGCGAAATACCCCCAGAATGACCGATGCAGGCGCCCATTGAGACCAAATGTCGGCTGAGGAGCCGGAGCGGCTGGAACTGAAACCACTGGAGTTGAAGCAGTTGAAGTATCTGAAGAAGCTGAAGAAGGTACAGCAGCTGCGGCAGCCCTGCTGTCTTTCTTGCTCTCGGATACACCAACGGTAGTACAGTTGAAATGGCTATAATGCATAGCGTCCGTCGACGCCCAAAACCTATGCATTACCACATTTATGCAAGATCAGATACAGGTACGTAAATCAAGAAAATGGCACTCTGTATCTACTTGGTATTGAAAAACATATCAATAGTCGTCTGTTTTGTGCCTTCGCGGCTCATTTTCTGCAAGCGGCCTCGGAATCGGCGTGCAGCCTCAACGAAATCAAGCACAACTGTACAAACAAGCAGACTGCCCTCCTCAAGCACCCGACATGCGTCTATCATCTCCTTGAGAGATGGAGGCACCGCTTCGGGATTCATCATCGGAATCGGAATCAATTTCTTCAATATCGCCTCTCTTCGCTTGTACCATCGCGATGATCTCAAGATCTCCACCATCGAATACATTAAGGTATTCCCCAATCTCTCGCTCCTCTTTTGGATCCAGCAGCTCATCGAGTGTGAGTGGCTGGCCAGTAATTCGCCTCTGTGCTTTCAGCTCAGTGACCAGATCTAGGAGCTTGTCCTCGACTTTACTGTGATCATTGGGGGTTGTGGCCACCTCACACAAATCAGAGGGACCGTCAGGCGCCCATTTGTTGCGCCATCCGTTAACAGCAGCAAGGGCAGCATCGGTATCACCCTCAGCTCCCGAGGCAGAGTCCAAGGGCCCATCCCACTCACTGGCAACATACTGGTCACCAAGGCGCTCCTGGAGGGACGAATGCGCCTCAGGAATTGACCATGAATTTGTTGCAAATTGGACAACGAGGTTGTGTGGAAGTCTTCGGGGTGCCTTTTGATGGACCTGGTAAGTGCTCACGATGGTGCCTAGCCACTTGAATGGGCTGCTTCTGGCGTTTATGCTTCCATTCTTCCCGGGGCATGGTGATGGAGGTTGGGAGACTGACCAGGTTGATTAAAAATTTCATTCCGATGTGATCCTTACTTAATACAGCCAATTGCACAGCCGATCGGCCGCAATCGGCCACAATCGGTCGTGAAATTTTAGCCTATTTCCGAATTTCATACTGCATAATCACCCCCAAACAGCTATTCAGTATTCAATATTCAATAAAGGTTGATTTAGATAGGAACCAACAGCGTCGACACCCAAAACCTATGCAATATGGGATTTATGCATTATAGCCTATGCATTATAGCCATTTCGACTGTACCAACCACTATTTCAGAGACGAGATCACGTTAGGGGGTTATATCAAGCGGTGGGCCGGACCAGGATGGCGATACCGAACGGAAAATGATGGTGATCCTCTTCGTACGAGGCTGCATTACTGGTGCGTTCAGTGTGTAAGGGAAAGGAGACGAGAGAAAAACGAAAAGGGTGTTGAGCCTTCTTTAGGTGATCGCGTCCTTCCAAATCGAGCAATGTGATCGAATCATGCTGGACAGGAGTGGCATATCGGGAAGCTCCGTTACCGGGATTTGGCGGTTCGGTGGTGACCCTGCCAATTTCAGATGCGTCAATATGTTGTACATCGAGTGAAAATGTCAAAGCTACGAACATAGTCTATTTTCAATAGTGTCGTGTTACCCATGACCCAAAGAGCTCGCGGATGACGCGGGTGTTACTACCAGGTCAATCGTGGGGGGAAGGGGGTGGTACTATTGGGGAAAATGATCGTGGGGACAGGAATATGGCGCAAAGGACGAAAACCCCGAAATTCGACCAGTCGTTTGCTTTTCGTCAACAGAACCAACTACTGACTTTCATGAAATATGAATATTAGGTATTCATTCAATGAGTAAGGACATTACTCTGGCTATTGTGGTATTCGTTATCATCGTAGCGATTACTCATGGAGAAGGAAGGCTTGTCTATGATACTGGAACCTTATATGGTACCACGAAATCGTCTTAGGCGGGCACAATTTTGGGGTTGACTGGAAAGCTATGAATAAGGGGTAAGTTAGAGCGAAAGTAACAGAGTAACAGGTACTTAAGTACCGCTTCAGGTTTGGGGGTTCCAAATGATACCAAGAACCATGCTTGACCAAACCGCTCGTCTCGGTTTAACTCCGATTTATTTTCATGACTGGTTTAAATCTCTGAGCAGAAGAGACAGACAACCGGTGCTTGTTTTACGACCTCTATATCTCCTCCCAGTGGACCTTTGAGCAAATACCGTGTCTCGATCACAATTTGGAGTGCGGCTATAGGCCGGTCGGGTCCAAAACATATGCTCAATCCATTCCAGCCACAAGCCAACAGACACTACATAGCTACAAAAACACCAAGAGAACCAGCACGAAATAGAAAACAGAAAGGAGATCGCCCGTAAGGGTATATGGACAATATACAACAATACACGGGATAGATAGATGGCAGTGGCAGCAAATAGTCCCCCTACCGCATAAAACGATCCTACACGTTACATGGTTCACTCTCTGTGTCCGGTGTCACTCCGATTTGGCACTGATGGTGTATCATCGCGTCTCAAGCATAGGCAGATTGTTCGCCCAATGAGGACCGTTCAAGAATATCCCGTCGTTCCCGTTGATAGGCAGGCCCAAGTCGGTCAGGTTCTGCCCAGATCCAGTTAGCTTGATCAATGGCGCCGTCTTTCCCTCAGACAAAACTACTCACTGCCTCTTGTAACCAAAGCGGTATATTACTCGGGCTCCAAGGACCTGCCTCAGCAGGCCAGACAAACCCTAAGTCTTCCAATGTTGCAACTTGCGCAGTCGATTCGGACGGGTTCGGACCAGGCGTACCACCGACGAGGATCGTGGAGCCGTCCATGGGCACTGGTCGGGCAGTGGGTGGTTGTGTTGCGTGAGTGACAGTTCCTAGGTTGAGCTTGCGACGCAGGATTGCCAGCATTAGGCGGAGGGTAAGGGCGTATCTGCCAGCCTTGTATCAGTAAAATAACCAGGAGGAAAAGTAGTGGGACTGATGGTACTCACCGCTCAGCTGCGACTTCGCTCAAGAATCCTGCCAACTGTTCGACCTGATTTACAATCGCGGGTAACTCGACCTCCGTTGGGAACAAATTTGCAACCTTGAGCAAGAACAGCCCAGAAAATGCAGCAGTGGTGAGATTGTCATGCACCGCATACCGGAGTGCCGCCCGATATGCTGGTGAATTTAGGAACGTCGAAAGACAATTTGATGCAGCCTCTTTCGCCTGGAACGCGAGTTCGCGCTGGTCAAACGGCATCTTGTCCCATGACACGCCCCTGAGGGCGACGCAGACAAGCCACAATTTCGCAAAGTACAGGTCACCAATGAGGACCTTGCGCAGGAGGGCGTCCTGATCCATCGTTTGTCCTATAAAGCCCGGAGACTTAGAATTCTCTCTAAGAAAGGGCGAGAATAGACATACGATGCAGCTCGTCGCTCTCCGCCCACCACTTCTCGAGGGCGACGTTCGCACGGCGGATGAACGACAAGGTGGCATGGTTGATTTGGTCGTTGGCCGGGGAGAGCGCCTCGTAGATGTGAACTTGGCATGCCATGAGTCCACTGTGTAAAAGGAGGGACAAGCCAGCGACTCACTCTTCTGGGCAACCAACTCAACCTGTGCAATAAGCCTCAAATCACTCGGGGAGGTCATAGGGTGAGTGAGCAGGATCCGGCAATGGCGGATGGAGCTCTCGTCCCTAAGAAGTATCGGGCGCCCAGTTCCAAGGCTCATCCTGTACTCGCGGTTAGTCAACAGGACTCCGATATCCCATGGGTCACACAGACGCACTGATGATCAAACCAATAAAGGCAAAGCCAAATGCGCGCCGAAACGACTAAATGCCGTTCCTCCTCCTCACTCAGCCGCTTCCCACCCGAATCGGCCAACTGCTCCAGCGCAAGATGGAGCCCCAAATCGAGCG
>Ga0307513_10009868_pt1 | contig 12051 bp, 9 predicted proteins | sample 15_EM_MG_FD_202174 | JGI IMG/M metagenome (GOLD analysis project Ga0307513, IMG submission 202174) | Populus trichocarpa ectomycorrhiza microbial communities from riparian zone in the Pacific Northwest, United States - 15_EM | ecosystem: Host-associated > Plants > Roots > Unclassified | place... | reverse complement strand
AAGGCTCTCGCGCCCTCGGTCATCCCGCACTCCTCAGTCGTCCATGCCACTGCCGTACCCTTGTCACTCTTCGAACCATCAGTGTATATCAGAAGGAGATCAGGAACCAGAACTGCATCCTCATAGGGTTCATAAAACTTTCTTGCAGCCAGTTCCTTATCCTCCGACACATTGAAGCTCGGCACCGTCGTTGCAGTCTTGTCAGACGACATCGGGTAAGCCATCATACCTTCTACCTCCCAGTCGCCCCGGATCGCTCCGAACCAAGGATGGTCATCGCACTACCGGTAGTTGATCATGCGACTATAGCATCGTCGTTGAAGGTATCGGCCCTGTATGTGTACCGGAGGCGTCCCGAACTCTGCCAGGAGAATATTATTGGCAAGCTTGATAGGACACCTGAACAGGGACCGAAGACAATCGTTGACGTGGACCTGAATTCGCTTCACATACGACGAAAGGTCGGTTACGAATTCAAGCCCAAAGTAGACGGTCGGCAGGTAGGCAGCCTGAAACAATCGGTAGGTGCACCATGCATCCAGCCCTCCATCACTCCCAAACCTCCTCCCCAACGCGGATATCCTCCTCCTCACACCCAAACCTCTATCTAACCAATACGCTACATGAGAAGACATATTAAGAAAAACATTAAACCTATAACCAAGAACCCTAAGATCCTCCACAGGCGTTAGTAATTCTCCATCAATATCCAGGTCCTCCCATGTAGTTCCTCCAAAACCAATCCACTTAGTCTTGATAGCGCTAAACCCCATCTTCCTACCCCTCGCCACTCTGTCACAGTCTTTGAACAGCTCCGCCATCGTGTACCTCGTGAGATCCCTGCTATCGGAAGCAACAAGGATGACCCCGTCGTCCACAAAACTGCTAATCACAGTGCGAACAGAAGGGGAGTACCAGAGGCGAGGCTCAAAGATGTCTGCAACATATGCACCGAACAAAAAGGGGGATAATGGGGATCCCTGTGGGATGGCACAGTTGACAAAATATGGTTTCGACACCTGACCGTTGAACCTGAATCTGACCACGCGGTTTCCGGCCCACCTCCTAACCCAATGTATCAAGTTGGTAGGGCATTCCCGGGCGGCCAAAAAATCACACAGCAGGTCAATGTCAATATTGTCAAAACCACCTTCCATATCCATCGAAAGCATGGCACATTTAAAACCCTCGTTGTGTCTCAAAAACTCAAACACAACAGACATAGCGTCATGGACACCTCGCTTGCGCCTAGACCCAAACTGAGTTTGGCCCAGTACCACATGCTCGGCAATCCTCAGCAGTACGATCCTCTCCACCACCTTGGCAATAGTCGGCAGCAGGTGAATCATACGCCAGCTCTTCACAATGTCGTAACCGGGTTTGTCCGCTTTCGGTATAAGTACAACCTCAGCGGAGTGCCAGTCAGGAATGTCATTCGTCAAACCATAGTCGATAAGCCGCTTCAGACAGTCAGGTTGCTCCTTCCACCAATATCTTATGAAGGGATACCCGATGTCGTCAAGACCAGGACCAGTATTCGTCGGGCTCCTCTTAATCGCAGAGTCCAACTCGCAGGCAGGGCCCATCTCGACAACAGATGGTTGCCATGGTCGTTCATCGCCAGGACCCAGTTGGGCAGCGATAAGGTCACTGATATCTGCATGTCGGGTAACAAGATCGCCGGCCGAGTTCCTCATGGAAGGGAGCGTACGCCTTGCCTCAAGCTGCCTGACCAACCTAAAAACCCCGGGGTCCGCAGCTTTCTCGATAACCATCCGGATATAGTCCCGTCGGGCTTTCAACAACATTGCCCTGTAAACACATCGAATCATGTTGTACTCACAGGACATGGTAAATGATCGCAGCCGTCGTACCCGATTCAAGTCCTTCCGGATGCGCGAGAGGTCCTCATTCCAAAAGGTACAACCCCTCAAACCCGGTATCGATCTCGGTAGCGCGTCAACCCCATGCCTCAGCCTACCCCACATTCCGCTATCATCACCACCCATCGCCGAATCCAAGATGTCATCACATAGAGAGGTGTCAACTCGGCGCCAGTCCGGTCTGGATCTCACAAGGTCGACAGGATCATCCATCCGTATACGGATGATAATGCCCAAGTGTTCAAGGCCGGCCTTATCAGAGTATGATATCTTAGACAATCCTCACCCGATGACCAAATCGATAGCGCTGACTGATCGAAAGGTAGGACCCGGCGGAGTCCAAACGTCATGCCCCTCTCTCCCACAATATCCATCAAGCCATCGTCCAAGACTATTTGGCTGCCCGCAGCCCATGTCCCACCGAGGATGTCTGGCATTGAAGTTCCCACAAAGCAACTGACAGCCATTCCAGGCCAACACAGCCTCCGACCACTCCTCCATAACAATTTGCGGACGAACATAAACACCACCAATCATCCTCGTCTTCCCACAATCAACATATGAAACACAAGCAGTCATACGATCATGGCTAACCACCTCCATCAAGCCAGACACAGATGACCGAACAAACACCTCAACTCCAGACCCCAAAACAAAAGAAAACAAATCAAAATTCACACAATCATGTACAATACACCCGCCATCTCCATCACTAGGAGGTTCAAGTATAAACAATAAATCAACACAGGAAAAAACATCCATCACCAACGAACGGTTAGCACTGCTCCGTCCAACATTTATCGACAATGTCGTAATAAACATTAGGCCTGAATGGCCGACGAGGTGATATCGGAATCAGAGGCGTGCCTCTTAAGAATGCTTCGTGGGGGCGCATCCAAGCCCAAGGAAAAACCCATGGTCTCATCGTCATGGATGGTCTTAATGGGTGGGTCGACCGACGAGCCGGCCGAACTAGATGGCCTAAAGGCCTTGTTAACTCTACCGGAGGGGGCCGGTTCCACAATTTCAGTGATACGGGAGGGGCCAGCCTGCTCGTAAGCATCAAGAGCCTTACCCTTACCTTTCCTGTCAACCTTAGGCCGGACAACCTTGGCCTTAGGCAGAGTGCTATCAGTCATGCCCCTTCGGTGGTCAGCACGTCTCGCAGCATAACCCATCCCCTCCACCTCAACAGTCAGTCCCTTAGCAGAGACCTCCTTCTCAACCATCACTTCCGAGGTAATCCCCACCTGGACCCCACGACGACGACGACGTTGACGATTCAAGGATCGGTCGGACACACCCGTGACAGATGTATCATCGGCGACGATGGGGGACCTAGCACCAGCTGGGGCCTGAGAAGAACCGGAAGCAACTACCACCGGGCACCTGTTGTATCCGGTGAAGTGGTCCAATCGCTCGCACATCATACACCTACGCACAGTGTGGCAGCACGATTGACCGTTCTCGCCAGGGCAGTTAAGTTGCCCACACCGGTGGGACTTCGACAAGTGATCCCCCAAACAAAAACGACAGCGGGGAGGAAACGCACACAACATCTCAACATGGCCAACCTGTAGGCATTTGTTGCACACCGGGGCCGATCGGTGTTCCTCAAAGAACCGAGCATTCCTGGACTTGCCAAACAAAAACACACAGCCGGAGGAGAGAACCTTGTCACTGGCATCGTTGCGCTCCAAGGTGAACCGAATGCCACAAGAGGTGGCGCCCGCCTGTTTCATAGCGTAAACAGAACCGAGCATGTTAGGCCGGCCAGCGGTAATCACACCTGGATTCGATCCCTCGATATCGGTCCGGAGGCCATCAAAAGCCCTATCGCCAGACCAGTCTTCAGGTTTCCATATCGAGCCCCTACCAGTGGGAGCCAGGGGAACGCCGGATACCAAAATCTTAACCTTTGCCACATCCTTATGGAAGACAAAGTTAGTAAGACCGGAGGGGCCGAGTTCCCGAAGGAGTGTCGATCGGCATCGTTCCAGTCTATCCCAGACCTGGGTGGCAGTATGCTCCGCCAGAGTCAAGTAAATGCATCCAATCTCAAGCTTGGAGCGGGCTTCCCAAATGTACGGGGTCTTGTCACAAACCTTCCCAAGATTGCTCAAGGTCTGGTTCATTCGGATGCGGACGGCCTCCGGAGTAACAGGAAGTTGTGTCCGCTTGCCGGCATCGAAGCGCATAGTAATATGGCGCTCGCAGGCATTGGAGGAGGGGGAGGATGTAGGAACCCTGGCACGGGAAGGACCCGCGGTAACAACGGCAGGGGGCGGAGGAGGTACCAAACGCGACCGAACCTGATGGCCTGGCCTAGTCGTATACGGCACGGGAGGAGGGGGAGGGGCAGCAGCAACCCTGCTATACATCGCCGCCCCGGTCGGGGGTGACAACACCGGAACAGCAACGGGAAAAGGGGCAGTGGCCGAAGCAGCAGCCGGGCCGGTAACCGGATTTCCTCTCCGTCTTTGCCGACTCGCCTTACCACCACGAGCATTCCTCCTATCAACCACGACAAAATCGTTGCCGGGCGATTCCTCAAAGGCGACCTTCTTATCACCTGAAGACGACGCAATACCAACATCAGCATGAGGGGGGAATGGCGTCAGCTCTGCCTCATGGGCAACTGTATCCCCTTCCAACCGGGCGATAACAGCCTTCAACAACTTGATTTCTCCTTTCAAAGAAATGATCTCATCCAAGCAGTTGTTCTGTTGCTTGCCCAGACGCTGAATGTCAGCAGCAACCTCCTCCAGTGAACCGTACGTCTCCTTACCCCCAACCAGTCCGTAAACCCGGCAACCGTCGACCATGGAGGTGTCGTCTGCATCAGAGGACGATGCAACCGATCCGTGAGAGGAGGACGGCGAGGATGACAGGGGAACCGCGTTACCGGAACGGATATCCTCCAGACCACTCAACAAAGCTGCGTCAACCCTGGAGGGCGACCGATAGCTTATGGTGAGGGGAAGAGCGGGAAGCGAGGAGAACGAAGGGGAAACGCTGCGGGTAACCGAACGTGGCTGAGCATCAGTGGCGTACCTAGAGTCGCCAATACCTGTGCCATTAGTGTTAGACCCACCACCCAGATTCATAGGGGTATCGCGAACGATAGCCGCCGACGAAGGAACCACCTGACTAGTGGTCAAGGGAAGGGGGGAGGGGGAGTCTCTCTTGGGGGGGGTATTGCCCCGTCGTTCCTTGGTGTGAGCGATGAACTCATGGTGGCTCTTGGACACAGGAACAAAAGCACGGCGGCCGGAGGGAATAGTATTATCCGGGGCGAAACCAGAACCGGCACCAGGGCGCGACAAGGGGGGGACAAAGGGGGGAGGGGACGACACCTGAGTGATCCGATCCTCAGGGCGGATGCTACCTGCAGGAGGTGCATAGTCTTCGTCCGACGATCGGTCCAATCGGAAGTTGCTCTACAGCTTCCGCTCACCGGAGGAAAGTCGCTCAACAGGGGAGGGGAGATGCCGTTGGCTATCCTCAACCTCGACCACAGAAGGAACGTACATGGGGTCCTGGGAGCATGCCTCGTCAATGGATGGCCAGGATGCAGAGGGGACCATGGGATCAGAGGCCATAGTCGAATGAAAATCCGAGCTCACCACACGGGAACTGGACGGGGCGAAGGACTGGGAGGAGCCCTCAGGAGTGTGAAAACGGGCGTAAAAACCCAAAGAAGTGGTGCGGTCGACATGGCAACGCGCAGAGGAGGTGTCACCAGAAATGCAACAGCCGCGAGCAGCCATGATTCCAGTGCAAACAGTTTCGACGGAGTCGAACGAGCGGAGGTCGAGGTGAGCAACAATCGCCCGAACCTCAGAAGTAAAGAAAAGGGAATCATTCTGACATCCCGAAACATGAACAAAGTGAAGGCCTTGGTAGGCCCCACCCGGCGCGGCGTATGATAGTTTGACAGCCGGGATAAGACCACGGCCATCAGAAGTGGGCATCCTGCCCGGGACAATCTGGGTGCCCGGAGCAGGGGAGGAAGGAGGAACAAAAGGGGGAGCCGAGTCACCCATCGCAAAGTTCACCTGTAGCAAAAGGCCAGGCGAGCCACCAAAAGAAAGAATAACTTAGCTCACCGCCCGATGGGGAGGCAAAGCAAAGGTGCCGAAAGGCAAAACAACACAAAAGCGCCCGAAGGCAAAGCAACACCGGAAACGAAGTTAAAGACTTTGTAAACTATCGCGAGCGTGGCAAATCGATATTATTGGCCAGTGGCGAAAAGTTGGTGGAATAGTGTGTTGTGCCCGCTTGTCTAGTTACAGAAGGTTGAAGAGGCTATATACAGAAAATTCTGCACGCCAAGCTATCTACTAAGTGGGTGAGTCACAACGGGACTCAACACCAAGTGTGACCGTCTAACTACCCCATGATATGACCCTACCCCACACCGACATGCTGTGAACTTGAGGAAATTTTCGAGTTCCAGCACTGAGATGGGATGCCATGATGGCCCGAAGAACAAGGAGGCACCAGCCCGAGACATAGCCTACCTTAAATTGTTCTTGTATTCAAGGATTGTGTGCGGAAATGGTAGCCGCCATACTAATTGTGGTTTAGATTTTGCCTTGGCCATTGTTTACATCTTCGCATTTCTTGCAAGGATCTCCACTATCCCTACCACCCACAGGTGGGTGGTAGGGGTGTTCACGATCCTTGAAGAAAATGCCAAGTGTGAGGGCTTGGTATTGCGCCTTTCCTAATTTATTGCTGTTGCTGTGGTTACGACGTTTTCCGCTGGGATTAGGTTCTTGTGCTGGATCCCTCTATTGAATCTCGCGTGAAAGCGTCTGAAATTCACACTCTCTCCTGGATTGGGGCCAAAAATAGCCCCGAAAGCCGACCGCTTGCGCCCCAAAATCCAGGCGACAAAAAAGTACCAGACCTTATGATACCAGCAAAGTCAACTCCAACGTCTTACCCCGAGGTTCAATTATTCCTGTTCTTATCATAATTATGGTATTCCAGTTCAACGCGTTACCCTCCCGGCCTCCACCTTCGATCTGGGCAGTGCGAATTCTCACCCAACCGGGGAACAGCCGCACCAGTACCCGTCTTGGCAACTCCCTGAATGCCTGCCTGCGATAGGTTATCATAAGCGATTCGGTAACCTCCGTGCCCGCTTATCGTACCCTCTGACACCTCCGCAAGAACCCATTCAAACTCTTTTTAAGAGCTTTGTCTCTACTTCCGGAGATAGCCAACGACAAGATTTTTCACAGTGCCTCACACTGAACCGCATCTACCGGGGTTTATATTAAACGAGAAAGTACTGAAGCGGCCGAATTGAAATGAGAAGGCTCTATTTTAGACTAGCTTATGCCAAGTGTCAACTAACTACATACGGTGTAAACTCGTCGAACTCGGTGAAAAATTCCATCACTTCTGGCATGGAGGCCTTGGCTGCATGCCAGTTTGGCAAATCTATACCATAGGTGGTTAGTTCTCACTTGACATGCACTAATACAAAAAGAGCCTTCTCACTTCAATCCGGCCGCCTTAGTACCGTACAGTAGTCCGGGAAAATAACCAGAGCCCCAACGGCATCACCAACCCCGGCAACGGTAATGACATTTCCGACTACAGCTCCGGCAGCTACAATAGCACTATCTCCACAATCCTTCTGCTGCGCGGAGTTCTCAAGGTGCCGTAATTGAACCCGCTCCCGAACCTTTACCTGCAGGACCTACAATGGTTGCAGCGGCGCAGCATTCACCTCCGCATCCCTCATTCAATCTACACCGGGACCCTCTACTATCTATTTCCCTTCTCTACTATTCCGCTACCACGCTGCTAACCTATTCTACTACTCCCACCAGATACCGCCGGCCCATTCCCGTGTTGATGCAATCCTTGTCGATCGTACAGGGCGAGATTACACCACCGGGACCCACAATCGCAACACTCCCGCTCGTTCCCTGGGTCGGCGGTTCTGCAATCCCGCTAGCGCCATGCCCACGGCCCTTAGTGCACCAAACACTTGTTGGAAATGATGCCCTTCGCCATACTCTCCCGATGCCTCCTTTGTTGTTTAGATAGCCGTTGGGGACGCACTTGTTTGACTTTGGAAATGCGCTGAGGATTTGGGCACATGTTTCAGGTTCGGGCGTGTTTATCGTGCAGCCTTCAGGAAAGCCGGGAGAAAAGCGGAAGCACGGTAAGGCCAACGTAAGGGAGCTGGAAACCTGCGACAGTGGGAGAGTTTGTTTTCCTTTTGTCGGCCCGGGAGTCATGATGTGGGAAGGGGACTCAAATGGAGCAGCACTGTGGCTCATAGATGGATATGATGTCTTTGTGATTGATACATACTCCTGTGATCGCCCTTAGATAGTGAGTAGGAGTAGTCGTCGTTGAGCGCGAGCCTAAGGTTGTTGATGACAAGATTTTCCCCGCCCTGAGTGTGCGATCGTTTTCGTTGGGAGTTTGCTTGGCGTTTCGTTTCACCGCTCGTCACTCGCAGTGTACAGTATCGTTTCGCAGGTGAAGCCTAAAAACACTAGTCCTCTCCTATCCTACCGGGCCTTTTTCTAGCCCTTCCCGAAAACTGTTTGGAAGCGACTTGGCTCGCTCACGATAGTAGCGAGGAGAACAACTATCTCTGCACGTTTCTGCCCTATGCATGGGAACATTATCGTGACGGAGGTTAAGTCGCCAGCAGCGAGCACATGGGGGCCTTAGGCGCCTAGATAGCAGATCTCCTCCTGCGCCCGGAGAAGGGAGAGGGATACTCCGGGAGAGAGTGCATGATGGAGAGCTCCGCCCACATGACTAAGCTAGCATTCAAGATAAGACACACTGACAGCCGCAGGTGACCAAGAGCATTTGGGAATGGATTCCACATTCAGCTGGGCTATTAAATCGCAGTGAGGGAGGAAATAATGCTAGGGTGGATGTCCCGAACATGTGGAAGGGATCGCACTCACAGGGGGGGCTGGATGAATAGATTGAGGAGCTTAGGCTTTTTAGTCCTGGTGGATTTGCTTGCGCTAGCGATGTTTTCCTAGATCGTGCCGTGTGTCTAGTGTTGCTAGAATAGCCACCACAAGGAGAATTGGATCGCTAGATGAGGTGGGGTGTTATTGGCATCAACACTAATGTGTGACCTTGACGTTTCTAAAAAGCCTCCGGAATGGGATCTAGATGGATGATCCACTCACGATAAAATCCATGGCTTCACAACACTAGTTCTTGTGAATACCATCTGCAAAGATCTTACACGGTCGGTCACACCCCCGGGACTGTGGAAGCAAAGCATATCCTTCCGACACCAACCTCCTATCCCTCACGCCTTGTAAGTCCTACAATACCTAACGTTCTTGAGAGCTCCCTCAATGGGGGATTTGTGTCAATGGCCTTGTTTGCAGTATTTAGAGTATGAGAGATTGTTTAACAATCGATTATACGACATATCTTTCCTTTGTTATCTCGGAAGTAGAAGGAGGAACAATGGCATGTGGGGAAGCCTAAGATCAGATGATCAGGACGTGGTATTTGTATTTTGCTTATATACCTCTCTTTAGTTTTGGATAGAGCGTGAGTGAAAGAACGAGTGGAGCTAGTGGCGCAATTTACAGCGCATTTCATATCCCTCCTACAATATACTTAAGCCCCATATCAATTATATTGGTCTCCGTCTGCAGGCGCATGATCCATGATTTCCAACATTGACATTGGGGAGGTGGCCGATGGATGGGTTGAGAGAGGGGGATACTTTGACTTTCGAGGTGTATAAAGTGATTTGCCACTACGAGTGTTATACCGATAGGACCTTTTTTTCTCTACTGCGTTTTTGGCTAGAGCTAAGCGCGTTCGGGGCCCTATTTTACGAATTTACTTCTCCCTTCTCTTTTCCCTTTTTGCTGTTTTAACTTATACTTGCATGTATCATACTGCGTTTTCTTCTAAATACATCAAATATACTGTATGGTCGGTGGATAAAATTAACCGCGTATCAAGGAACACGAAAAACTCTAGCCATGAAAACAGCACTGTCCCGCAACCCCAATATCATGAAAACCAAAAAAATAAGCGAAGAATGTAAATTCACAGTGGAATACATAGTAGGAACTAATATTTGATCTCGAGAAATTTCTTTAGGTGGTGTTGAAGGTGCAGAGTGATCGGGGGTGTTCCATGGCTATCAATTGTCTGTGCGCGGTTAACCTGGTCCACGGACAATACTCATTCAGAAATACCAGCGGTTCCGACCACTGCCAGACATTACCACCACGAAAACCGAATACTAACATCCGGTGATATGGGCCTGTATCAGAAATCTAGAAACAGTAAATCGATAGTTTACACCAGGGCATAGCATCTAACTTACCAGCTCTCCCTACTATCTCAAGCTAGCACTGCAGCAATACCCTCGGGGCCCCCTCAATGGCTACCCTAGAAGAACGGCTCCCAGACACAAAAGTGTGCGGACCTTTCAACGCACCCCCCGCCCCTTTAATCTTTTCCACACCTTTACCAAGTGCTAGGGTTCGTATCCAAAACCGGTTAAATACTTCAATATTCGAGCTTCCCAACTTTCCTGGAAAATACCCCCTCAAACTGCGCCTTATAGATCACATCTATACCGAATAAATATCGGTGGTTGCGACTTTTTATTTCAACCAAAATTTCGAGCATGTCTGCAGTGGCGCATTTGGGAGGCAAGTGTATAATTACGATTCCTCAAGTTAACATAATAATTCCGACTGAGTGCAGCCTAGCTAAGAGAAGGAGAGTTTATTCTCTCTTTGATGCTAGCCGTCAGGAACGCCTATTCTAAAACCTCTGGTATCTGAAAGGAAAATCTATGTGCAGTTTATCTACTTGTTGATCTAGCCATCGATCTACCTATCGCTAGTAGGGGAGAATACGGAGGAAATAAATATCGGCGGAGAATGAAAAATGAAAAAAAGAGGGATATTTTTTAATGAGGAACATGTTCCGGGGGGGAATGCTTATTGTGATAGATAGCGCAAGATGAGAAATGAAACAGTCCTCCGATTACTACATGCCCAACATAATGAATAGAGACTTGTGTGCTTTCACTTACAGAGATTAACATACATCAGGGGGTTTCGGAGGGGTATAATTTACATAAATGTTGGATTTGCACCAATGAGAGCCGGAGAGAGAACTCTAAGGTCGCCCTTTTGGACTGGGGGAGAGGAAACCCGGAGGAGGGCGAGGGCGGGGATAATGTAGAGAAGGCGCCCGGGGGTGAGCAAAAAGAGGGCTGGAAAGGGAAAAATCCCGTCCGGGTTGAGCGTAATCAATAGGGTGCACGGGTTTAAACTTGCTGATTGTTTCATAGTTTGGTAGGGTGGCTGCGCAGGTGCGGGTTCCATAGATATCCGGGCTTGCAAAAGCCTGACCGCTTCTTTATGGCCACTCATAGCGGCACAGATGAGTGGTGTTCGATCATCGTCACCCGGGAGATTGGGGTTTGTATCTTGTCATCTGGGTAATAGATCGACAACTCCTTCAGATCCCTTGCCCGCAGCCCACCCCAGCGGTGTTTGATCATGCTTAGCGGGGCAATTGGGGTCGACATCGTCCCACAGCAGCAGTAGCTCGGCCGTAGCTTTGTGGCACCAGCAAGCAGAACATCCGAGTGGTGTCAAAGCACGCGCATTGGGGCGATTGGGGTCGACATTATTTCGGTCTAGAAGGGGCTTGACAACCCCTTCATGTCCCGTTGCAGCAGCACGCTCAAGTTGCATTCAGCCATGCAAACCTGGCTGGTTAGGGTCGACATCTTCCCGTCCGAGCAGTAGCTTGACCACTCCCTCATGTCCCTCTATAGCAGCAGCCCGGAGTGGTGTTCGGTTATTGTTTTCTGGGCGATTGGGGTCAACATCCCTCCGGTCAAGTAGTAGTTTGACAACCCCTTCATGTCCGTTATTAGCTGCCCAGTAGAGTGGTGTGCCGCCTTCGTAGCCTGGCCGATTGGGTTCGGCATCCTCCCGACCAAGTAGTAGTTTAACTACCCCTTCATGTCCGTTATGAGCTGCGCAAGAGAGTGGTGTGCGGCCTTCGTTATCTGGCCTATTTGGTTCGACATCTTCCAGACCAAGTAGTAGTTTGACAACCCCTTCATGTCCGCTATTAGCTGCCCAAAAGAGTGGTGTACCGCCTCCGTAGC
>Ga0307513_10009867_pt1 | contig 12051 bp, 15 predicted proteins | sample 15_EM_MG_FD_202174 | JGI IMG/M metagenome (GOLD analysis project Ga0307513, IMG submission 202174) | Populus trichocarpa ectomycorrhiza microbial communities from riparian zone in the Pacific Northwest, United States - 15_EM | ecosystem: Host-associated > Plants > Roots > Unclassified | place... | reverse complement strand
CTGTATGACCCATAATTTTTGGGTTTACTTTATGGTGTGAACAATTTTTTTTCCAGTCATTGGTCACTTGGAGATTTGAACACCTATCCCAGTGAACAATTGGTGTCATATGTCATACCCCGTGAACAATCAGTCGTAATAGTACAGTACCCTGTTTCATCATATAGAATTGCAAGGAGAGTTGATATGAGCTGAGATATAGTTGGAGGAGGTGTCTGGGGAGCATAAGATAGACCACAGAGCCTAGAAGTAACATAGGTGTAAGTACTAGTTCAGTTAAGCAGTGGGGGTTGTACCAGGCTGCCAGCTGGCAATGCTCAAAGGCTGAATACATCCTCCAGCATCTCATGGTACCTCTGGATATAACTTAAATAGATCCTAGTACCATCTGCACATAGTAGACAGCCCAGACCAACTCTCCTTGCGATTCTATATGATGAAACAGGGTATCTGGGCTCACCACTGCCTACTTCGAAAAACTGTTGATGTTTCTCAAAATTCTTACTGATTCTAGTAGCCCTACATTGTACCTTTCTGAATCAGTTAAAATAATGTTCATACGACTAGAATTGACGAACTTATGCTACATAAGAAATGGGGTACCTGGGCCTAAAATTCCTTACTTCGAAAACCATAAATATTTCTCATAATTTTTACATATTCTGGTAGCCCTACATCGTACCTTTACGAATCACTCAAAACTGTGTCTATCCGACCAGAATTGACGAACCTGTAAGCCTCACGGCGACGTGTTCTCAATTTTTTGATTTGGGCCCAAAAAGGCAGTGTCGCCATCTTTATTGCAAACAGCAATAATGGCTAGACGAAGTAATTTAAATTCGGACAGCTTAGTTATTTACACAGCATAGATGAAAAAGAGTGCTTTTGAAAGATTAGAGACCCTTAAATTATTCAGATTCGTCCTTGACATCCTTACGCAAAGGAAGCGAGTAATACAAGCATCTAAAACCTAAAGGAACTGAGAAAAGTAATATCTACGGGAAATCCGACGGCTTATACCAAAATGCCGATGTTTCTGCAAAGCCCCAAGACCACATAAGTAACTGCAAGTTTTTGTCAAGGAAAATAGTATAGCACAAAGTAACATCTAACGCACAATTTTACACACTGGTTTCAATGGTGCGGCTGAAGTTGTCGATAGCGGCGTCGACCTTCCCACCAAAACTGGGCGAAAATGACTTGGTTTGATAGTTTTTGATAAAATAACCTTGATATCCACGGTGGACAACCCCCCCTCTACAGTAGATATGTACTGTGTATTTGCGTTTTCGGTCGATCAAGAGGGTTGGAGTAGAGAGGTGGACCGTTGTGTGCTCCTCCCCGGCCCGGTCCCTGGTTGAAACGTGAAAGCACTAGCTAATTTCAGAATTAACGAGATACGTGTTAATGACCAGACGAAAGTTTTTGAGCGGCTACGTACGTCACGATCATCGTGTGTATGTTCTCCTCTGAGTTTGCCGCGTCCCAGTTTAAGTAGAACGCCCTCCGGACCCTCAGAGTGTCTTGCAACGACTGGGGATAGTCATGGGCAATTGGGACCTCGACGTCGTCTGCGATTTGGGTGAAGCTCAGGTTGTAGGAAGGGGGGAAAGCAGAGGAAGTCATTTTTCGACCGCCCGTATTATGCCACTAACGCTATGGGGAAGCCATCGAACAGCGATAAATAAAGACCAGTACTGGTTTGCAGATACTGAAGGAAGAGATGGATATTAGGGGGCACGGTCTCTCGTGAGTCATAGACACTGGGGCAGGGCAAACTGCCTGGTGTCTTGCTCAGAATTTTTTATTTCATCTTCTTACACCTCAATGCTGGTTTTTCATTCCGGGAATTCCTATGCCGCAGGGGAGCCGAATCTACCACGCCTCGGATTGTCTGGCCACATGGTCTTCCTGTCGGAGAATAAGATGAAGTGCACAGTTGTATACCACCGTCTTAGGTGCCGAGTTTATCCATGCCATCATTCTTCCTGGGGTTTATCGCCTTCATCCGTAGTGCCCACCCCTCATATTACGTGGATAGATCTCTTGCCCTCGACGATGCCAAGACCAGACGACTCCAGACTGCACAACGCTCCAACGAGGTACTCCGTGAACAAGGCCCTGAGATGACGTTTGGATCTAAGCGCCCAAATGGAAAGACCCAAGTATCAGTCGGGTGTACGAACGCGTGCCTTCCACCGATTTTTTTTTTTTTTTCGAAAAAAGGATTCCGATATCGATTGAGTATGCGGCCCATAGCGATAAGGCGCATACTCCCTCTTCATGAACTTTTGCATTGGCACCGTCCCTCCATTTTACCTTCAGTCTTCCGTAAAATGTGCAAGAATATGATGGGAAAGGCTTTTCTGCGACCGCCAAATCTCAACGGGTATCCCCACCTATAAGTATCTAAATGGTCGTACTAGACAGGAATAGGACAGTTTCATCAGGGTAGGGGGGAAGTGAATAAAAAAATACCACAAGATAACTCTCAGATCGCACTTCTACAAACGGGACACACAAACGGCTGCAACCCCCGCACAATCGCATTTTGGATCGTCGCCTGCTCGCCTTTCTCTGCCTTTTTCCCTTTACGCATGGCCTTTTCACCATCCATCCCAACATCCTCATCCTCATCGTCTTCCCCTCTCACAACCCCAAACACTACATCCTCCCACCCATCCAACATATCCTCATCCCCACCCGCCCTCAAATACGCATACACAAACCTCCTCGCCCTCGTCACAAGCCCCAGATTCCCACTCACCCCCCCTTCCCAGAATGCTGCCCCCCGCACTTGCGCCTGCGTAGCTATCGAGAGCAGGTCTGGCGGCAGTGCTGAAAGCAACTGGTCAAGCGTCGGTGCGGGGTGTGTTTCAGCAGCAGTAGACGACGATGGTTGAGAAGAAGTCGATCGCTGATAGTTCCTCGCCTGACGCTGTCTCTTCCGCGGCGGTTCGAGACGGATCGTGTCCAGTTCATCTTCGCCTCCCGTCGTTTCCCCAGCTTCCACTGCCTTCTCCTTCCCCCTGTCCATCATTCCCTCTACCTCCCTCTCCTCGTCCCCACCTCCCTGCAAAATCAATCCCGCCAGATCCACACTTTCATCCGTATCAGGCGAACACGCAAGAAGGCGCAGCGCGCGTGGTGTTAGCCCCGCCATCGGTTTATCCGCCTCTGTCTTCAGCGTCGATTTCGCCTTCTTCACAGGACTCGCATGCTTTCGCGCACTCTTCCTCACCACGCCCTTTCCCACCTCCCCGTTAACAACCCCAACCTTAACAGCCGCACTCTCCCGACTCGACCCCAGACAGCGAGCGTGATACGCCCGCCGACACCCTGGACGGGGGCAGAAGTGCATCAGGCTCCCCGCCGAGCTGTCCGTTGGGTTGTATGATCGATTACAGAGGCACAAGGCAGGCTTGGGCTGTTAATTAATTAGAGTATAAAAAAAGGGATGCGGTAAAGTAGTGAGCGGGGGTAAGAAGTAATGTATAAAAACAAACCGCATATCAGTAAACCACTCCAAAACGCAACAATAATAACGCACCTGGACATTACGCAACTTATATTCAAACGTATATCTCCTGAAGAAATTATTGCGAGGGATGAACGCCGGTTCGGGGTCATCCTCGGCGTATTTGATGATGGAGATTGTACCTAGAGAAGTAGAAGGAGTTGTGGATAGGTTGGTGAAAAAATAAAAGGCGTTGGGAGAATACAAAGAACGAGGTATTCAATTAGGTTGGAACCAACGCATAACAATTAATCGATTCACCGTCGACTGAATGCGGCTCGATGATATCATAGTGGTCCGAGAAAATGCGTTCGTATGGCGAGATGGCGTCGGCGTCGCTACGACAAGTTAAATAGTGTTACGCGAAGGAATAAAACGAAATGGAACACATACAAAGATTTCACCACGTCTCCGACATCCTTCCCCGAATAGAACCATTGCACTTTGACGTACACCTGAAAAATTACCCCACCAAAAAAAGGAGGAACTGTCAGTGCACATTCACTACCCCGACGGACAAAGCAAATAGTCACAGTATTGTGCTCCTTGTCCTCTCCCTCAAAATGTATCTCCGCTCTTATATCCCTTATCTTTGCGATCCAATACTCCCACGGCTCGAGGATTTCGTCGGGAGAGCGGCCGTGCGGGAGGATAGAGATGCTGTGTGTGGATATGAGAGGGTGTGGGGGTAGAAGAGAAGGGCAAAAAGGAACGGGATGTGAGTCTTAGTTGGGGAAGAAAGGAAAAGGGCGTACATGTCCCCCGTCGTAAACTTGTATTCTTCATCTGGGTTTTGCGGATGGTTGACTTTGTAGTTGTCGTTTTTTTTCGCGATCGTGTTCGTGGTTGAACGTCAATTCAGTGTTCAAGTTCGTAGTTGGATTTGAGTTTCAGAGAGTGCATAATATCAACATCAAAATCAGCAACTTCTCAAACGCTCGGCTTCGTACTCACCAATAAAACTCCCAAAACCCTTCAGATCCTGCCACTTCTGATCTGAAATCTTCACTTGCTTCTCGCCCTTCCCCCCAGCTGCTGCAGCACTCTCGCGCTTCTTCTTCGGCGCCTTCTTCTTTGCCTCCATCTTCACCTTGGTCCCCGTCTTCACCTTCACCTTCGCTGGCGTCCCCGTCCCCGTCTTCCTATTCGCCTGCGTCGGCGATCGCAACTCAGCACCGACAACGGCTTTCTGGCTGCGAGTGGTAGGCATCGATGTGGTGGTTGGCTTCAACGTGGTGGTGAAGTTCCCGAAAGCAGGTTTCTTGGCGGTGGCGAAAGTCGGTTTTTTGGTGGTGGTGATGGGTTTCGAAGCAACAGCGGTCGAGCGCCTCGTAGGGTATCTCTTCGCCGAGGTGTGTTCAGCTTCAACAGTCTCCCCTTCCCCTTCTATATCCTCAGCGCTCGTCGCCGCTGCCAATTTTGACCCTCGCAATCGAGAAGAGTGTGGGCGCGCCATTCGGAATCAGTTCAACCGTCGAAACGTTGAACGTATAAGGAGAACCTCAACGTGCGACGCGATCCGTGTCAGCCTGATTCAGTGCTCCGAGTGTCAAGATCCAAACAGCAACCACGCGTGAGTATGCAGCCACGGTCCTACTCGTAAAATGTGAGAATCGGAGGAGTTAGTAGAGCGGAGACAAGGAACTGTGGAACAATGCCAGACGGTTGATTCGATTCCAACTCGGGAGCAATAGTTACTACGTAATCAGCTTCTCTCCTCCGGCATCCGGACGGAATAATGCCGCGACGGTCATCGAGTCGATAGGATAATGTCATGGGAGTCCATGGTATGGCAGGACGAATGGTAGGGTTGGATTTCAAGCTAACCAAAATTGAACGCTTTCCTCTCACAAGATTCGTTCAAATACGCTTCCATTAATCCTAATCGATCGGAGTCCCCCTTCAACCACCTAAACCAAACCTCAACCACGCACTATTCCAATCTACAATAATGAACCTCCTGCGCCTTCAACTCACGCTCTTATCTTTCTCCTTGTACCTTGGGCTCGTCTTATCAACGCCATACTCCTGCGCCGATGTCACGTGCGAAAAATTTTGTCAGAGCCTCGAATGCATCACTGGAGAGTGCACCCCCCCTCCGGGTAAGTACGTCATGAATTCTTAAGTTTTTGGCTACATTAAGTTGGAGCCAACATAACCCAACTCGTAAAACCTGACTCTAACTGTTTTTGTTTCACGCAAAAGATTTTGGCTGCGATTGCATAGGTTGCGATGATGATTCTTGAGGTTCGGCCAGGAAGAGAGGTGATTTCTTTGGGTTGGAATTGGGAAATTGGAAGCTTATCGGCCTCAAATGCGTCTAGTCTTCAAGCTGTCATATTTACTCGAGAACGTCAGGATTGGAGCTCGGAGGGGGTCAGTTCGGTTACGAAAGGGAGTCACAAAGGCTTGACAAAGGCGAGAAGTCGACGACCAAGGAGGAAATGATTTAGAACACTGAGGCTTGATACTAGCACAGAAACGGCAAACTTTGTAGGTACATACGGTAATCGAGAATCTTGAATTTATTTATATGAAGGAAAAAATCAATCGGAGATCTGGGGAAAAAATCGAAGGACTGTGGAATATGGCAAGAACATCAATTTGAATTTGGCTGGATTACGAGAGAGCGAAAGCTAACTCACCCCATGATTATAATAGATAGATGGATTTCAAACTTATTCTCCATGGCCACTCGTCAAATTCCGCAACCCTGCACAACTTCACCCATCAATTTCCTTCCGGCTGCCCAGATGTGCAATGCAGATGCAGAAATTTGATCCATTGCATACACAATAAACTGGAGGAGCATCATTAGGACCACTAATATCCCAATCACCGAGACTCCTATGGGCCAAACATCATACGCGACAAGTCCCAGGAAGACCACGAGCGAGATGGTGGACAACAACATGCAAAAGGTGGGAATGCGTGAGGATAAGGAGAAGAAAGCGTATGAATCATATACGTCGCGAGAACGGTACTACAGCGAACAACGATATCAATATGTGAGGAGGTTGGGTCAGAAAGGTACGCACCATGAAAGTCTCCAAGTCAACCCAGTTATAACGGAGGAGAAACCATACATCACAAGCAATCCCAAGACCGCATGCGGTGCTGCTGGTAGCAATGGCGGTGTAAGCATGGGAATTGATCTTGAAGACAGAATCCGGAGTGATTGCAAACATGGCTGCGTTCGCCCTAAACACCGTCTTTAACTTGCCCCATCTGTAAAAAATGAACAAAAGACATACGAGGAGAGGGCTATGAGCTTCACATCGAATAAGGAATTAATGGGAAATCAAGAAAAAAGACAATGATAAATAGGCTTACAAAACCTGCAACGAATATCCATTCCTGTTGGAGTCTCGCACGAACAGGTGCAAATTCTTCTGCGAAACGTGCAGCGGAAAGTTCACCGTAGATCGTGAGGAGTGCTAACGCTTTTTTATACCAAGAGGTAGCGGTGACAATTAGTTCCTCATTAGGTCGGCGTGCAACGGTCATCCCTTCCCCACGAGCTGCGCTCTCGACACCGCGCAATGAATTTAACTGAGAAAAGCTACATCATAATCACAATCAGAATCGAATGGTAAACCTTATTGTCCAACGTTATACTCGCCTTCCGTCTGGATTGAAAATGGTATCCGAGGCGCTTCCAGGTATTGGAGCAAGGGTGTTGGACGACATGGGTTGGGAGATTCAGATTCCAGTAAAGAGTGGGCGTTCTGGAGTGTATGAAGTGGTTGGGCTACTGTGTTGTGTGTGTTTGAAATTCAAGAGCACAAGGCGAGATACTCGTGGTCAAAGGAAGGCCCGGTGTCAAAGACGGGAGAGGTCTACAAGGGCGAGTACTCAGGAAGAATGTATAAGAAACCAGCAATTCGCAAGGGCATTTATACTAATAGAATGGAAGGAAACCATAGGTCGATTCGGGCCAAATTAGGAAATGCACAGGTGAGTGAGATAGACGACTTGGCGGCACGAGGCGGATTCCTGCCCTTACCCACACTCGCATCAGTCGACGTCGCCCCCGGATGATCGGGGTTAGTGTCATGGTCGGGTTAGTGTCATGGTCAAGGTAAGTGTCATGGTCAAGGTAAGTGTCATGGTCAACTGATAACGACATAGATGACTGGCACGAGGCGGATTCCTGCACTTATTCACACTTGCATCAGGGGCCCCCGGTTAGTGTCATGGTCAACTGAGAACGACATAGATGACTGGCACGAGGCAGATTCCTGCCCTTACCCACACTCGCATCAGTCGCCCCCGGATGATCGGGGTTAGTGTCATGGTCGGGTTAGTGTCATGGTCAAGGTAAGTGTCATGGTCAACTGAGAGCGACATAGATGACTGGCACGAGGCGGATTCTTGCCCTTGCCCACACTCGCATCAGGCGGCCCCGTTTAGTGTCATGGCCAAGTGATAACGACATGTTCTATAGATAGACAGAACTTAGATTCAATTAGTTACATACAGTTACATAGTTTTAATAAAGTGGGCACTCGTGTTCACTGTTGAATATCCTTTGAATCTTCGGCTGATGAGGCGTTTACGATCTTCAATTTAAAAAAAAAAAAAAAAAGGAAAAAAAGACGGATTTGAGACGGTCTGCTTACAGGTGGATTCACCAATTAGGAACCACCAGGGGAACCGCTACGAATCCGAGTTCCAAGGCCCGTGTACAGCCCCGTCATAATGGTTGCATAGGTTGGACGTATATCTAGTGTTATGAATCTGATGCAGCTTTTTTTATCAGATGCAGTGATCATTGCCCTCAGATCCATTCATGACAAAGCACGTCCGGTGATTTTCGTGAGACGGCATGTCATTGGCAGACACCCTCACATCAAACTTGAGGCTGCAGTTGCCGCGACCCAGGCGAATTGAATAGAGGTATGAAAGAGTTGGTAGTTGGATACGTTAACAGGAAGTGGCCCAGAGAATTTGGGAGGTGATGAACAATGCCGAATTCAAGCCGGGTTGATCTTATGTAAAGGCCCCAAAAGGCGCCTCTGGCCGTGTCATATTTTCAAATGAACAGCAGATGTCAACAACGGCCGATGAATCAGTGGATCAGATGCCTCGTATTAAAGCCTTCCCTTACCATCTTGATTGGATCTCGACCCTTTTTTTAAATTGGATTGGCATTGAATGCCTTGATCTCCGTTCCGTTCTATTAGTATTAATGCCCTTGCGAATTTCTGGTTTCTTACACATTCTTCCTAAGTACTCGCCCTCTTCCTTTGACTATCTCGCCTTGTGCTCTTGAACTTCAAACACACAAAGCACAGTAGCCCAACCACTCATATACTTCAGAACACTGGAATTTGAACCTCCCAACCCATGAGTTCCAAGTTCCAACACCGCTCCAATATCACACCCTTGCTCCAATACTCAAGAGCGCCTCGGATACAATTTTCAATCCAGAGCATCTGCATGGAAGGCAAGTATAACGTTGGACACTCAGGTTTAGCACTCACTTCTGATTGTGATTATGACGTAGCTCTTCTCAGTTAAATTCATCGCGCAATATTAAGCGCGCGATATCTGTCAAAGGATCACGAGTCAGATCCCTCGACGTCGAAGAGGCAAGTGTAAAAATATATTCGTGTCCACTGTAGAACGTCAACGTTCATCACCCTGACCCCAAATACAGTGGTTTTAGAAAAAATTGCCAAGAATTTTGCCCCTGTTTAGACGATACTTAGGTATTTAGTGATCATTCAATGACTCCAGATGTCTAATTTTGTCTGAAATTAAGGGGTTTCATTTTTTTTTTCGTAGCCAATGGCTGGACTAACTAACGGGTTAACGTCCGGCATTCAGATCCCGGTGCTGAATAGAGGTTGCTAAAGCTAACCAAAATGGAACGCTTTCATCATTCGTTCAAATGCGCTCGTAATGCTAATCAATGTTCAACCACCCACGAGCCACCATCCCGATCTACAATAATGAACCTCCTGCGCCTTCGACTCACGCTTGTCTCTTTCTCCATGTACTTTGGGCTCGTCCTGTCAACGCCAGACTCCTCTCCGGCCTGGACAGATTTCGTGTGCCAGACATTTTTCCAGAACCTCGAATGCATCACTGGAAAGTGCACTCCCGCCCCGAGTATGTCTTGTCTTGAATTCTTAGGCTTTTGGCTACATTAAATGAGAGCCAACTCGGAAAACCTGACTTTTATTGTTTGTTTCACACAAAAGATTCTCGCCGCATTTGCGTGAGTTGCGATTCTTGAGGTTCTTCAAGAACAGAGGAATTTTTTTTAGGTTGTAATTGGGAAATTGGAATCTTATCGACCTGAAATGGATGCAGTACTTTAAACTATTCTATTTACTTGATAACGTTAGGATTGGATCTCGAAAGGGTAACACGGCAGGGTAACGGCTGGGCTCAAAGGCGGGTCAGTTCGGTTACAAAAGGGAATCACAAAGACGAGAAGTCGAGGACGAAGGAAGGAATGATTCAGAACAATGGGATTTGACACTGGCACATAAACGGCAAATTTTGTAGGTACCTACAATAACTGAAACTCCTGTTTTAAATGAACGAAAAAAATAAATCGAATATCTGGGGAATAAATCGAAGGACTGTGGAATATGGCAAGAACATCAATTGGAATTTGGCTGGATTACGAGAGAGCGAAAGCTAACTCACCTCGTGGGTATATTGGATAGATGGATTTCAAACTTTATCCTCCATGAACACTGGTCAAACTCCGGAAACCCGGCACAACTTTACCCATCACATCCCTTCCGGCTGTCCAGATGTGCGATGCAGATACAGAAAACTGATGCATTGCATACATGATAAACTGGAGGAGCATCATTAGCACCACCAACACCCCGATCACCGAGACTCCTGTGGGCCATACATCATACGCGACAAATCCCAGAAAGACCACGAGCGAGGTGGTGGACAACAACATGCAAAAGGTGGGAATGCGTGAAGATAAAGAGAAGAATGCGTATGAATCATATACGTCACGAGAACGGTACTACAGCGAACAACGATATCAATATGTGAGGAGGTTGGGTTAGAAAGGTACGCACAATGAAAGTCTTCAAGTCAACCCAATTATAACGGAGGAGGAACCATACATCACAAGCAATCCCAAGGCCACATGTGGTGCTGCTGGTAGCAATGGCGGTGTAAGCATGGGAGTTGATCTTGAAGATGGAATCCGGGGTGATTGCAAACATGGCAGCGTTCGCACTAAACACCGTCTTTAACTCGCGCCATCTGCAAAAAAATAGAGAAAAGACCTACGAAGAGAGGGCTACGAGCTTTAGATCGAATCAAGAATTAGCAGGAAATCGACGAAAAATAAATAAATGATAAATCAGCTTACAAAACCTGCATCAAATATCCACTCCTGCTGGAGCCTTACGCGCAGTGGCGCAAATTCTTCTTGTACATGTGCAGCAGAAAGTTCACCATACATCGTGAAGGATGATAAGGCCCTTCTATGCCAGGGTAGCGTGGCGGTGACAATTAATTCTTCGTTCGATTGAGGAAGTGGGGGCAAGAGGGGTAGGTCGTTATCAGGCCTTTCAGGTGGAAAATTTTTGGTCGTCAGAACCACAGGCAGAATCAGCATTCAATGGGTTGCCTCACCGACCAATGTCTTGTACATGTACACCCACATCGAGAATATTCGGTGCCGGCCCTTCATGTAATCCTTCAAGGGCACTGCATCTCGCACTCTCGATATCGCATCCATCGACATCACATTCCCTGGCAGGAGTCAATAAAAGCAACACGCATAACGACCAATTAGAAATTGTCAATTCTATTGTCCAAAGGTGTACTTGCCTACGGTGCAGACACGCTGGGTCCAGAATTATATCCGAGTTGTCAGGTATTGCGGCACGGATGTTCAAGTTGGGCGACATGGTGCAGACAAAGATTGGAGTCAAGAGTCTCCAGAGTACCTGGGAAGGTGGTGTCCTCAAGGAATCTTGAACAGTTGAACATTGGGTATGTGTTATAAGTATCAGTTTGTGCAGAAGGTCATTAGCCCATGTGTTATGGCCAATCTGAATACGATCTGAGCAATCTCGGCCTTTTCCCGAGATAGACCTGAACGGGCTGATCTTATCAGAGTTCCGCACACCATTCCTCCCGAAAATGCGATATCCATATATCCTTGTAAGACAACTTTAACATTTTACGTCTTAAGCCATTCTCATTTTTCCGATATATGGTAATAGTACCATACCAATCCTTCCAAAAAATCTAATAATAGCACGGCAAGGCAGTGGGCATACCCGCAAAACTCACCGATATCACTATTTCTAGTGTACTAGGGTCTTTGCCATTGTGCTTTGTAATTTATGGTAGAACCGGATCTTCGCACACCAATTCTCTCAAAATGGTATGGCAAGACAATGGGCACCCGTGGCCAAACGCACAGTTAGTTTTCCGATGGTAGCCATACTTGTAAAATAAATTGTGGGATCAGTATTAGACGCCCGACGCTGTGGTGGCCATGATTCCGAAAATAGGTTTGAAATGGGTAGACGCCT
>Ga0307513_10009866_pt1 | contig 12052 bp, 7 predicted proteins | sample 15_EM_MG_FD_202174 | JGI IMG/M metagenome (GOLD analysis project Ga0307513, IMG submission 202174) | Populus trichocarpa ectomycorrhiza microbial communities from riparian zone in the Pacific Northwest, United States - 15_EM | ecosystem: Host-associated > Plants > Roots > Unclassified | place... | reverse complement strand
CTCCCTTTGCTTGTTTGATCTACCAAACCTATTGTTTAAGATGCTTTTGCATTATTCATACTGGCCTTTTCAAGTCTCAGCTATCATTTTTATATTTGTAATGTCGTGGTATCACTTGGTTGCAAATGTTTCAACTTGCGCAATGTAAATTATTCAAAGAGCAAAACCCTGTCATCTTCATTGATTATAATACTTATCAATCTCGTCTTTCTCGATGCCGTTTACATGTCCTATCTACTTTCTCCCAATCTTTCTAATGCTAGCGCTTGTTTTTATCATGATTGCAATGAATATCCATTTCATTGATTAAATAAGATGCTATTAGTGATTTTTCATTGATCGTCTGTCTGCTATCACCTGTATTTATGCATCAGCAGTTCTTTTTCGTATATCTTCTGGTCCACCTGGTCAAGTTAAGGCACTGATGTTTTGTGCTTTATGAAAGTTTCTGTTTACTTCGTCTAACATTCTGAATAATTGTAAGATTTCCTTTGGCATGGCATTCTAGTCATGCCTGCCAACAATATCCCCTCGGCTGCTTTATTTCCATCATAGAGTCTGCTATCCGTCTGTTGTCTTCGGCTTGCTTGAATTCTGGCCTATTTGTACGTGCTTTCAGAGCTGTCTTATTTCGATGTTATGGACTTGCGGTTGGGTAATATTTTGCGTTCCTTGCGGTCCTCTTTACTCTATACCGGCGGATACATGGAAAATATTATATAGAGGTAGAGGTAGGCGTATTAAAGGTGGATAACATTTTCATCTCTAGGGGTAATTGGTACTTGAAGCTGAACGAACCGTTGCACAGGGAAAATTTAAAGGACTTGAATTGGGGCGATGAAATAATATCATGCTCCCAGTTCCTAGGGTTTCCTCTGTCACTACTAAAAAAGGAGGGCCTATTAGCAACTATTTAGCTGATAAAAATCAACAACGAAATTAGTAGCATGTAAATAATAGATGTTAATTTTTTAGTAATAGATTATCAATTGCTGATTTTTTTCAGCAATAATTTATTTGTTACTGAAATTTGGTTGCGGATTGTATAAATTAGCAATAAAAATTCCATCGCTAATCACCATTGCTATCCGCTGTTAATTAGCAATGGTGATTTGTTGCTGATTTGTCTAATAATTATTTTTTAAAACATAAATTTTTTAAATTATTTTTCTTATCTATTGAATTTCTTATAATTAGTTGTGGATATTTCAAAAATTGTAGAAAAACATAAATTAATACTAAACATTATTTTATCAACAATAATAAGTCAAATAAAAATAAATTCCACAATAAATTTTAAAGTTTTGTTAAACTTACATCAATATAGAGAAGTCACAATTTAATAAATATATGTTATCATAGAGGTGGTGGTTGTGGTGGTGGTAGTGGAAACGAACCAAAACAATGTTGACCATTATAAGGTGGGACTAGTATATGGTGGTCGAGATCTAGGTCGATATACTGGATTAAACATGGGATACATAGGAGTCGTCATCTGTGAAGCCACATGTGACGACATAGATGAAGCCATAGGTGCCGACATTTCTTGGTCTATATTTGATGCCCAAGCTTGGTGTCCCATGTTACTAAGAATTTTTTTTTATAGAAGTCATCTTTTGTTGTAGTGATAAAATATGACCATCTGTTTCCTTTATTTGCTCCTTCAATGCCTTAATTGATGAACTAGGAGGTATTGACTCCATCGTATAAGATTGTGATGAAGCACTTGTACTAACCATGAATTTCGGCATACCAGGTGTACTATATATTCTACCCTTTGTAACTCCTCCTATAGCCACACACCAAGCTGTTCTATCAAATTAATGATGATTTTTCTGATCAATTTCATATATTGAAATCAATTTTTTTTTTGTAATTCTCCTACAATAAAATTAAATATAATAATAAATTCATTTTAATTTTAAATAATAATTAAATTACATAAAAAAAAAGTACTTACAACAACTTGTTTAGACTTGTTATCTATGAAGGTTCTAGGCTGCTTATAAACATCTTCTTCCATAAAAAACTTTTGATTTTTACACCTAACACAAGGACATTTAATTTTACCTCCAGATACATTTTCATCAATTGAAAATGCAAAATTGAAAAATCTTAGTACACCCGCAATAAATTCTGGATAAATATGACCATCCCTACGACGGCGATATCAATCATCCATATTAATCTAATTAACATAATTAAAACCAACAAAATTTTAGAATATTATTTAATATATTTCTTAATCTATATATAAAACTTTATATAATAAATTATCAAAATAACTTCATTAATAACTAGCTCATAAGTTATAAAAGGGAAAGATATCAAAACTTGCAATAAAAAAAAAGAGAACAACATTGAAATACTGCATGAAGTTGTAGTATAATTAAGTAGTTGGAATTGTGTGAAAAGAGGAAAGATAATATGTTGTTTTGATTGTCCTATAGATTAATAAAATTAGTAAAATTATATAGGTAGAATAACTAGCTAATTAGGATACACCAAACAACTGCTCTGTTTATTATTTCCCACCATTATTTTTTTTTCTTCAGCTTTAGTAGTATAGACTCTTCTATTGAAAAAAAAAAATATAATTGTTTGTATTGTCAAGTAATATTGTAGAAATGAAGTTTTCACGCAAACACATGCCATAATTATTTTTTTAACCAACAATTAAATATTTATTTGATCAATAATTTATTACTTAAGATCATCACATTAAACAAAGAAATAATGACAAACTAAAATAAGATTATGCATATCTAATCTATGGTCATTGAATTGCACAACACACAAAATAGCAGCTTCTTTTTCAAAGAAGTGCAGTATAAACAAAAAAGACACTTTGGAGACAAATTACACTATTATTAGCAAACAAACACCAAGATTCAATGACCATGCAATTTTTCTATGAACAAAGTCATCTTCTAAAATTTATAAAAAGTTTTAAGTTACACTGACAAACCCGGAGGACCCAATATACATAACCCAAAAACTTGGCAACTCTAAATGCAAATAAGTAATGTGATGTGATGGGTTCAACAATATGAAATTAGAAAAAAATGAGTAAGAATAGTAGTGTTAAGAAATTAAAAAAGTAAATCAGCCTGTAATAAGGTTCGCATTGCAAGTTGCCAAAGGAAATACAAAACAAGAGATTCTTGGAAATAAATACAAGTCCACATGGATATATACCTTGTAGTTAGTTACTATCCAACACATTATATTTGTCAACGCATCACATACAATACCACTGCCACAATTATAAAATCATCACGAATGCTAATATCCCAAGCTTGCTCAACATACATAACAATCAATAAGTTTTGAACAACTTAGATATTTGCTACAATTCTGAGCATATAGGACAAATACCATAAAAGTAACTTTTTCAAAACATGAAATCTAAAAAAGGTACACAAGTTAAGATCATTTACCCTTCTACATTAATTCGACCATCTGTTGAAGTCAAACCCAACACATATCAACGATCATATAGAGGCACATAATTACTATGTAGAAGAATTAAATCATTGTCATATTGTTTCCTTGCTTGGTTCTCAATCTAGAAGGACTACAAATAAGAAGTAACCCATCAAATGAAAAACTAGATGAAAACCAAAGACGTGAAATCCTAATTTTTAACCTCTTTAGTGAAGCTAAATGCAAATAAAAAAGGAATATCATTGCACAATGAATAAAGTGGACAATCAATAGTGCAAATTTTCTGGTCAAAACAGGATGAGAGAGGTAAAAAATTGATGATGAACAATTTCACTCTCTCTGCTCTGCTTTGTTTAACACTACTAAACAAGAACAATTTCATTGGAGAGAAGTTGATGATGAAGAAGATGAGTGAAAATGATGTAGTATGCAAAAAATTGTTAACCAACGCCAAACAGCTTTCATAGCACACGAATAAAGTCCAAGATCTAACTTTTATTTACGGGTTTGTCACATGTTACCTATATTTCTCCTTTGAAAAACCACACACATACACCCAACAAAACAAAAAAAGCAAAATCCCGAAAAAAACCTCACTACCTAACCAAGGAACAATGGAATTGTCACAGAACCATGAAGATAAAGAACATTACATTAAGAATTAGAAACATTAACCTTGAGGACATGGTGGTTTTAATAGGGGAAGACTTGTCACATGCCACAAATACTAACATAACAGGAGATGATGAACAAGCATTGACAGGAGACAAAAAAACGAGCACGAAGTGGTCATAGCGGGAAATCACCAAGACGACTAAACACTCCATTTTACTTTTTATTTCATAATGTGTTAAGGGACACGTGTAATAAAACATGTTATCCCTACTATTCAGGACATGCAATTTGTGTGTTTAAATTGGTTTGTAACAGAATAGAAAAACAGAGAAAAACAATACACAATGAATGCGTGAATAGAGAAATTCAGGTGAATTGCTCCCATTCTATCCAAGTTTCCTTCATTTTCCTTTTTCATATGTTGATCTTGGTATCTATTATTTATTATTCATCTCCAGCCATTCATCTATCTCTGTTTTCAGTGATAGCTGGCAGCAATTTTATTCAAATTATAACAGGACGCCTTAGGAGCATATATTCATGGAAACGAATTTAAGAAAGTGACAAAGATGGGGTTTTTAGAGAAAGAATAGAAAGGGACATATGGGTTAATTAGGGTTTTTTTGGAGAATGAAAGGTTTTTCTCTTGAGATTGGTATTTGCCCGTGTGAGCATTTTTTTTTGCAAGGTATACATGTGCCAATTAATTATTAACACGTCATTATTGTTTATTTGTTTTTGTATAAAAGTCAAAGTCTAATCTTTTCTTTTTATCAGCAACGAGCTTTTTCATTGTAAATTTTGTGGTATTAGAGCCAACCTTCCTTGGACTGGGATCATGGCACCTGACACAAGAACAACAAAAATTAAAAGGCTTGAGGATTCTATTGATTCGACAAAAAGAAAAGCTAACCATAAGTATGATTAGCTAGTTACTCTCATGAAGGACCAAGGCCAAAAGCTGGACCATACCATAGACAATCATGAAGCTCAAATTGGGGACATAAAGAAATTGCTCAGCGGCCTGACGCAACAACTAAAGTTTGTTATGCAAAGATTTCCCCTCGCCTCAGGAGAATCCAGCCAAAGCAGAGATAAACATGCTACTCATTAGAGCGAATCAACATTCAGGCCTAGCAACTCCACTGAAGGAAAGCCAGCTGCTTATAAGGTACACCGACCCAAACATCCATTTCTAGTGTTTAAGGGTGAAGATGTGCATAGATGGTTGTACAAATACAATCAGTATTTTGAGATAGAGGACATTGATGACTTATAGAAACTGAAACTAGCCTCCTATTAATTAGATGGCATAGCCCTGTGCTGGCACCAAAAAAAGTTTGAATAATCAGAGAGTGAGCTGGGACGAGTATGTAGAAGCTCTTTGCTATAGGTTCGGGGACAAAAGGACCCAATGAAAGATTTGATAGACTTGAAACAAGTAAGGACTTTGGAGAGTTATATTCACGACTTTGATGTTCTATGGAATAAGGCTGGTATTAGAGAGAGGCAAGCTTTAATCATCTTCTTAGAAGGTCTGGAATTGGAAATAAAAAACACCTTGAAAATGTTTGAACCCAAAGACCTTAGACAAGCTTACAACCTTGCTAGATTGCATGCAAATACTTTAACACACAGACAAACTTCTGTGTATCTACTAAAACACTCAGTATCCATCACTTCCCACAGCCTTCCACCAAAAACCATACAACAACCAAACACTACTACTACCAATTTACCAAAAAGTAACCCTACCTATTGGCCAAACAACACTACTCCAAACTCATTCAACAAGACTTTCATTAAACCCACCAAATCTATAAAAAAAACCAGGAGTTTGAAGAAGATAGACTGAAGGGATTATTTTTTTTATGTGATGACAAATTCATGTCGGGTTATAGATACGGAAACAAATGGTTATATTATCTGAGTATTCTAGAAGGAAAAGAAAGGGAGTCAACCCATAAATTTGAGACCCTACAAGTGTTCAGGGTTGCAAAAAGATGTGCTAGAAAAGATGTTAGATGAAATGTTGGAAATATGAATTATAAGGCCTAGCAACAACACCTTTACCTCACTAGTGGTGCTGGTTAAGAAAAAAGATTCCACTTGGAGGCTGTGTGTGGATTATAGAGCTCTGAACAAACTCACTATCAAGGACAAGTACCTCATTCTAATGGTTGAAGAGTTACTTGAGGAACTAATGGGAACAACCATCTTTTCGAAGATCGACCTTCAATCTGGATATCATTAGATCATAATGGGTTCAGGGGAGGAGTTTAAAATAGCTTTCAAGACACATAATGGCAACTACGAGTTTTTGGTTATGCCTTTTAGGTTAACCAACGCTCCCGCTACATTTCAGAGCTTGATGAATGAGGTTTTTAGAGCACACCTCAGGAAATTCATCTTGGTATTCTTTAATGATATTCTAGCATACAGTAAGACATTTACAGCCCATTAGGAACACTTATAAATTATTTTCAACTTGTTGAGAATACACCAGCTGGTTGTGAAAGCAAGTAAATGTAGCTTTGAAAGCGAGTAGGTCGAATACTTAGGCCACATTATATCTAAATATGGAGTTGTTACCGACCTTAACAAAACCAAAGCTATACTCGACTAGCCACTGCCTAGGAACCTTAGGCAATTGAGAGGATTTTTAGGGTTTACGGGCTACTATCGAAGATTTGTTAAGGGGTACAAGTCCATTTGTAAACCTTTGACACAACTATTAAAAAAGGATGTTTTTGGCTGGAGTCATGAGGCTACCAATGCATTTAACCTGCTCAAGGAATTGATGACTAATCCTCCAATACTATCCTTGCCAGACTTAGATAAACTATTTGTTGTAGAAACAGATGCATTCATGGTTAGTGTGGGAGCAGTTCTTATGTAAGAAGGTCATCCTATTACATACATCAGCAAATCTCTAGGCCCTAAACAACAAGCTATGTCTATCTACGAAAAGGAGATGTTGGCTATCATGCATGCAATTAATAAATGGAAGCACTACCTGTGGGGAAAACATTTTAACATTCACACAGACCACACGAGTCTTAAATATCTCTTGGATAAAAAAATAATTACTCCTATGTAGCATCAGTGGCTAGTTAAGTTGATAGGGTATGATTACGAGATAGAGTACAGAAGAGGAAAGGAAAATGTCGCAGCAGATGCCCTCTTAAGAACTACAAGTCAGGACTCTACTCAATGGTTGTTTCCTCTATCTCTTCCAATATCATGAAGGAAATTACAAGGTCTTGGCAAGAAGATCCATATTTACTAACTGTCATTCAAGACCTGAAAACCACTCCAGGGTCACATCCTTATTACACCTGGGTCAATGGCCACTTAAATAGGAAGGGTAAGATTGTGGTAGGACGTGATTTAGAACTACAATCCTAGTTGATTTCATTATATCACAACTCAGTTGTGGGAGGCCATTCAGGAGTTACTGCCACTACGAAGAGGGTGGGAAGTTTGTTCTATTGGAAGGGGCAACAAAAGCATATCCGTCAGTTTGTTAGAGAATGCTCAACCTGCTAGAAGAACAAACATGAAAATGTAGACACATCAGGGCTACTACAACCCCTACCCATTCCCCATGCTCCATTCACTGACATCAACATGGATTTCATCGAGGGGCTTCCTAAATCTGAAGGGAAGGATGTCATCATGGTAGTAGTAGACCGTTTCAGCAAATACGCTCATTTCATGAGCCTCATCCATCCATATTCAGCACCTACCATGGCTAATATATTCATGGACAATGTGTACAAACTACATGGCCTGCCAACATCAATAGTCAGTGACAGGGATCCAGTGTTTTTGAGCAAATTCTGGAAGGAGATGTTCAGTATCCAAGGGGTAAACTTGCTCTACTCATTGGCATACCACCCTCAAACCAATGGACAAGCAAATATAGTCAATAAATATGTTGAAAACTATCTCAGATGTATGACTGGGGACAGCCCAAATCAGTGGGCAAGATGGTTGTCATTGGCCAAATGGTGGTATAATACGAATTTCCATTCTTCAACCCAACTAACTCCCTACGAGGCATTGTATGGTTTCTCTCCTCCTACACATGTTCCTTACTTTCCTAAAAACTCTATGGTGGAATCAATTAATGATCTTCTAACTAGAAGGGAAGAAATAATTAAGCAAGTCAAGTGCACTATTCGAACCGCACAACACCGGATGTCACAAATTACCAATAACAAGCGGAGTGAAAGGAGTTTCTCTATAGAAGACTGTGTATCTTAAGCTACAACACTACAAACAACAATCAGTGGTTTGTAGAGCATCACATAAATTATCAGCTAAGTTTTTCGGTCCCTACCTAGTGATTGACAGGGTCGGTAAGGTGGCATACATGCTAGAGCTTCCACCCTCCTCTGCCATTCATCCTGTGTTTCATGTTTCCCAACTCAAGAGGCATATAGGGCACCAACTAGTGCAGAGTACCTTGCCAAAAATGCCTCAGGCCCCATAATTACAACCACAAGCAACAATGGATAGAAGAATCGCAAAGAGGAAGAATCAAGCAGTTACCCAAGTGCTAATTCATTGGAAGGGCCTCTCACCTGCAAATGCTACCTGGGAGTTTGCGGACGAAATAACAACGTGTTTTCCCGACTTTAAACTTGAGGACAGGGTGGTTTTAATTGGGGAAGACTTGTCACATGCCGCAAATACTAACATAACAGGACATGATGAACAAGCATTGACAGGAGATGAAGAACGAGCACGAACAGAGGGTTAACAATTTGAATCAGTGGTCATAGCTGGAAATCACCAAGACAACCAAATGCACCGTTTTACTTTCTATTTCGTAATGCATCAAAGGACACATGTAATAAAGCCTATTATCCCTACTATTCGGGACAAGCAATTTATGTGTTTAAATTGGTTTGTAACAGAATAAAAAGCAGAGAAAAACAATACACAATGAATGCGTGAAGAGAGAAATTCAGGTGAATTACTCTCATTCTATCCAAGTTTCCTTCCTTTTCCTTCTTCATATGTTGATCTTGGTATCTATTGTTTATTATTCATCTCCAGCCATTCATCCATCTCTGCTTTCAGTGATAGTTGGCAATAATTTTATTCAAATAGTAACAGGACGTGTTGGGAGCACATATTCATGGAAAAGAATTTAAGAAAGTGACAAAGATGGGGTTTTTAGAGAAGGAATAGAAAGGGACATATGGGTTAATTAGGGTTCTTTTGGAGAATGAAAGGTTTTTCTCTTGAGATTGGTATTTGCCCGTGTGAGCTTTTTTTTTTTTTGCAAGGTATACATATGCCAATTAATTATTAACACGTCATTATTGTTTATTTGTTTTTGTATAAAAGTCAAAGTCTAATCTTTTTTTTTTATCAGCAACGAGCTTTTTCATTATAAATTTTGTGCAACCATATTAACAACAGAAAATCCATTGCTAATTCTTAATATATTAATTTATTTTTTAGTAACTGATTATGCGTTACTAAATCCGATGCTAATATTAAAAAATTAATATATATATATATAATCCGTTACTAATATGTTGCTAAAGTTGCATCTAAATTATTTTATTACTAACATCTGATGCTATTGAATCTTTTTTTTAGTAGTGTATTCACACTTCATTTTCTAGCCACACACTCTGTTAAAGTTCTTTGCAGTGCAAAAGGGACAAGGCACCGTGCACCACGTTCCCAAAAATTCATTTTTTTTTGCTAAATTTTTTTTTTTTGTGTTTTGGATCTTTTTGATGCACTGATCTCAAAAATGATTTTTAAAAAAATGAAAAAACGTCATTTTGATACATTTCGGCATGAAAAACACTTTGAAAAGCAACCGTAACCACACTCCCAAACATGTCGAATTGTTGTTGGATCTTGACTTTTTTTTACTTTCAATTTGTTTTTGCTTTTGGATTATAATTTTAAAAAATATATTATTTTAATATATTTCTAATTAAAAAAAAAACACCCTTGGCATCCTAAATACTACAATCCTAAATGACACTTATTTACAGGCAAAAAAATCACCGTTGGTCCGTGTTTTCAGAATTTGGTCAGATTAAACTTCTACTAATAATTTGGTCACACCATCTTGTATTTCCGTTTATCGGTCATCTGAGACTCTCCTTGGTAATTTCCGATTGTCGACCATGAATCTTCAGTTGACCTGAGGAAGGCCACCGGCACGCTGATAGTACACGTGACTGGATTAAATATAAGAACGTGGAGATTAAATAATAATTCTTAAAATCACAAGAACTAATTAATTATTTTGCTAGGCTACAATGGGGACTCGTGGGAGAGGATCTTACTAAAATGCAAATGGAAATCATAAAGAGAAGCCTTCCCTTGCGTTAGGTTGGGAGGGGGCGCTTTCCTCCTGCAATGCGTGACGATGTTGGCTCAATTTCCGTGATGACCCAAGATATTTTCTTATTCTTTTTATATATTAATATTAAAAATAATTTTTAAAAAATAAAAAAATATTATTTTAATATATTTCTAAATAAAAAAATTCTAATACCTTCTAAACAATCCTTAATTCTAATTTACATCCATGATACAATTAATTATTGAGGACAGAAGCTTCATTTCTCATTATTATACTCGTATGAAAACCCTAAATGAACCACTAATCAATTAGATATATAAAAATGTATCGAACTTCATTAAAATTGGCGTGACAAGTTTACAAGATTTCAGAATTTGTACAATATAAACTTCATTTTTTTTTAAGTTATATACTTGTCATCGTAACCTTTCTTGATTTATACTTCATGTATATACAATACATCTAGCTTTGTGTTCCAATCAACAATTTTTTTTTAATTTTCTGTTTTTAAGATTTAAATTTAACAATTCAAATAAGAGAGTAAAGGGTGAGAGGTTAAGGACTTGAAGATGTGACTGGATAGCTAGCTTGACGTAGTTGTTTTTAATGATATTGGTTTATTTTTAACACCATGATATGTTGAAATTAAACTTCCATATAATTTTTTTTTTTAAATCCATATAATTATTTTCCTCATAGGGACAGAATTAAGGATTACCGAATGTCATTTGTTTTTTGAAGTTATGTTTAAATATATCTATAAACATTTTTTGGTAATATGTTTTATATTCATCCTTACATAGATAATAGGTATAAAAAAAATGTCTGTATGTAATTTCTATTTTCTAAAATTATTTTAAACACAAATCTATTTTATATTTTATCTTTGTTTGTATCTTTTTAATTTTTATATGTATTTTATCCCGCAATACCATAAAACTCAACAATATATGTCATATATATATATATATATATATATATATATATATATTTTTTTTATAAAACAATATTGACAAGATACATCGATAAATGCCAAGAAAGAGTTTACGAACTTACCGATAACAGAGATCTTTCCAAGGAGATGTTGTCGGAATGTCAAAGAATCATCTCAACCCAATAACTTAAGTTGTTAGGTGAGGTCCCAGGATATGATTTATATTATTTTCTAACACACCCTCTCAAGTGAAAGTTATTTGGACTTGAAACTTGCATAGGCCCACATTACCTTGTGCTTGATTTTTATCAAATAAATAGGGGTGGTGAGATTCGAACTCGTGATCACTTGGTCATTAAGGCTCTGATACCATATCAAATAATCATCTTAACCCAATAATTTAAGTTTTTAGATAAAGTCTCAATATATGATTTATTATAGAAGACGGAATCACACCACTATATAAGCTCTTTAAGCAGTCCAAATAAATGATTCGGTCCTCTCTTTACTGAAAAAGAAAACAAAGAGAATATCGAAGAATGGAGGGTGGCAGGCAATCACTTGTCTCCCGACAAAACGATCACCAGAATCGAGACCAGCACTTACGATCAACAAACTCCTCCATCGCCTCCTCCTTCACTCCTGATCCTGATGACATCCCTCTAATCAACAGTGTCCGTGATTTCTCCAGAGAATTCTTTAGAGAGTCC
>Ga0307513_10009865_pt1 | contig 12053 bp, 9 predicted proteins | sample 15_EM_MG_FD_202174 | JGI IMG/M metagenome (GOLD analysis project Ga0307513, IMG submission 202174) | Populus trichocarpa ectomycorrhiza microbial communities from riparian zone in the Pacific Northwest, United States - 15_EM | ecosystem: Host-associated > Plants > Roots > Unclassified | place... | reverse complement strand
GAGGCCTCAGAGGCTCCACCAGAGGAGGGTCGGGGGAAGGGGGCGGAGCCCCGGCCTCTAAACCTCGTACCCACCATCGGGAACGACAAGCTCCACAGGCCCGTCGAACACTTCCTTGGCCTCCGCAAGCAGATCAGCCCCGTCGAACCACGACGGCACGTGCGTGAGCAACAACCGCCCCACCCCCGCCGCAGCAGCGTGCTCCCCAGCCTGCCGCCCAGAAAGATGAACCCCAGGAGGCGGAGAGTCCCAAGCCCCCGGGATGACGTGCGGCCAGGTGGCCTCGCACAAGAGCACATCGGCCCCCTGCGAGAGCGAGACGAGCCCAGCGCTAGGACCCGTATCCCCGCTGTAGACCAACGACCGCCCACCGTGCTCCAGCCGCAGCGCATACGCCTCGACGGGATGGTCGACGAGTGCAGACCGCACGGTGACTGACCCGACCGTGACGACGGTGCCGTCCGCGATGGTCCGGAACTCGAACACGTCGGTGAGGTCGGTCTCCTCCAGCTCCTGCCGGGAGGCGGCATACGCCCAGGCCAGCCGGTCAGGAGCGAGGGCGGGTGCGAGCACCTGGAGACGCTGCTTGGTCGCGTCGAACGGCGGGCGCGGATGGTAGCGCCGCCACACGCAGAGCGGCGACACGTCGGCGCAGTGGTCGGGGTGCAGGTGCGACAGGATCGCGGCGTCCAGCGCCCACGGATCGAGATGGCGCTGCAACGCGCCGAACGTGCCGTTGCCCAGATCGAGGGTGACGGCGGTACCGCCCGCCGCCACGAGATACCCGGAGGCCGGGGACTCCGGCCCCGGCCCACTTCCGGAACAGCCCAGCACCGTCAACCGCATGGGGGAAGTTAACCCGCTCTGGTGCGGCGCAGCCACCAGAGACCCACGAGTGGCAGAACGAGCGGGACGAAGCCGTATCCGCGCCCGTAGATCGACCACACGGTGTCGGCGGGGAAGTCACCGCGGTCGATGACGGTCAGCGTGCCGACGACCAGCACCCCCACCAGCTCGAAGGACACGGCGGCCCAGGCCAGCCGGCGAGCGCCCGTGCCGCGCCTGGCCAACCCGATCGTCGCCAGCACGTAGACGACGGCGGCGACGGCCGAGAGCGTGTACGCGAGCGGGGCCTCGGCGAACTTGGTGGCGATCTGGAAACCGGCGCGTGCGGTGGCGGCGACAGCGAACAGGCCGTAGACGGCGATGAGCACCCGACCGGCACCCGAGGCGGTCGCGGGCCGATCATCAGGCAAGGGGCACCCACAACACCTGCAGGCGCCACACGGCGATGCCGGTGGCGATCGCGCCGGCCGCGACGATCGCCCCGCTCCACCGGTTGTCCGGCTCCGCCATGGCGAACTGGGTGACGAACGGCAGCACGCAGATCGCCACCACCAGGTAGATGAGCACCTCGGTGGGTTCGGGCACCCGCACGCCCTGGACCAGCTGGAACGCGGCGATCAACGCCTGCACCACGAGCAACGCCACCACGACGCCGACGGCGATCCGCAGCGGCCGGCCCGCCGGCCGGTTCGCCGCGGAGAGCGCCAGCCCGTACACGGCGAGCGCGCCGGTGGCCACCCACAGCGCGACGACGAGGGCCGTGATCACGCGCGCGACCGTACCCGAGCGCCCGCGGTCGGCCGCGGGCGCACCGCGGTTGCTTACCGAACGGATAGATGACCACTACCCCCCTACAGAACTTCCTCCCCATCGAGGATCTGTCTGCACCCCAACCCGACGGACACGATTGGAGTCACGTCAGGGGGACTCACGGATCGGGCAGTACGAGCGCGATGTGCTCCCGCCGACGAGAAGGGGAAGGGTCATGGCAATCATCTCAAGTCCGCTGGACTTCAACGCGGAGCAGCTGTTCGTCGACCTCTCCTCGACCTTCGGCCGCAGGCTGTTCTTGAAGTGCGAGGGGTTCAACTTCGCCGGTTCCATCAAGATGAAGGCCGCGCTCGGAATGGTCGAGGCGGCCGAGCGTGCGGGGGTACTCCGGCCGGGTTCGGTGCTCGTCGAGTCATCGTCCGGCAACCTCGGGGTGGCGCTGAGCATCATCGCGGCCACCCGGGGCTACGGGTTCATCTGCGTGACCGACAGCCGCTGCAACCCCACGACCCACCGCATGATGGAGGCGTTCGGGGCCAAGGTCCACACGGTCCGCGAGCCGGACCCGCACGGTGGCTACCTCGGCGCCCGCATCAACTACGTGCAGGCACTGTGCGTCGCCGATGCGCGGCACGTGTGGCTGAACCAGTACGCCAACCCGAACAACTGGGGCGCCCACATGCGCACCACCGCCCCGGCGATCGCCCGCGAGTTCCCGAAGCTCGACGTGCTGTTCGTCGGCGCCGGCACGACCGGCACGCTGATGGGCTGCGCGCGGTACTTCCAGGAGCGCAACGCGCAGGGCTACCGGCGGGTGCACGTCGTCGCCATCGACGCCGTCGGCTCGGTGACCTTCGGCACCGAACCGGCCCCGCGGATGATTCCCGGCCTGGGCACCAGCGTGCGCCCGGCGCAGCTGGACGAGTCCTTCATCGACGAGGTCATCCACGTCGAGGAGGAGGACACCGTCCGCGCCTGCCGCCGGATGGCCGGCAGCGGCTTCCTGTTCGGTGGTTCGACCGGAACCGTCGTGAGCGGCGCGATGAGCTGGCTCGCCGCGAACGGCACCCCCGGCCTGACGGCCGTCGCCATCGCTCCCGACATGGGCGAGCGCTACATCGACACCATCTACGACGACGGCTGGGTCACCGAGGCGCTCGGCGCCGGCGCGCTGGCGACGTACGACCACCAGCTGACTCTCCCGACGCGGGCGGCATGACGATGACCTCAGCATCCACTCCGCCCTCCGATGAGGAGACGGTCGTCGTCAAGGTGGCGAACGGTCGGATACTGCACCTCGCCGACCGTCGCAACGACGACTCGACCGTCGCCCAGGCCTCGACCGAGGCCACCCATGACATGAAGCGCGCGGACACCCCCGCGCCCGGTATCGACCAGCAGCTGAGCACCGCCCGCGCCGAGGTGGGGCGGCTGCGCGCCGAGGTGGCCGGGCTGCTCGCCCAGCTGGACAAGCTGGAGCAGTCGGAGTCCGACCCGGACGCGACGACCGTGACACCGCGCCCGTCGGCCGTGGCACCTGCGCCCGCACCTGCGCAGCGGCCCGGTCCGCCGGCGCGTCCCGGCAGCGTGCCGCCGCCCGCGCGCGGACCTGCTCCGGTGCGGCCGATCGCGCCCCAGCCGACATCCCAGCCGCAGAATTCCCAGCCACAGAACTCCCAGTCCCCCACGACCCAGATGCCGGCGGCCCAGATCCGGTCGGGCCAGCCCCAATCGGGCCAGCCCCGGCGGCTGCAGCCCCCGGCTGCGCCGCCGCGCACGGCCATGGTGGTGCGGCACATGCCCGCGCCTCAGGTCCGCCCGCAGCGACCGGCACCGGCTCCGATGCGGCCCGGCCTGCCGCAGCCCGTGGCGCGCCAGGTGCCCGCCCCGGCGCAGGCCCCCAAGGCCCCCGCCAAGGCTTCGGCGCCGACGGCCGCACCGGGTGGGCTCGAGTCCGGGTACGCCGCGGTGCTCGCCGAGGTCCTCGGCGTCACCGACGTGCCCGCCACCAGCAACTTCTTCGACGATCTCGGCGCCGACTCGATGCTCATGGCCCGGTTCTGCGCGAAGGTGCGGACCCGGCCCGACCTGCCCAACGTCGCGATCAAGGACATCTACCGTGCCCCGTCGATCGCCGAGTTGGCGGCCGCCGGTGGCGCCAGGGTGGTGGCCGCGGTGGCCGCCAGCGGGGCGCACCCGGTGCATGGCGCCCCGTCCACGGTGACCGGACCCGGCCGTCCGGCCCCGATCCCCGCCGACCTGGACCCGGCGACGGTGAAGATCGCCCTCGCGGTGCTCAACCCGACCGCTCAGCCGATCGAGCGGACGGCCCCGGTCGGGACGCTGCGCTACCTGCTGTGCGGGCTGCTGCAGCTGCTGTTCCTGCTCGGCTACCCGGCAGCGATCTCGTTCGCCTTCGCCATCGGTGCGGAGTGGGTCCTCACGGCCGCCGCCCCGCTCGACATCTACGTGCGGTCGGTGGAGGTCGCCGGCGGGATGTTCCTCGGCACGGCGCTGCTGCCGATCCTGGCCAAGTGGTTGCTCGTCGGCCGCTGGAAGGCCACGACGTTCCCGGTGTACAGCCTGCGCTACTACCGGTTCTGGCTGGTCAAGACCTTGATCAGGACGAACCCGCTGGTGCGGTTCGTCGGCACCCCGCTCTACTCGTTCTACCTGCGCCTGCTGGGCGCGAAGATCGGCAAGGGTGTGACGATCCTGTCGCCGACCGTGCCGGTGTGCACGGACCTGCTGACCATCGGCGCCGGCACGATCATCCGCAAGGCCTCGTCGTTCACCTGCTACCGCGCCCACTCCGGCCTGATCGAGACCGGCCGGGTGACGATCGGCGCGGACGCGCTCATCGGCGAGGCGACCGTTCTCGACGTCACCACATCGGTCGGCAATGGGGCCCAGCTCGGGCACACGTCGTCGCTGCACGCCGGGCAGTCGGTGCCGGCCGGCCAGCGCTGGCACGGCTCCCCTGCCGAGCCCACCTCGGTGGACTACCGGGCGGTCCCGGCGGCGAAGGGCGGCGCCCTGCGCCGGTTCAGCTACTCGATCGCGCAGCTGGTGATGCTCTTCGGTGTCGCGCTGCCGCTCGGCATCGGCGGGCTGGCCCTGCTGGTGAAGGAGGTCCCGCAGGTTCAGGCGCTGCTCGTGGACGTCGAGACCGCCGCCGAGCACACGCCGATCCACCTCGACGTGCTGATCCTGTCGAGCACGCTGTTCGTGGGCGCGCTGCTGCTCGGGATGCTGGTCATGACCATCGTGCCCCGGCTGCTCTCGGTGCTGGTGCGCCCCGACCGGGTCCACCGCATGTACGGCATCTCGTACTGGGCGCTGCGGACGATCACGCGGATGACGAACAGCAAGTTCGCCACCCGGGTGTTCGGCGACAGCTCCTACATCGTCGGATACCTGCGGGCCATCGGCTACAAGTTCGGCCGCGTCGAGCAGACCGGCTCGAACTTCGGCACGGCCGTCGCGCACGACAACCCGTTCCTCTGCCACATCGGCAGCGGCACCGTCGTCGCCGACGGGCTCACGATGCTCAACACCGACTACTCCAACAGCGCGTTCGTGTCGTCGCCGGTGCGGATCGGCGAGCACAGCTTCCTCGGCAACGCGATCTTCTACCCGGCCCGGTCGCGGGTGGGCGGCAACGTCCTGCTCGCGACGAAGGTCATGGTGCCGGTCGACGGGCCCGTCCGGCAGAACGTGGGGCTGCTCGGCTCGCCGAGCTTCGTGATCCCGCGTGGGGTGGAGCGCGACGCCCGGCTGGCGCTGGGGCCCGCGGAGCGTCGCCGCGGCGTCGCCCGCAAGGCCCGCCACAACCTCGTCAGCATCGTGCTGATGCTGCTGAGCCGCTGGGTCTACTTCACCCTGGTGGTGCTGCTGGCGCGGATCGGGCTGGACATGCACGGGCTGTACGGCCCGGTGGCGATCGCCGCGCTGGGCACCTCGGAGGTCCTGCTGACCTTCGTCTACTTCGTGATGCTGGACGCCGCCGTGCGCTGGCTCGCGGCCCGGCGGCCGCAGGGCGTGTCGATCTACGACCGCGCGTTCTGGCGGCACGAGCGGTACTGGAAGGTCGCGGAGGACAGCTACTTCCCGCTGCTCAACGGCACCCCGATGAAGGCAGGCCTCTGGCGTGCGCTGGGGGTCCGCGTGGGCCGCCGCCTCTTCGACGACGGCTGCATGATGACCGAGCGGAAGTTCGTCGACATCGGCAACAACGTGATGTTGAACGAGCGCACTGTCGTCCAGTGCCACTCCCAGGAGAACGACGCGTTCAAGTCCGACCACGTCACGATCGGGTCCGACGTCACCGTCGGTGTCGGCGCATTCGTCCATTACGGCACGAACCTCGGCAACGGCGCCGTTCTCGAGGCCGACTCCTTCCTGATGAAGGGCGAAGAGCTGCCGCCGCACACGAGGTGGGGCGGCAACCCCGCCACCGAACTGGCCCCCATCCGCCCGCTCGTACAGCACTGAACCCAGCACTGAGCTCCCTCGGAGGACGAAATGACCACCACCACCGACACCTCGACGGACACCCGTCGCCTGTACTGGCGGGGCGTGCTCGACGGGGCCGGCAACACCACGGTGCCGCGTTGGTGCACCGCGCCGATGCTCGCGATCGGAGAGCACAGCGAACCGCTCTCGACCTCGTTGACGGCCACGCTGCAGATCCCCGGCGCCATGCTCGCCGCGCACGCGGTCGTGCTGGCGGCGCTGAGCGGCGAGCGGGATGTCACCACCGGATTCGTCGGCGCGGCGGGGCCGCTGCCGTTGCGGCTGTCCACGGACGCGGCGTCCTGGCGCGAGATCGTCACCGAGGCAGCGGCCGCCGAGCGGGACCTGCAGGCCAACCAGGACTTCCCGGTCTACGCGCTGGCCGAGCAGCTGGGCCGCTCCGGCCCGCTGTTCGAGGCCGAGCTGGCCGTCGACGGCGCCTCGAGCGTTCCGGCGGCGGGCACCGTGCTGCGGGTGACCGTCGCGGCGGATCGGCTGCGGGTGCACTACCGCGCCGACCTGCTCGACGCCGACGCGGCCGCACGCATCGCCGGCTACCACATCACCGCGCTGTCCCAGCTGGCCGCCGATCCCGACGCCGCGCCGGCGAACCTGATCTCGGACGCCGAGCGTGCCCTCCAGATCGACGGGCTGGCCGGGCCGGTGCGGGAGCTGCCAGACCAGCGGTTCCACGAGCTGTTCGAGCAGCGGGTGGCCGCCCACCCGGACGCGATCGCGGCCGAGCACGCGGGCCGGCAGTGGACCTACGGCGAGCTCAACGCCCGCGCCAACCAGCTGGGACGGGCGCTGCTGACCCGTGGGCTGCAGCGCGAGGGCGTGGTCGCGGTGGTCGCCGAGCGCAACCTCGACTGGATGGCCGCGGTGCTCGCGATCTTCAAGGCCGGCGGGGCGTACCTGCCGATCGAGCCGCACTTCCCCGCCGACCGGATCGCGACCACGCTCACCCGCGCCGGCTGCGAGCTGGTGCTGACCGAGCCCGACAGCGACGCCACGCTGCGGAAGGCGGTCGCGTCGGTGCCGACCGCCACCGTCGTGCAGTTCGAGCAGGCCTACGCCGAGCAGCACCCCGACGGCAACCTCGGCATTCCCGTCGCCGCCGATCAGCTCGCGTACATCTACTTCACGTCCGGCTCCACGGGCGCGCCCAAGGGCGCGATGTGCGAGCACGCCGGCATGGTCAACCACCTCTACGCCAAGATCGAGGACTTCGGCATCGCCGAGGGCACCGTGGTGGCCCAGACGGCACCGCAGTGCTTCGACATCTCGCTGTGGCAGCTCGTGTCGGCCCTGCTCGTCGGCGGCCGCACATTCATCGTGCCGCAGGAGGTGATCCTCGATCCCGAGCGGTTCGTCGCGGAGATCACCGCCAACCGGGTCGGGATCATGCAGCTGGTGCCCTCCTACCTGGAGGTCGTCGCGACCTACCTGGAGCAGCACCCGCAGGAGCTGCCCGACCTGCTCGCGGTCTCCGCGACCGGGGAGGCGCTCAAGTTCGAGATCATCCAGCGCTGGTTCGGGGTGGCCCCGGCCGTCCCGATCGTCAACGCCTACGGGCTGACCGAGACCTCCGACGACACGAACCACGAGGTCATGCGGCGGGTGCCGGAGTCGGGTCGGGTGCCGCTCGGGCGCGCGGTGCGCAACGTGCGGGTCTACGTCGTCGACGAGAACCTGGTCCCGGTCCCGCTCGGCGCACCCGGCCTGATCTGCTTCTCCGGCGTGTGCGTGGGGCGCGGCTACGTCAACGACCCCGAGCGCACCCGCGAGACCTACCTGCTCGACCCGCACAAGCCGGGTGAGCGGCTCTACCGGGGCGGCGACTACGGACGCTGGCTGCCCGGCGGCAAGTTGGAGTTCCTCGGCCGTCGCGACAACCAGGTCAAGATCCGCGGCTTCCGCATCGAGATCGGGGAGATCGACAACGCGCTGCTGGGCGTGCCCGGCGTCCGTGACGGCGCCGCCGTCGTCGCGGAGCGGGCCGACGGCAGCAAGCACCTGGTGGCGTTCTACGCCGCCGAGGAGCCGATCGCGGCCGAGGTGATGGCGGAGAAGCTGGGCGCAACGCTGCCCTCGTACATGGTCCCCGTGCACTTCCACCAGCAGGACGCCCTGCCGCTGACCGCCAACGGCAAGATCGACACCAAGGCGCTGCGGGCACTCGCGGCAGAGCTCGCCGACGCCGCGGACAGCGCGACCGAAAACTCCCCGCCCGCGACCCCCACCGAGGGGATCCTCGCGGCCGCGTTCGCGAAGGTCCTCGACGTCCCGATCGAGCGGATCGGGCGCCAGGACGACTTCTTCAACATCGGCGGCACCTCACTGACCGCGGTCAAGCTCGCCATCGCCACGAGGCGCGCCGTGTCGCTCAAGGACATCGCTCGCACCCCGGTGCTGGCCGATCTCGCCGCACTCGTCGATTCCCGCACCACGTCATGAACTCCGGGTCGCCCGAGCGGCGGCCGAACGACACCTGCAAGGAGAGATCGGAATGACCACCACCCACCCCGCCGCCAACCCCGCTCGCCAGGGCCCTGCCCTCCCGGTGCAGACCGCACCCGGCCGGCCGCCGCTGGTGGTCGCCAACTGCGGGCCCGACGCCGAGGGCTGGATCGCCTACCACCGGGGCGCGCTGCGCGACGTGCTCGCGCACTACGGGACCGTGCTCGTCCGCGGGCTCGGCCTGCGGTCCGAGGCCCAGGTCGCGCACGTGTTCCGCCTGATCGGCGGCGAGCTGATGACCGAGCGCGAGGCGTTCGCCCAGCGCGAGCGGTTCCCGAGCGGCGTCTACTCGTCGAGCACGTGGCCGGCCAACCAGCCGATGTGCATGCACCACGAGCTCAGCTACGCCCTCGACGTCCCGCGCCTGATGATGTTCGCGAGCCTCACGGCGGCGAGCTCGGGCGGTGCCACCGGTGTCGCCGACGCGGCGGCAGTGCTCAACGCGCTGCCACCCGGCCTGGTCGAGCGCTTCGAGCGCGAGGGCTGGGTGCTGGCGCGCAACTACAACGAGGAGATCGGCGCGTCGGTCGCCGACGCGTTCGGCACCGACGACCCGGGCGCCGTCGAGGCGTACTGCCGGGCCAACGCGATCGACTTCCAGTGGCAGCCCGACGGTGGGCTGCGGACCTGGCAGCGGCGGCGCGCCGTGACGGTCCATCCGGTGACGGGCCGGCGCTGCTGGTTCAACCAGATCGCGTTCCTCAACGAGTGGACGATGGACACCGACGTCCGCGATTTCCTGGTGGAGACCTACGGCCCGCAGGGTCTGCCGTTCACCACGCTCTTCGGCAACGGCGAGCCGGTCGGGAAGGGCATCGTCGATCTGATCGGCGACGTCTACACCGCGCACACCATGCGCGAGGCCTGGCAGTCCGGCGACCTGATGCTGGTCGACAACATCCGCACCGCGCACAGCCGCGAGGCGTTCGAGGGCCCGCGCGAGGTGCTGGTCGGTATGGCCGACCCGATCCGGGTGTCGGCGTGAACGAGCTTGCGAGTGAACCATCAGCACGGCACGAGCACGATCTTGGGAGTGGATCAGTGACACAGCACGAGCAGAAGATGCCGCCGCCGTTCTCCGTGATCTCCGGGGCGCAGGTGCAAGCCGCGCTCGAGGGACGCGAGCAGGAGATCGTCGACGTCGTCGCCGGCGCCTACCGCTGGCACGGCGAGGGCGACTCGGTGAACCCGCCGTCGTACTTCCTGACGTTCCCGGACCGGCCGACCGCGCGCATCATCGCGCTGCCGGCGTCGCTGGGCGGCAAGGTGCGCGTCGACGGCCTGAAGTGGATCTCCAGCTTTCCGGAGAACGTCGCCGCCGGGATCCCGCGGGCCTCGGCGGTGCTGATCCTCAACGACCACGACACCGGATATCCGTTCGCGTGCCTGGAGAGCTCGATCATCAGCGCGGTGCGGACCGCCGCGTCGGCCGCGCTGGGGGCCGCGCAGCTGGCCTCGGCCTCCGGCCGGCCGCGGCCGCATCGCGTCGGGTTCATCGGCACCGGGCTGATCGCCCGCTACATCCACACGTTCCTGGCCGGGAGCGGGTGGACGTTCGACGAGATCGGGGTGCACGACACGCACGCCGCCAGCGCCGAGGGTTTCCGCGGCTACCTGGCGGGCCGCTCCGGGGAGACGGCGCGGCTGACCGTGCACGAGAGCGCCGAGGAGCTGATCCGCTCCAGCGATCTGGTGGTCTTCGCGACGGTCGCGGCGAAGCCGCACGTCACCGACCCGGCGTTGTTCGATCACCACCCGCTGGTGCTGCACATCTCGCTGCGCGACCTCGCGCCGGAGATCCTGCTCGACGCCGTCAACATCGTCGACGACATCGAGCACTGCCTCAAGGCCAACACCTCGCCACACCTGGTCGAGCAGCTCACCGGCAACCGCGACTTCCTTGCCGGCACGCTCGACGACGTCATGACCGGCCGGGTGGAGATCCCGGCGGACCGCACGGTGGTGTTCTCGCCGTTCGGGTTGGGAGTGCTCGATCTCGCCGTGGGCAAGTACGTCTACGACTCCGTGCTGGCTGCGGGCGAGCTGACCGTGATCGCCGACTTCTTCCACGACCTCAAAAGGCACGGGTGACCCATGGACACGCTGATCTCGCCCCCACCGGCCGGGCCCCGCCCGCCCCGACCCAGGCGCTTCCGCCTGCCAGTCGGGCGCGGGCTGATCGCCGTCATCGCTGTGCTCGGCCTGCTGGCGCTGGTCGGCGGCTGGGCGATCGCACAGGCGGTGTCGGCCCCGCGGACCGTCGCGGACCCGACAGCGCTCGCGGCACCGCAGGGCGGGATCGCCGGCGAGGTCAGCGGACAGTCCGCACGGAAGCACCTGGAAGCGCTGCAGCGCATCGCCGACCAGAACGGCGGTAACCGCGCTTCGGGGACCGCCGGCTACACGGCGAGCGTCGACTACGTCTTCGGGGTGCTGAAGGCAGCCGGCTGGGACGTGAAGACCGAGCCGTTCACCCACAACGAGCGCCGCCGTGGCGGCGACGACGACCACCACGGCGACGACAACGACAGCGGTGACGTCGCCAAGACCGACATCAACATCATCGCGCAGACCCGCACGGGCGACCCGAACCGCGTGGTCATGGCCGGCGCGCACCTGGACTCGGTGCCCGAGGGGCCGGGGATCAACGACAACGCCACCGGGGTGGCGGCGTTGCTGGACATCGCCACGCAGACGGGTGGCTCGCCGGACGTGCCGAACGCGATGCGGTTCGCGTTCTGGGGCGGCGAGGAGCTGGGGATGTACGGCTCCACCGCGTACGTCACCGGGTTGCCGACCGCCGAGCGGCAGAAGCTGAAGGCGTACCTGAACCTGGACATGCTCGGTTCCCCCAACCCCGGCTACTTCGTGCAGGGCGGGGTCGGCGACGACCGCAACGAGGCCGGCCCGGCCGGATCGGCGGACGTGGCGAAGGTGCTGGTCGAGCAGCTGGCCGTGGTCGGGGTGAAGGCGGAGAACGTCGAGTTCGACGACGGATCGGACTTCGCCGCGTTCCTCGAGGCCGGTATCCCCACCGGGGGTCTGTACGCCGGTGACAAGAAGCGCAAGTCCGCCGCGCAGGCCACGCTCTGGGGTGGGCAGGAGGGCGAGCGGTTCGACCGCTGCTACCACCAGTCCTGCGACACGATCGCCAACGTGGACGCGGTCGCGTTCGACCGCAACACCGACGCGACGGCGGCGACGCTGATCCGCCTCGCGACGGCGCGCTGATCGAGCCGGCCGCCCCGGAATCACCGGGGCGGCCGTTCGGCAGCCGTCAGCCGACGGCGGCGGGCTCCGGCACGCGGTCGCGCGCAGCGGCACCGGTGCGCGAGCTGACCGCGAACACGGCCACGGCCACCAGCCCGATCGCGGCGCCGACCAGCGGCAGCGAATGCACG
>Ga0307513_10009864_pt1 | contig 12053 bp, 16 predicted proteins | sample 15_EM_MG_FD_202174 | JGI IMG/M metagenome (GOLD analysis project Ga0307513, IMG submission 202174) | Populus trichocarpa ectomycorrhiza microbial communities from riparian zone in the Pacific Northwest, United States - 15_EM | ecosystem: Host-associated > Plants > Roots > Unclassified | place... | reverse complement strand
ACCCTTGTGCAACCAGACGTACGCGTCGACCGCAATGGCCTTCCCAGAATACTCCGACAAATGTTTGGTGACTTGTATCGGTTTCAGAGCCGGCAAGAGACCAGAAATTCCCATATTCTAGGGATTCAGTGCACGTTGGTGACTATGACATGTGAGTCGACGGTGTGAGGGAACCAAAGTCGATGGTCTTTGATCGCAACGCGAGCCTGAGCGAACAAACGCGCCCGTCACATGGTCGTGACGCGTCGGTTACTGGGGCCCCTATGTTCTTGCTTCATAAAGGCGTAATAGGAGCACTGCGAAAAAAAATTCTAAAGACGTATTATCGATAGTGGTCATGAATCATTTATATAAGTTTTGGGTGAATTGGAAGATTTCATTGAAACGCGGCCAGTCAAGTAAACAGTGACTCGTGCCAGCGGCCAACCCAATACCGACAGTTAATTTTGCGCAACCTCAAAGCTTCGTGGTCAAGGTTGCTTACGGGCAGCGTACCCAGCCATTTTTTGTCCACCTCTTTGTCCACGATCTCGTCGAAATGCAAACCAACTGCGCTGCCTGCCTCGAGAAAATTGTCGCAGACGTTGGCGTTTGTATAATTTCCCGCCTTTCAGTATGGAAATGGTCAGGACTCAGAAAGAATTGAATGTCATGGTATGAGCATGAGAGCTCACCCCAACGTATACCCGAGCACTGTGTGCCTTTGCTAACAGCATCCGCACAGAGGCTACTAGCACATCATGCGAAGCAAAGAAATGGAGTAGATCTGACAGGATAACGACATCGTAGCCGTCCCTCTCGCCGTTCGACGCACGCAAAATTCCCCTATCTCAATCTTAAGTCTCTTGTCCGTGATATAAGGTGAGATCCAGACTCACAGCAGTTTTGCTGGATCAGTTCCCCAATCGTACCCTTCACATTTGACCGCACAACCCTTCGTTACCACCGCACTATTCCTTTCCACATTCTTCCTCAAATTGCCCAAAATTCCCTCATCTGGATAGTCGGTGACGACGACGAGAGATGGGGGATTTGCCTGTGTGCTTAACAACAGGGATGGCAGGGCGCTTCCTGCACCGAGTTCGAGCACTAAGATGCAAGAATATTGATCAAAAATACAAACTGTGTAATGTCATAGCATACCAGTCTTGCCTTCTGCATCAAGTAGATTTCTTTCAATCCGTTCAGCGAGAAATAAAGCTGGGGAGAATATGTGATCTGCCAACAGTGTATTCGCCTTCATATTTGAGTTTGAAGATCTCGCAATAAGTAAATGGCAACTGAGCGCACTTTGCCTTCCTAAGCGAGAGCAATCAATTGGCTGATCTGGGGTGTGATAGGGTGTGATTAAACCACACTCGTACCTTGGGTGCTAGTGTCAATACCAGTGGACCATATCGAATATTACTGTCGTCGATGACCGGTTTCCCCCCCAGGAATTCAAGCGAGTCGCTGAGAATGTCTTCATTTTCTAGATCGAAAACCATGATCGCTGGGGAAATATTTATCAAATGACCTATTCACGAACTGTTGTCCGTACACACCTCGATTACCTTCACCCAGCGCTAATCCGACGTGACTGGCAGTTGGTGGTAAGTAACCTATTTCACACAGGCACAAACAAATAGCGGTTGGCAGCTTTACGCCAAACGCCGAACAGTTGAACGAACTCCCAAGCGAACTCCAGGCTACTCCAGGCCGCACTCTGCAACAGTATTTCCGGATCTCTTTGATAAGAATTGACTTATCTGCCAAGTCGTCTCCAGGAAGCGAGTTTGCAATGGCATCAGGATTCAGCGGAATATTTTTAGAAGATTGAGGTGAGGACTCATTTCCTCATGGCAACCATTTGACCCTGATGAACCAGCACGTCGTAGGAAAGAATGATAACAGATGCACCCCAATCCATATATTGTTCAGTTGAATTCGAATTTGCCTCATTGCGTAACGACGTCATCGCGAAGAATAATTTGCATGTTGTCGTCGAACGTGCTGGGGTCGTTGACCTAGCAGTGACGAACCAATGATAATTGATTGTCGATTCGAAAAAGCCCTGTGTCATCAAAACCGGTGTAAACATCAGGATAGTAGGCAACTCCCATCAACGCCAGTTCCCCGGACCCTCGGCAAGTTCACACTTTCCAGAGGCTTATTTGGCTTGGACCTCATTCAAGAACTAGGTCGCCATCGTCAAAAAAGAACAAAACTCAAACCAATTCATAACATACCTTTCACATTGGACGCTCTGTGTCTTCTTGTCTTAGTTCTCCCCATGTTGCCATATGCTTTGGTTTTCGGGCCTGTTCTCTTGTGCAAGGTCTCCGCCAAGGACACCAAGCCAGTACTAGGGCTTACATAGCATCTGCCAAGGGGCCAAGAGTCGAACTGCTTTGTTTGAAGGATGGTTGCTGGGCTGAAAGAGACTGAGACAATTGGGGGATTGTATAAGAAGGTCGTGTCCAGCACCTAGGCAAGCATCTCCATTCCTTCCCGTCACTCTAGCCCTTTTTTTTTTTTTGGTTCCGGGTTGATTCCCTAGAGGTTTTCGTTGCTCTTTCTCGACGGCGCCAGCTTCGCCACCTTTTTCTTCTACGCCAGTCGTTGTTTTTGACTCTGTGCCAATTCGCTACAACACAGCAGTACATTTCTTCACACTCCTTACCATGCATGCCTTCAGCCTTTTTTTTGTCCTTGCGGCAATCTCCTCTGTTCTTACCCACCCTGTACACCACCAGCGACGGGAAATCCGTGTCATTGGACGCGAACAATCTGCAAAGGTGGTCGCCCGCGAAAATTCGACAGACCTCGAGCTGCTCTCAACGGGAAACAAAGCTTTCCGCGACAGCCTCGCTGCCACTGACCCTGAACTCCTGAAGAAGTTGGCCGATGAGGGCCAGTGTATGAGGCGTCTACCTTCTATAATTGCACGTCGGACATTGATGTACTTTAATTACAGCACCTCCGTTCATGTTCTTGGGATGTTCAGACAGCCGTGTGAGCGAGGGCACTATTTTCAACGCGAAACCTGGGATGCTGTTTACAGAAAGGAACATTGCTAACCAATTCCAGAGCTCTGACGCTAATGCGTGAGTTTATTTCTCATCATTGGTGTGCTGTTCATGAATATACCCATTCGCCAGTCAATCTGTCCTTTCATACGCTGTTGCGGTGCTCGGTGTGAAACATGTCATTGTGATGGGTCATTATGGTTGTGGAGGTGTCGCCGCTGCGATTGCTTCCACCCCGAGTGCTCAAATTGATGCCGCCAATGGTGCTGTCCAAAATTGGATAGAACCTATCCGCGAGATCTTCCGCACATCGAACAGGTAAGCGATAAAGCAATCATTACGTACTCGAGCGCTTATTCTTGTGAATCCACAGGCCCGAGATTGTCGAGCTTAGGACCAAGAACGCCAATCAGACTGGTATTGAGGAACCCGAAATCAATGAGCGTAAGCCATGCTCATATCTTCCCGAGAACCTTGGTCATTTTTTAATGAATGATCTTTAGCTGGATTCCGCGCTCTTGTTGAGGAGAATGTCAAGGCTTCAGTCCGCCGCGTTGCCGCTGACTCCGTCATCACAAACGTATAAGTTCCATTACCTCACCCTCTATTTGTACTAACGCCTCTACAGCACTATACTCTCTTGAAATCGGGCGCCGGTAACTCTACCACTCTCACGAGACGCTCAGGCGAAAATGGCCCCATCGGCGATGTTTTCATCCACGGCTGGGTTTATGACATCGTGAATGGAGAGGTCCGTGACCTTGGCATCTCTGTTGGCCCACCTGGGAAGGCAATCCCTACTCCTCCTTTGGCTGCTATTGCGAAATCCGCCAGCAAGTCCGTCGACGAGTCCGTCGACGCGCACGCGAGCCCCAGGAAGCGCTGCGATAAGCTCTGCACGGCCAAGCGCAGCTTGGGTGGCTTTTCTGGTAAAACAATTAGGTAAAAGTATGTAGATTGCTTCGTGGACGTTCATTACCGTTAGGAATGTAGTGGAGTTAAAAACAATGAACATTTTTGCTCGACTAGGGTGTGGTAAGAGAGCCATTCTTGATGCGCGATTACTGAAGATACAGAGCAATAATTAATAAATAATAATAGGATATATAGTGCGTATGCTACAGTCGTCAAAATTCGTGTGTCGATCGCAAATACTTGACGTCCGTATTGCTAGAAAGGATGCTACTAGTTAAGATTAATAAACCCTGGTCTACTGTTACCCCCGTTTACAGGGGCCAGGGTTATCATGACACTCTCGCACTGGTCGTCGACCTTGTTTTCATGGAAGGGAGGGAAAGGGGTCTGCATCCCACCAGCCGAAGCCGCAGAAATAATATGGAGGATGTTACCGGGATCGAAGTAGCGATTGGTTTCCGGTTCTTTGTTTCTGCCCTTTGCTGCGAGCGTGGCGATGACGATTAGAATGGAAATCAATGATACAAATGTCGGTGCAAGGAGGATACCAAAAGCCGTTTCGGTACCCTGACGCCACCCTACTGTAGTGGCTACGTAGGTGCCATTCGTCGCTATGCGCATACTTGTTGGAATGTCGCTCTCCCCTCCAGGATATAAGCCATTGGGTTTCTGCGTATACACGGTTCGCAGGAGCTGAATACATAAAATATCAGGTTGCGTTCGAAAGGAAAATGTTACAAATGACGTACTGTAACACTCAGTTCTAGAACTCCTCTCACGTACTGAGCCTAGATTGGGGATCCATCAGCGTTGTCACGATGAATATCGAGCACGATATAACTCACTAGTAAATCGTTCAGGACGTCGGTGCCGTTGGGCAAAGTTGAGATGAAAGACAAAATAGTATCCCCCATGGCATTTCCGGTCGTGCTTTGACCGACGTTCAACCCCTTGAGGAACACCGAGAGAGCAAAATCTCCGACCCAAGGTGCATCTTCACCGTCAAGTGGTTCCGTCCCATTGATGAAGTTTGGGAGACTCGAGTTGAAAAGCTTGGTATTATCGTTATAGTCGATTGTGACGGCGTGGACTTGAGGGAAAATGCTGCAAATGGTGGTCTTGATTTCCTTATAACGACCAGAACCAGTGAGAATCAAATCTAAAAATCGACCCCAAGTTATTTGATAAAAATATGCGAGGAAAAAGGAAGAAAAAGCGTACCCCACCGCTTCCTGCCGTTTATTTGATTTACGGGACAGGAGATCGCAAAAACCGCATCAACCTCGGCCGAGGTCAAGACCGGTTCTAAATTTTGCTGCTAAGTACAGTCACTTTCAAGAGAGTGGTCTGTAAATGCGTACCCGACGAAGAATTTTGGGTAGTTGCGGGACAAACGACGTCCAGCTGGGCAAGGGTAACAGTTGAATTGAACAAAAGGTCACTTTGCGACCTTAGGACAAGGCTTGTTTGCGTGCTTGAATTTAATTCCTGTTGTTTGCAAGTCACCTGCGCGGTGAATCCCTGCTGGGACATCGAGAAGCTAACAGGGAAGCCGGGAGGCGTCGGGACTTTCTGTTCAACTTTGACGTTTACAGGTATCGTTGTTCCTGACTCGGACAAAATTTTGCTGTCCACTTCGTCGATCACAACGGGTAGGATTCCGACTAATGACCGTCAATTCATTTAAAACCCACGAGGAGCGAATGCGACGTACGCGTTGAATTAAGGTAGGAAAACTGGCCGAAGTTGAGAATGCTCGGTAGAGAGAAGCGGGTGCTGATAGCTGTGGCACCACTGGCTTCGGTCAATGGCAGAACTCTTGAAAACATATCTATCAGGGTGTGTTATTAGATGGTTTCCCTCCTTCCAAACAATCAGTTTACCCGCTGTGACACGTTGTGTATTGGTTTCCATGAGTTTTTGGAAACCAAAGCTTTTCAAATCGAGTTCATAACCGATCATGTTTGACTTGACATCGATGAATTTCGGAGTCAGAAGGGTTGTGTACCTAGATAAACTATTAGTAATTAGCTTGAATAGCTCATGGCACAACACACCCAGCAGTTTGTGCATTAATGGCAATAACACATAAAAGAGATACGATCGTCCAGGTTGGTCGTGTAAAATTTTTGATTGGAGAAGAATTGGCCATCTTAATCGCCCCGAAAACTGCATATAAAGATACCTTGGTGGCAATGAAACGTGCCAAAGCGTATCGCAGAGCACGAGTATAGAGGCTGTTCGATTCCAGACTTTGTTTAGCTACATCATCAAAACAAGAAAAAGGGTTTGGGACGCACACCCCGGACACTAATGAGATGCTCGACGCGAGAAGTGTCATCACCATCGTCACGGATTGTACGTGCCTTGAGAATTTAATAGCGTATTCGACAGAAAGTGGTACGGGTTTAGTAAACGTAATGGCGAAAAAAGTCCAGGACAGAACGAGCAGGAGCGTCTGCACTACAAGAACGGCGATTGGGATAACATAATAAGGGCTCATATATCTATGCAAGTAGCATAAGTTAGCTGAATCATTAGCACGTTTGTAAAGGCACACACCGTCGTCTCCAGCTAAGCTCCTTTTGCTCTTCCTCCACCTGCGGTGGTCCCAAGCTGTTGTGCTTGAGCGGATATGATGACCCTGCTGAAGATGGGGTCGGTAATAGAGCATAGGATTCCGAAGTATAAGAGACGCTGGAATCGCGAAATGATCCAGATCCATCGAAGAGGGTGTCCTCGGAGGGATGAGAATGGTGAGATTGTCGACGTCGTGGGTGGTGTTGAAACATGATGGATTCGCGGGGGATGGATGAACTAAACCAAAAAGTACGTTGGCGTGCAAAGACAACAATGAAGGATTGCGAGAGGGACGAAAGAAGCCTATATATACGATTTATCCGAATGTCAAAATAAAAGCAGGGTGTTGCCTGAATCGATCACTTCAACAGGGATGAAGCTGTGCAATGTTGAGCGGCCCATCGCTCCAACACATTGAATAATGCTTCAAAATTTCCAGGAAATTTCCCGACGGTGTAAACAATGCCTCGGAGTTGGCATATCAGGTTCCGGTAGGTATCGATGCACTATTCGCCAGGGAGAAAACTCAAAGAGCGTGAAAAGTTCAAGAAGCCACCGTTGAACACTATAAATGGATTGCGAACGCCCACCGACCTGCAGTTGGGATTTCATTGGGTGCCTGCTGAGCCAAGCGTTAGCCAAGCCCGTCCACGTCAAGGACTTACAGCATTACGAGGCTAAATAGTACAGGTTTCCACTTCCGATCGTTGGGTAATGCAGGGTAAGAAATTGAGAGACGACGCCCAACCGAAGATAACTGTACATGTAGTAATCTGTGGTAAGCCCTTCGGATCGTGTTTGGATAGAAGCGGTAAGTAATTGTTTTTTAAAGCAATTTTATAGATCTACATTACATTCACACAACGTCGGGACCATTTCTATCTTGCCATATTTTTGCCAAGTCGCGGAGTTTTTTCATTTCCGGTTTCAGCCATTAAACCAACTTCAAGAGGTCGCCCAGCACGCCCATTGCGGTGACAGCCGCACCAGCGCCGGCGCCTTGTACGATGAGTGGGCGCGGGCTGTACCGCTCAGTATGGAACATGATGATGTTATCCGAGCCACCCAGGGAGGTGGCGAATGGATGATCTATGGGATATCTGCCGCATTGAATCAGCGTGATGTCCAGAAATTGAGAAGACGCAAAAAAAAGGGAGAGTAACCTACTTGTCCAATCCAGCTCTGACCTGACCACCAGCGACATCCACGACGCCTACGAATCGAAGGACCTTGTTCTCTTCGCTGGCTTCTTTACGTAGCTTGTCGAATTCCTCGTCGAATTCAGGTAGGCGTTTGATGAATTCATCACCGGTTGCGATGCCTTCAAGGGCTGCTGGGATAAGCGATGCTGTTTGCACGGAGATGAAAGATTGGAGGGACGGCAGTTTCGATGGCGATGTGGAAGGCGCTGAGGAGATCAACCTGGATAAAATGGTGAGTTTCCGGGCGACGTCGAAACCATTGAGATCATCCGCAGGATGGGGTTCCTGGTTTCGAGATTAGACATGGGCCGGAGATAAGTCAAATGTATGCGCACAGTATAGCCCTTCTCTCTTGCTATGGCGACAACCGAGGAGAATGCGGGTCCATCCGGTTTTCCGGTTGAATAGTTGTTGAAGATATAGCTCATAGTCCCAGAGAATACACCCTCGATTTTGATGATCTACCGTGGTTGAAAATCATTCATTACCATCGGATTGTCCAGTTACAGAGAACATACCTTATCACCCGTTGCCACTAGCTCCTTGAGCGGGGCGATTACTGGCAAACCAGCGCCGACTGTGGCCTCGTTCAAGAACTTGACACCACTCTCCTGGCTAGCACTCAAGATTTTCGCGAAGAGTTCCGCGTCGCCAGAGAACGCCTTTTTATTGGGCGTAATGACATTAATTCCGGCCTTCAACCAGGCAGGGTACATGCCCGCGATATCCTCCGATGAAGTATTGTCCACCAACGCAACACGTTCCTTCTCCCCGACGAGCTGCGTTAGATGTGCAGTCAAGGTCTTCAGGTCTGCCGCCTCCTTCGAGGACGCAAGCAGGGATTTCCAGGGTGCATTTGGTTCGATCGGATTGGCCTTTCCCGTGAAGAGAGTCCGTGATGAAGAGGAAAGTGAGATGAGTTTGAATGGAGAGGATTGTGGTGGGATGGAGAGGAGTTGATTGATGAACTCTGATCCCACGAGTCCGACGCCGACCACAGCGACCAGGATCTTTTGATGGCTAGCTGTTGAAGACATGATGGATCGAGTTAGAAGTAAGCCTGGAGTCGCCACAATTTTTTTGGCTTGGGCGGATGGACGGATGATTCGGACGATCGATAACATGCGAACAAACACATCCCTGAGCTCAGCTCTCCACCAACATCGTCTGCCCAGCCATATTTACCAACAACATTACGTCGTCTTCTTGGAATCCGCTGCATACCGATAATAACCACATTATATCTAAAGGACGGACGCAGTGGTGATTTTGTGCTCTCTGCTGAAAAGGGCTCATCTGCCTGCGACCACACTAAATCCTGATTTACCTCATGACCCAAGGACTCAGAAATGAACATCGAGTCTTCACCGGCCTCACCCATCTTTGGACAGATGTTCGTGTCCCTCATTGTCGCATCAACGGGAACTGGCAGCAGATTCATCGAGCTTTCTCTCGGATGCGTAACTTGAGAAATACGACGGTATGGTAAGATATGCATTCCATTCCCTTGATCCTGGACAATCTTACTACGAGTACCGGCAGATGTTGTCTGGTTTTCTAACAGACCCAACACGGCCCCTCGCTTATTCGTTGGAGAAGCGCAAACTCCCGAAATGTTTTCGTTCGTTCCTCCAACTGCAAAATCGCGTGATCGTACAAGTGACCGCGTTACCTCGGATCCATCTGCCATTCATCGGACTAGGATTTGCAGAGCCTCGAAATTGAGTCCTAGTGGAATAACTACGTTTGGGGGGCAGGGAGTATTGAGTTGGAGAATTTCGCTGCTTTGGCCGCGCTTGTCTGCCGTTGTAAGGTCTGCCTCCTGTCTAAAAGACTGGAGTTTTCCTCAAAAAAAAACATGAACACGAAAGGGTGTGATCTACCGGGAGAGCTCAACAAAAAATTAGTCTCTTAAGGCGATAGAGGCGATCCCGAAGGCTTTGGCGCTTCTTCGACTTCGTGCCACTGTGCTCATCATCATAATGTCGATGACTTCGCCCGTTCGAAGGTTCGCAGCGCTGCAAGAAGTCGCACAATAAGGACTAGGAACACTAACATAAAAGGGCCGTGGCCTGTCACCGCTGACCTCGATGTACGCCAAAGACGCCGTAACAATCTCTTCTCGCTCCTTCCTAACTCCATCGTTCGGAGGACCAAGTTGAAACGCGTTAGATCGTAGTAATTGAACGAGTTCAGGAGACTTGGAGCTACGGGGGAGAGATAAACATAGGCACTGCAAAGTCGTAACCTCGAAGTCATCCGCAAGGTCCGCCCTTTGTGGGCGACTGATTTGGGTTTTAGAGCACATCGTAGACTTATAAAGACAGAACTTACGGCATCACCCCAAATGCAATCTTGGCACAGCGAAGTGCAAAGTCCGTGAATTTGTTTTCAGTAACGTGGAATTCGGCCGCTCGAGACGGGTCGTGGAGAAGTTCGGAGACGTAGCGAAATGGTAGTGGAAGATCGTCTGTCCAGTGGTGGGAGAGCCAGGTAGTTAGGTATGAACCTTCGTTTTGTGTGGTGACTAGCGAAAGAATGTCAATAACCACATTGACACCCGTTTCCGAGAGGGACTGCGAGTCAGATGAGGAATAGAGACATATTGCTGCAGGGAAAAAGGCTTGATGCTCGTGCGGCATTCCTCTGAGCTCTTCAAGGACCCAGCTGTCGAAATTGCGAAATTGAACATTATACAACTCGACAGTTTGAGCATTTGATGACTTCTATGAGTCTGGATTAGCGTGGCTAGAATAAAAGCAAAGAAAATAAATTCATGACTCGCCTGTGCTTCAAGCCACACAAGAAAGACAGGACCTTGCGTCGATATTTTGTAAGGGAATTGAGGATCCCCCGCCATCCCCCATAGATTAAAGTGTAGCAGCACATCAACCAGCTCGGTAGTAGGGGCTGACTTTGCAATACATTCTATGGCTCGGGCCAAATGTCGGTGATCTAGAATCAGAACCTATCAACGCCGGACGTTCCGTGGTAAATTTTCACGTACCCCACCACCCACGATTAAAACGCAGGCATTGGAGCGACAGATGTGCATAGGCTCGTGGGGGATCCAAGAAGAAGTTTCCCGATCGAGAGGGGTCAAGAAGAAAATCTGGAAGCGAGGCATGATAAATTTTGACAGGGAGCCGCCGGCCAGTGGGAATATCGACAAGTGCAACCATATCACCCATCACGCCTTCCAACTGTCCAGGCCGATATTCAAAGAGTTCTTCTAAAAAGTCGAGTCCGTCTATCTTGTATTTCTTGATCAGTATGAGTGCACTGAGGACCTTCAGAACATTATCGATTTGATCGTTTTCAACAGATGAGAATATTTGTAGGTATAGAGCGTCGAGGGCTGCAAATGGGGTGTCTGTCTTAGAGGATTTCAGTTTGAAGACAGTTTGTAGTCTATCCTCCGGTTGATGACGACGGGACTCGATATAACGAATCACTGTTGCGGCATAAATGAACTGCCCGGAGGATTTCTCGACGAGACTGTCGATGTCCTCCTTGGGTGGCCAGGATTCTGGAAGGTGTGGTCGTTTTGACCGAAGTTCCTGAAATTTAGATGTAAGGAAATGACGAATATCCTCATCGGATTGGTAGTCATGCTCGAGTGGAAGGGTGTGGGTGATGGAACGCAGGATATCTGAACTGAAGGTGTCGCGGATTTCCAACTCGGGTCGACTGGCAATAAGGAAATGGAAGGGGGTGGTGAGCTGCCGAGCGGATTGTGCAAGGAACTTGAGGATATCCTCCTGTGATTTCCGGTCTACACATTCGTCCAGACCATCAATGATAATAAACCGGGGGCGCTGGTTTAAAACCTCCTTCGAGATCATGTTCAAAGGGTCGACTATCAAAGCCTTCATCTGCGTAGCCGGAGCTCGAGAAACGATGGTTGAGTCGCGCTCAAGTAAAGCAAGGACGTGTTCACGGATTTCCGGGATCGACTGAATTAATTGCCAAGTGAGGGTTGCTACCAGGCGTGAGTTATCGCTCCGCCCAGCAGCGGTCCGAGAGAAAAAGAAACTTGCGGCTAATAATTTCGCCTCCACACATAACTCTGCGATGGTTTGCGCGATCGCGGATTTCCCTGCTCCTGCAGGACCGTAAATCCACAAGAAAAAAAGATCCAGGTTCTCAGGGCGCTGTTCGACCCATGCCATTATTTTGTTCAGGATTGCTTCTCTAGTGTGTGGGTAACATTTTGGAGGGTCGAACCGCTCAGCAGCATCGTGGAAGGCGCCGAGGGCGACACGTTTGCGAAGAATCTGAAGCACTGATGTACCGCGAAATGTCAGTTGGTTGAAGACATGCACGTAGGTTACCCATACCTGTTTGG
>Ga0307513_10009863_pt1 | contig 12055 bp, 18 predicted proteins | sample 15_EM_MG_FD_202174 | JGI IMG/M metagenome (GOLD analysis project Ga0307513, IMG submission 202174) | Populus trichocarpa ectomycorrhiza microbial communities from riparian zone in the Pacific Northwest, United States - 15_EM | ecosystem: Host-associated > Plants > Roots > Unclassified | place... | reverse complement strand
GAAAAGACCCACGCAAGACCCACGAGAACTTCGAGAAGCTTTTCATTTTCATTAGGGGATGTATTTACATAGGAACCACTTTTTTCAGTAGAATCGGTTGAGAATCGATTGGTTAGAGGATTGCAGGACCTGAGGATATATCAGTTGAAGACATCAACATGATCTCAAAGCTCAATTTCGCAAGGAAAAGAACGTAGCTGGGCCAGAACGAAGAGTGGAAGATGGCATCGAAATCCTTGACAGTAAGATTTATGATCTAACTGAATTGGATACATTATTTGGGATCTAGGACGCTGTGGATGAGACTTGAATGCAACGGATGGTCTCGAAAGGCATAGTGTAGATTATCTATGACACCAAATTTCATGATACCAAATTTGTCACCCCGGCACTGCCGTTCTGCCAGCATGCCGGCAAAACTCTCCAAAAAGAGTTCTGCCCAGACACTAACTGGTAGCTTCTCGTCATCCCTGGAACTATCGCTGCCCCGAAGTCTAAACATAGGATATATGGACCAGTCAAATACCACTCCTCGCCTACAATGCACTAATTGACCCCCCACCCTTTGTCACTTTTTCCTCACCTTGTCCCAATGCCTAATTGGAAACTCCTCGATGAGATTGAAAAGGACGCTGAGGTCTTCGTGAAACTTATGCATTCGCTTGCGGGTATTTATATGTGCGCTTTCCCCAGTCTTTTTCCCTTCATCTTGTTGACTTATCTTCAGGTACGAGTGGTTCATATCCCTCAACTTTGAATGGGATTTTATTTCCAGGAGGAAGAGGTTCCGTTGGCCCATGGTCAGCACTGTCTGTGTCCACGATTGAATGCAGTAACATCAGCATACAGATATTTTATTTTGCCAACCGATATCTCCTGCTCTTTGCGATCATTGGAATGTAGGAGAATCTAATTTTAAATGTGAAATCTCATTGATAAATTATGCCAGTATTGTTTCATTGGACAAAATCGAGTACGCCTGCCTAAATCTAATTACTCATGTTTCTGATCGCTCCATGAAGAGAGTTCAACTGTCAAACGTTATACACTTTCAATCAGGTATCTCCTGTTGGACTAGCCTTTGAACGCGTGGCTGATGAAAATCCAATTAGCTAGCAGGAGATGCAGCCATTGGATTGGCGAGCATCAATTTGTCAATCCGAACGTGAGTCCGAGTCATAGACTCGAGGCTGTCTCAATGTAATCTGACGCCAGTGATTTCAGCATGGCAATCTGGTCGCAAAACCGCTACATCGTTGGCGGACTCGTGCTTGTTATTCTCGGACATTGGTCCTTAATCTTGCAAGGTGCGCCTTTTCCTTGAAAACCGGGCTTTCACTCTGACGGACTAATTGCACTGTTCATAGGAGTTCAATTAAAAGCAATTTGGATTCCTGGAGTAGGATGTCAGATAACGGAGACCAACAACAATTTTCTAGCCGCGATCTTCATTTACTCGATGTGCTTCGACTTCATCGTTCTTTTGCTGAATGTATACAAGCTCATTGGAATAAAATTCCCCCCCTCCCGTGATTTGAAGGACCGAGGACGCCTCACTCATATGATTTTTACCGACGGCCTCATTTTCTTTATACTTGCGTGCGTGTGTGTTTCATTGGAGTATTAGAGATGAAAAGAAGCGTCGCTCACCTCCGCATTCCAGTTTCTTGTCCAATTTCATTGCGACAGTATTCATGGTGTTAAATCTTAATCAAATTATGAGTATCATATTCAATGTCCCTGCTGCCGTAATCTCGACTGTGAGTACTTCCCTCTCCGAGTACATTTCATTGACGAGGCGGTCAACAAATACGGCAGATTGTGGCATGTCGTGCAGTACGACGACTAACCAACTTTACGTACGACGGACCCGAGATAATACAGTGAGTCCTTCTTTGCCAGTGAATAACGCCCGTTCCCATAGATCTGTTAGTGCTCATGGAAGCTCGTCTAATAATCGGCCCATCTCTAGGGGGAATGAGAGAGTCATGTCGTCATTGAATTACAAAAGCAGTCCGCGCTCAGAAGTTCATGTTCGGGTCAGTTTTCGAGCACCTTTGTGTTCCCTTTGAAGTCTGAACATTCTAACCTCAATCATAGATGGAGACCTTCACGCGCGTGGAAGACAACCAGAATGATATCTTACCCAAGGTGAAAGAAGGTAGCGAGACAGATGTGGAGATGAATGTCGAAAGGAAGGGGTCACTATGAGATTGCTTTCACTTGTCACTCGATATTTCGGCACACAGATTCTGCGTATATATCTTGAAAACCCGACACGAAATTCGAAGCTGCGCTCCTCGTCACAGCTGGTTCTGTGCAAAAGGGCTTGATAAATTATTGCTGCTACATAGATAGCAATTCTTTCATATGTACCTGTATTAGTATAATCTGTACAGACTGCGAGTGCTTCCCTTTCCGAGTACATTCCATTGACGAGGCGGTCAATAAACATGGCAGATTCTGGCATGTCGTGCAGTACGAGGGCTAACCAACTTCATGTTAGTGAGTCCTTCTTTGCCATTGAATAACGCTCGTTCCCTTAGATCTGTTAGTGCTCATGCAAGCTCGTCTAATTGGGCCAACACGACACACCAGAATAAGAGGGTGATATCGTTATTGAATTACAAACGCACTACGCGCTCAGGAGTTCATGCCCGACCCAGTTTCCGAGCATCTTTATTTTCCCTTTGACGTCTGAACTGGAAGACAGCCAGAATAACATTTTCCCCAAGTTGAAAGAAGGTAGCTAGAGAGATGCGGAGATTAACGTCGAAAGGAAGGGCCCGTCACTCTGAGGTTCCTAAGTCCTTTCACGCGTCACTCGATATTGCGACGCACACCTTTAGGGTATATATATTGAAAAACGGTACGGAACACTCTGAGAGAAAGACAATTAGATACGACGGCGAAATAAGATCATACCGGAAGAATATTCTAAATAAAAATCTCGTGCATATCTGAAATTTGATCTCCATTTGCACGGTTTTTGATACTTGATGCCAAAGGTTATCGCTGTAATGAGGCATAGGGGGATTCAGAGTCCCAGTCGAAGTTCGCAAAGCGCGGACTCGGAGTCAGTACTCTAACTGAGAAGCGAATGTCCATCATGCTCGGTAAAAATAAATAAATCCGGAGTCACGCATAATGCAGGTGAATGCCGAACCCATCACTCATTCATCACATAGTTGCTAGAGTTTCCTCAATGTCGAGTTTACCCGTTAGACGTCGTGAGGACTCATAGGACAGTCAGTTGAAATAGTTGCGTCAATGTACGGAATTATTCTATGCAGAATCCCCTACACATCGTCACTGTCCTCAACCCCAATGGCCCTTGAATCCTCCCAATTCCACTCTCCTCCAGAGTCTACACTCAACGTTGCCAGACCTGGGTTCTTCTTGAGGATGTAATTTTCCCCACATGCTAGAGTCAAATTTAGCGTTGTTCGCAGTACTCACTAGTCATTTTCCAACTTATACGAGTCTCTTCCTGACGTCCTGGACACAATACTACATGCGGTCTCTCGTACATTCCTTTTCAGGGCCCCCGACATCCGGAAGTCCAACCAAGAAATAGTGGAGTTTTCGTCGCTGAGTGTGGCCGCCTGTTTGTCTCGACTCGTCCTAAACACCAGACGACATGCGTCGCACGCACACCATTCCATCTCTCTCGTATTATGTTCAAGTTTTTTCCCAGCACCCCTCCGTCCGTGACGTATGTGGGCTGGTCGATGATTCCAACTTGTAGGGACTGGTCTATGAGCGGTAATTTAAAATTGTAGAATAAGTATGACCAAACCTGATCGTCACATGTCAAATTGATGAAATGGTTGTTGAGGGTAACGTACCGCGTTGGGCACCGCGTAGGGAGATGAAGGATGGTCACGGGTAATGAAGGTACCCTTCATATTTCGCGCCGTATACCCTTTTTTGAATTTTACATTAACTAGGATGAAATTAGTTGTTGGCTTTATGTAGAGATATTGGGAATTTGTTGATCGTAGGATGTCAAATCGGGAAGTTGTCACGTGGTGTTCTTTTACTGATCTTTCGTTTTCGCCTCTCGCGGTTTTGGCTCTTCTAGGCACGAGTACATTTTTCGACCCAAGTGCCATTACCACCCCAGGCGCACAGCACAATGAAAAGTCCTCGTAACGCTTTTCCGCACTCTTGGTATTGCACCTTCACTCGAGCTATGTAACAGACGGGCCTCCAATGTTACACCTGTCCTTTGAACGAACCACCGTCTTTTGTTGGTGATAGGGCACTTTTCAGTCCACCAAGCTACCTGCCCACGCGAATCCGCTCCACATTTTCACTGGCGCTCCGGAAAACTTCCCCACTGTCACAGACCGGGTCCTCGACCCGTCTTCGATCCAAAGGAACAGGTGCTCCTGGTGTTGCACCTTCTATTGAGAGCGAAGCCCTTGCGAGTGGAAGTCAACAGAGGTCAAGGTAAGCCCTTCTCCCCTTTCGCCCTCCCATTCTCATCCCCTCTCGTTGCATCATCCGCTATCCATGGGTCGAAGTAGAGGCGTCTTTCGTTCGTTCGCCGATTCCGATACACGGCTCTTTATTTCCATTAGGCATCCTGCGATATCCTTTTCTTCCGTCCCCTGTAACCTAAGCAATCCTTCGCTTTCAACTCATTGTCTCGTTTTCTTCATCTCATCACATTATCTTTCTTTGCTCTTTCCCCAGATGGGATCGTTAACGCTAACGCAACCTTTCTCTCTACTGATAAAAACCGCTAGGGAACCTGTGGCTGCGCTGTTACACTCTCCATCTAGGTCTTTGCACCTTTGGCTGGTCTAATACACGGCTTCCATTCTTCTCTTCCATTGGGCTGTGGTGCTATATTGGATATCTGGTTGGTCGTCAAGAGGAGGGGCGGTCATACTTTATCGAAAGATTCATTGTCCGGATGCTGGTGCTGTCGCGAAGTCCAATACAAACACGAAGAATCAAAGGTGGAGATAATCTCAGCGCACGGCGAATGCTTTGTCGTTGTCGTTGTTCGGTTCGGACGCCAATCCGACGGGAGTTCGGGAATTGCTGTCGGTCCTTCTCCTGGAATCGGGTTTGGAGCTTGGGTTTGGGCTGCGGATCCTACCAATCTCAAAACTCTACTTATCCATCGATTTATTTTGTCATGGGTGCCAGTGGACGCTGGGGCTGTCTCGCGAGGTCCAATACGAACGCGAAGAATGGAAGGGGGAATAATCTCGGTGCTTCTTGCGGCGAATACCTCGTCGTTGTCGTCGTTGGCGATTCGCCCAACTCAGGTACCAAATCCGACACCAGAGAAGGAGAAGTCGAGAATGACTATCAATTCATCCCCAGCGAGTCGATGACACTGTCCGATGAACAACCGATGTGGTCTTCGTCTTCTATTGTCGTCGAGCCATGGGTTGCTATCATTTTTCACGGTATATTTGGAGGGGAGGTATGTATCATGATGTTAATTGATATATTGCACACTCACATTTGCAACCGGGGTTGTGGGTTGATTGTAATCATGAATTCCACTTGAAAATCGCTAGGAATAGGTTCTGCATGAGTGCAAGAACCAGTGTAGCAAGCTCGGTAGGGTTCAGCACGAAGATTCATTGGAGGGCGATAGGACGATCGAGCGTCGCGTTGAAATGTACTTTTGTTTGTTTACCACCTTAGCCCTCCAGGCGGCCTCTTTCGCAGCCTACGCATCGAAATACCGACAATATGCGACTTCACCCGGCATCGTGGCACCGTTCTGTCTTCCTGCTCGTTCCAGCATCCTATGCCCTTCTCCTTCGATCATCCACGCCCGGAGGGCGAGTTACATGAAGCCTTCTTTTAAATTTAAATTGTTGATGTTGGTTGACAAAGTAGGAAAACCATACAATTCCGTGTACTACCGTCCCTATAACGTATACTAGTACTGTATAACTACTGGCCGGATTACTATTTGTCACCTGTAGCTTGTCGTTTCTTTGCAGCTTGTGCTTCAATCCGAGTCAACAACCAACCGAAAGATACTGCAACCACTGAAATCAATCCCGACAGTACGCCAATCACTGCCAGGACCCATGCCCCCGTAGATGTGTACTTTCCAACGATAGGTTGAAGCGCGGCAAAGAGAGCACTGAGCGCTATCAAAAAACCCATCCGAATCTGGCTGGACCGCAGGAATTGGATCACAGTCCATGAAGTAGAGAATATCATGACGTCTTCATTTCTATTCAGATGAGGTGTTGAAGTGTTCTAAACGTTCTATGAGGCCACTTACTGCGATAAAGGAGGAAGGGCTCGATGATACGGGACGGGTGTCATGAGCTCAGGCTGAAAGACTTGCGTTACAATAAAATGCCTATTGGTGATAAGCATAATCCGATCCCACTGGTTTGGCCCAGTCGCGAATATCTGTATTGTGTCCTTGATAGAGCCATATGCCACCAATCCTAATCGGCGAAAATAGAATTAACTCGAGCATAAGGACGAGGGAAGCGAATAATAAGTACCCGAAGCGGCACCTGCTCGTGCCCACGCTTTCCAAAGAACTTCTACCTCTGTAGGTTGAAGTTTAGTAGAATCAAGGTCCATCTTTGAGTATATTTCGCAATAAGATGTTTGGAGAAACCATTCAAATTTGACATAAGGGAATCGGAAGCGCATGAATCGGAATCCTACATCAAAATTTCGAGAGTTTGGGGTCAAGCCTTCGATGACCTTCCCAACTTGGTGCGGAAGATTTTCCACGTTCGTATGCCAATGAGCTATGGAGTAAAAGATAAGCGAGGATAATGCGTCCTCGAAGGTACATAGATTCACGCCTAACCATCTGGATGAAACGACGAAAAAAACATTGTTGCTTGTTCCGTGATCTTTTCGATGTCATGGGGTCGATACTGCTGAGTTAATGGGACTAATTCAGTAAAGGTAAACACAGTTAGTCCTGTAATTTCTTCGAAAAAAAAGATCGAAGCCACACACCAAGTGATCCAGAGAACAGATCAGTCAACTGTGATTCGAATCTTAACTTCGAACGAACAATCTGATAGTGCCGCAGCCTTTCGCCTGTTATCTGCAGTTTTTGTGAATATACGTGCACGTCCCAAGATTGATTAGTGATTTGATGCGTTGAAGTCACAGTTTCGTCATCTCGTGTCGCCATTGCCATTCCAACCCATGGGGTCACCGGCCCCCATGCAGCGCCAGCATTGCGAACTCCGTCATGTCGCAACGCTGCGCCTGCAGGACGGACAAGAGTGGACACACACACACAGAAAAAAGATGCGACAGACAAAAAGAAGAGCGACACACCGGCCCAAAATACGACCCACTGATGCCAAGCATGTGTTCGCCGGGTTTGGGTGTGTCGCATTTTCCGTGTCATGTGATAACCCTTGCAGTAGAATTCACTAAGTCCATCCCGAGTTCATTTAACATTATCCACCAATACAGGAGGTAGGACTACTTTTTTTCCCTGCGCAAGTAATCTTCAAAGTGTAAAATTTACAAAGAGTAGCTATTAAGATAAGTAATACTACATAAATTGAGGTTGCAGCCCCTCCTCGAGATTCCCAGACACTGCATCCGCTCGCAGGAGGGTGTATGACAAAGCAGACAGTGTGATCCCGTCGCCTCGTCTGGCTCGCTTGATAGTGTAGGGGCGACGAGGACGGCGGTGGAATTCCGGCGTCCTCGCCCTGTCCATACCTTCCTTTAAACTTGTTCTCGTTCGCTTCCAGGACGAGGCCGGTGGTGGGATCTCACCACCTCGTCCTGTGCAAACGAACTCACGGGAGGGGCTCGCAACGCTCCCGTAACCCCCCCGCTTGTCACCTCGCCCTCCTCTTCGCCACCCTGCTCGCCCACGCTGTCGGGTGCGGGGCCATTTTCGGGGTGGTTGGCGTGGTTGTGGTTGTGGTTGCCTTCGTGTTCCAGCGTGTTCGTGTTTCTGGTCGCGTGGTAGTGTGGGTGGGATATGTAAGGGCAACAGTGAGGCGGGGGCTGCAGGAAGGGAGCGACGGGTGGGGGCAATCATGGTGGGTGAAAGAAAGATCAGTTGTGATGGGTGACATCTGATTGGTCACGTTCGTAACTCCTGTCGGAGTTTTGAATGCAGAAGCAGCACCCTTCAAAATGTGTTGCGACACATTGTCACCTGTGTGTCGCGGTTCACGTCCATGTGTCGTGATCCTCACCTGTGTGTGGGTGTCTAGTCTTGTATATCCTCGTTCCGCAAGCAGCTGTAAGTATTCATTTTACGAGTTTAAAATTATCTCCCTTTAACTTTATTGATTATCAAAGAAGGTCCTTGATCGACAATTAATATTGTTAGTACTGGATGTGATCTCCTCAACGAAGCCTAATACTTAATATTAATGCAGGCCTATCTCGCGATATGACATATCACAGGTATGTAATTAATTTGTTCGAATTAGATAAAAACCGTGATACATCAATCAATCTAACTACACAACACCTGTAATATATCACACGAGATACTGTTCACCCTTCTTTGGCCTGCAGCACGGAAGCTTCGAACTTATTCACTGGCCGGTGATTGATTATGAAAGGCTCGACGCATAAAAGCGCAATAAAGACGCATAATTCGGTCGGAGTTTCAAATGATATCAACCGTGACCAACATGGTTGATCTCGTTTCACCCTACACCCTCTAGACTACACACAATGGCAGGCCATGTTCCAAGGTAAATAATTTCTTTTGAACCCTCTTATCATGCATGTAAGAAACTCCTTCCCTCTTTTTAGGTCTCTATTCACCCGAACTACTGCCACCTGGCCTCTCCCCTCCAATGAGGGATGTAGGCCATTCTACACAACGTTGAAGGCTTTCAGGAGCGTGTACAAGTTGGGGGGAAATAATAAGGGAGACCCATGGTGTGGGAGACCCGCGAGGTACGTCAGGAAAACTTCTTTAGGACAAATGTCGCCCACTTATGCACCCCATACATTCTACACAGCATGAGCCTACTCGTGGCTAACGCCCCTCCAGATAATGATGACGCACCACGGCCCCATTCCTTAAGCGCCCGACGTAGCGTACTCCTTTACAATGCCAGCGGCCGCCACCATCGATACAACCACCGTCGACGCAAGTCTTATCGTGGATTCACACAAGTACCGCGACCACCTTTCGATGAGCTCAGCCAGACATGATCGACAAATGCTACCACCAACGCCTGCGATGACCACAACTTGCTGCGACTGCGACCACGCGTCAAGCATCAATTCAACCGAATGAAGTAGATCCACGCTCGTCAACTCCCAGTGTGCTGTGGTTACTGCCCTCACCAACTTTCTAACCTCGCAAGACTGCACGGCAGTGTCAATTGACACTCGCACTGCACTTGCGAGGTTTATTGGTTGGTCTCGGGAATCAGGAGGATACGCGTAAGCGCGTTTGAGTACAACTGGGTTGTCGAAAATCCTTAACCGGCATTTCTTCAAGATCTTTGATCGTAGAAAGGTTTTCAATTAGAGAGACTAGCCAATCAATCGTTGAGTACGTTGACCTTTCCTTGCCCAATCGACTCCCAACGGACCCAACCTGTAGGTCTCTACGCGACGATGACTCGCCAAGATCCGTGATGAACGCGAAGGCTGACGCTGAAGCACAATGTGTGTGCACTGTGCATTCCCTACGCACTCCCTTCAATCCCTGCAGGTCCAACTCAACAAGAGTTTTACACCCTCTATCTGCCACGTTCTCACTCACCATAACCCACAGCTCTTCGTTCAGCAGGCAATGCAACCTTGATGATATCAAGAGTGGCTAGAAGTACAGTCAGTAACTATTTACGGGCTATTGGCGACATACTCACAGCTTATCCTACTCGACAGCAATCAGATGAAGATCAACGAGCAAAGATGACGGGCAATGTCACTGGGAATCACGGTAAGCACATAAACACCACGATGGACCACTAACTTATCGCTGTTATCTTCAAAAGGACGCATCGATGACGACACGAATTACAGTAAATGTAGCCAAAAGTGATCATGACAAGGGCGCACTTCACACCCACAACCGGCGTGGCGAACTTGAGGAGAGAGGATGTGAACGTTGAATCGGACTGTCATTGGGGTTTCGAATAGGCACTGAAACCGGTAAGCAAGTACATTTGTAAGTCGGGATGCAGGGTAACTTACTTTCCTCAAAGGAAACGTCAGCGACGACAAACCTAGGTCCAAGATTAGCGCATTCGACAATTTCAAGGACACGGGCTTACCTTACACCGGGCCCTGGTGAACTCGAGGATTTGAACACTCAGTCTCAGGTGGTTCGCTCTGGCAAGGCAGGGGTCGGGAGCCAACGTCATAGGCCACATCGACGGGACGATCGATTAGGACGATGACGGACATTCAAGATCGATATCAATAGGTGCTCCACGCTGGGAAAAATCAATAAGAGATACGCAGCAGGGAACTGGGAATGGGTTAGCGTTAGCGAAGCTCGCTAGCAGAGGGGCCATAGTTACTTACTTGCTCTTTTCTTCACAGCACACATCAGCGGTGGGTCAGACATTGATGCCTTCAGGAATGATGACGCAAGCCGCGTACCTTGCAGAAGCGGCACCCGCATCTGGCGAACTCGAGGAGAGAGAGCGGGATGGGTCTCGGTGAGCGACATGTCGGGAGGTTGATTAAACATGCCCACTTCCTTTTGAGTCATAGGTCACATCAACAAGACGACGACGAACGAGGTTGAGTGGCGCCTACGCCAACATCCACAACCGGCGAAATTGAGATGCGACTCGCGGAAAGGAAGTAGTAGGTTGGCGAAGGAGCTGTGGTAAACGAACCAAGGTAAGTAATCGTCAATCTCAGTAGGAACAGCTACTCACCGTTCGTCGTAGGACACAACCGCTAGGACGATGGAGCATAGCATTCACCAATGACAATGCGAAGCTTACCGTTGGCGACAGTATTAACGAAGCTGGTTGTGGGGGGGCCTTGGGGAGGTAAGCAGCTGTCAACTTCGGGAGGCAGATTGTACTTACCACTGCTTTCCTTCATGGTAGGACACGAATAGTACTAGGTCCCCTCTTTGGGCAATAGCCCTTTTAGGAAAGCTGTGGATCTGTGGTATAACACTACAGGGGAATCTTAAGTGGTATGATCCTAGGTAACGACGAGGGATGGGGCGTTGGTGATTAAGAGGGGAACGACGGCGGCCGACCTGACGGACCACGGTTACTCTCTGCCGCGTCAACACTCGCTTGTTCATTACACTCTCATGATCCATGAGTTTGGGGAACCCAGTGGCCTTATCTCTTCGATCACTATTCCTATTTTGCCGAAAAAAGATCTATTCGTCGCCAACGGGCGTGTTGACCTAATAAAGAATTGGAACTTCGAAATTCTGCCTTTACATACGGATTCCTCAACCTCGAGAGTCGAAATTATAAACAAAGTGGGTATTTGAAGTTTTAAAATCCCACGAAGGGAACGACCATTTGCAATAGATGGGTAATTTTCTGGTGAAATCAAACAAGTAACACCAATCCATATTAGCGCATGTAACTCTCAACCAAAAATATCGGGGGTTGGAATGTGCAGATATGGCATTTGCGATTGGTTCGCGACCACGACCAGCAAACTTAGTCCAAGATAAATTCTAGAAAATATCCGTAACCAACTCTCCGCACGAAAACAGTGTGTGGAAGCTTCGAAGGGGTAGTGATATTGATATCCGCCGTTTACTAGTAGCACTTGCTACCGCAGCTTCGATGAGCATCAAAATGAATCCATCAATATTCGCATGGCGGTGGCCATCACAAACTAATAACCTTAACATTCGAGAATCGACACTGGTCCATCATCGGCCATTACGGTTATTAGGACGACCGGCTGAGGCCTGGATGATGACGACTGCGGCTAGCACCGAGTCAACAGTCCAGGAACCACTAATGATTAATGAATGGGTGACTTTCCATAAGGCTAACTTGAAAGTTCAACTCCAAATCGGTGACAGGTAGGGTCCTTTGCCGAAATGCCGGATGGATACAGGGACGAAAACTGTCGGGTGGCGCTTTTCAAGAGGTTT
>Ga0307513_10009862_pt1 | contig 12055 bp, 12 predicted proteins | sample 15_EM_MG_FD_202174 | JGI IMG/M metagenome (GOLD analysis project Ga0307513, IMG submission 202174) | Populus trichocarpa ectomycorrhiza microbial communities from riparian zone in the Pacific Northwest, United States - 15_EM | ecosystem: Host-associated > Plants > Roots > Unclassified | place... | reverse complement strand
GGATGCCTACCAGTTTCCACTAGTTGAAGAGACGAGTACCTGGGTTGGGATAATGCTGATATCTCGTCCACCGCGATCGTTCTCGAGACAAAAGAACATCTTTCCTCTGAATAAGTCAGAAATTGACATTAATCTGGAGTCGGTGAAAAAGGCATAGACGTTCCAAAGGTTGACATCGTGAGTGTAGAATTGCGGCGTAATACGCTTGATGTTGTCTACGAGGACGGTGATGGTCGATGTGGAGACCGCGCGCCACCATTCATCTGCGGTGTCGCTGCTTGCAAAAATCATCACATAGCGCCAGGTGCTATCGTCTCTAATCTAGAATCAGTCTCAACTAGTGAATATTCTGTAATTAGGTTACGATGAACTCTTACGTTGTGTATATAGGCGTAGAACACTCCGTCGTACGTATTAGTGGCAGCGGCGCGACCTAAGAATCCAAATATGTTCAACTTTCAAAGAGGGGAGGAATTATGGGACGTACCACCAATGCCATGGACGATGGTGTTGAAATTGACAGGAGTCGTCTCCGAGTCCGAGTCCTACATCGGGGAGCTGTCAGTAACATTTAAATTGCTAGCAGCAGAGGGTACCAACAATTTTGGCAGTCTCTGCAATGACGCCAGCGTTCTTGTAGCCGGAGAAAACTGAACCAATAGAATGCCACATTGTTAGCAACGAAGAATTTTCCATGTTGAGAAGCAGAGCCAGTGTGTGGGAGAGGTGCAGCGGCTGCGGAGAGCGACATTAGTACTGGAAGTGAATTTTTAAGACAAGGAGGAACTCGACAGACTGAAGTTGAACTTCCTGTACGAATTCACTAAAGGAAATGTCAACGACCAGGGGTCCTTATATACCACTAAGGTATGTAGGTGGTCATGTAACACTGGACTCTAGGGGTTGTTCAAAATGGGCAAACTTGGAAGATGCGTATCGGTCTTGTGAAATAGAAGAACATTAGCACCCACCACGATGACCGGCCTTGCTGCTTCCTTATGACGGAAACCTGGATTTTATCTTCTAATCAGATTTTCTTCTGTTCTCACTGTCGATGCTACTCGGTTTCAAGTCTCGTAAGTACAACCACCTGGCAGACCTATGCGGCGGGGATTGAGTTCCAGATCTTATGCTGTTTCTGGCTGGTAGTCTAATCATTTCCATCTGTATTCCAAGGTTTAATAATAATTGCAGGGTGACTTGAAAATCCTAGTCTAGGAGGTATGGCTGGTTACTCCTTGGCAGAAGGAAGAAGACATGGGTGCCATGCCTTGCATCCTTATTTTAGTTCTGGAGAAACAACAATGCAAGCCCCTGGAAATTTAAGTGGGTCTATCACTAGCCCCTTACTTTGTGTGGCATAAGGCTGATGACGACAACCCGAGTCCTGACCACGCTGGATTTTCCCCAAGTCCGTTCTGAGCCCCGCCATCTCAGATAATGAGTTCGTTCCATACCGTCAGGTCTTGCCCTCACAGATCTCATCCCAGATTCCAGAATGGTTTAATATGAAAATCTGAGGGACGATATTTTTGTGGCGGGACGAAGCCTGAGCTGCCGAACTTAGTCACAGTCTGGGAGCAATGACGACTCTACGTGGGGTTTGGCGCCCCAAATACCCATGACTATGGATTGAGTCTGGAGTCATGGATGCAACTAAACCCCGGAAAAGGAATTTTATTTGCCGAGCTGAGCTATTTTTAGGTAGGAAGCGACACTAGTTCAGAATATCTTGTCGTTCTTCGGGTTGCTTGTTTCTCAAGTACCCCTGCCTCCCTCAAGTCGAGGTTGACGACAATGTTGAAACCAATACATGTTCTCCGAGGAACGTTGTTTCCTAGTCTCTCGTAGACAGTCTTCGATATATGTGATGTGCCCTACGGATCACGATATATGAAGTCTGTTGTTTACCACGCCCCCAAAACTGCGCTAGAAAATGTTTATGTAATCTTCGGACTTTGAAACCCGGTCCGACCTAGTCGCGTCAATATTGGCCTCTCTCACTTTGCTTTTGACGCGATATTCAATGCAGGCTCTCATAATACCCCTTAAACTTTGATATACTATTTCTTGAGTGGTCTGGGACCCTACTCTGTAATGGCTCAAGGACCACATTGGCAGGACCCTGTAGAACTCGAGACCATTAGGGAATGTCACGGGCTACCCTGGGGTTTTCCAGAGTAACCCGCGCCCGTACCCGTCAAAACCCGTACCCGCTAGTGTTTGAAGGTCCGGTCCGGTCCGGTCTTTCACCCCCGAGAGGGTTGGACCGAGACCGAGACCGGTCCACATAATTCTCGAACCCACCAAAGACTGGACCGAACCGCAACAGACCGGTCTTCAGTGGTCTTACACGGTTTTTTGCGGTTACAAGACCGGTCCTAACCAGTTGTGGTCTTAACCGGTTTGCAACTGGTCTGAACCGGTCTTGTGGGATATTATGTGGGCAGTTATGAAGTAAATATATAAGTATCTACTACTCTCAAGTATACAAATTAATTATGCTGTGGGTAGGAGGCAGTCACGATGTCCTCGTAACAGTTATACTTGATGTGGATGGTGGTGCTGGTTGATGTAGCAGGAACGGGGTGTGCAATGGGCATGCAGTTGTGGTGTTCAACAGTTGACGTGACGGACAATGACATATTGACATGGCGGACAGCGACATGTTAATGTGGCAGATAACGGCGGGTCGACGTGGCAGATAACGGTGGGTCGATGCAGCAGATAACGGCGGGTCATCGTGGCAGATAACTGCGGGTCAACATGGCACGTAACGGCGGGTCGACGTGGCGGATAAACGCGGGTCGACGTAGCAGATAACGGTGGGTTGATATGGCGGACAACGACGTGTCGACATGGCAAACGACAAGGGGTTGATGTGGCGGACAACGACGTGTCAACATGGCGGATAACGGCGGGTCGATGGGCGGACAACCATAGGTCAGTGGTGGGTGTGCTGGTGGAGGGACGTTGTAGCGGGATGTCGATATGGTGGGCGTCTGGTGCTAGAGTCCAGCCTGGTACTTCTATCCTAGCGTAGTGTCATTGAGCCAAGACGAATATTGCTCGATTATCTGTTTATCAGCCTGTGGATGGGTGAGCCAGGGGGTACCAATTCGACCTGCTCTGCGACGTACCTTGTGGGTCTCCCTCTTTCAGGGCCTCCCCTTTGTTGCTTTGACCCCTCTAGCACCACCGACACCTGATTTGAGGGAAGGGCTGCCAGTGACCGATGCAACCGTGAAAGGATGGTGACCATGGTGGTGGTTGAAGTTTATGATCAATGACATTTTGGGTTGATGATCGATTATCTGCATTTTCCGACTTCACACACAAGAAGCTCTGAGACGTCTGCTCAAAGCCTCAAACTTTGGGGCAAGTATTATAGAAATTTATTCTACTAAAATCAACCTGCATTCCATGCAGGAAAGACCAGTTAAGACCGGTTACAACCGGTTTTCGTCGGTCTTGAATATTTGAAAATGACAATGGACCGAAGACCGGACCGCAGTTACGGTCTTGATCGGTCTTGAGATTTCCCGGTCTTGATCGGTCCTGGTCCAGTCCAGTCTCGGTCTTTTTCCAGTCTTGAGACTGGACCTTCAAACACTAGTACCCGCGTCCACGGGCACGGGTTTTCGCGGGTACGGGTAGCGGGTTTATGAAAACCCGCGGGTACCCCAACCTGCACAGGGGTATGCCGCCAGAAATGACCAATAAACCTCGCAAGGGCAGTGCAAGTGTCAATCGACACTGCCGTGCAACCCTGCGAGGATCGGAAAGTCAGGGAATGGTAACCGGGGCGCAGGGCATGCACCAGCGTTTTGACGGCATCATGTTGTGTGGTGGTGAGCAACTGCGTGCGACTCGCTCGCACTGACCGTGTTCAAGGCATTGGTCTGCGAGGTGGGGTCCACTGGCAGGTGTCGTTGTTGTGGGGAATGACGCGGATGTGGCAGGTTGCCTTGGGTCATGGTGCTGTTGTAATAGTCAGTAGACGAAAATAAAAGAAAACTTCGTGGGCGCACCTTGTAAGCCCCGCCCTCTGGTTGTGTCTATCCCCCCCTCATATTCCATCGCGTTTGACTCGTCATTCTCGCGTTTGCTGTGGTTGTAACTAACTGCGTGTCACTACTACTAACCGACACATCCATCCCGTCGAGTCTTTTGCATTGTTGTTGCCGTGCCATGTTGTCTTGTAACCGTGCTGGAGGGTACAGTGGCGGTGGTTGGTGAGCGTGGTGGTGAGTAATGATCAAGGTGACGCGTTCATGATTGACACATCACACCCGTCACACTCGTCACACCCGTCACACCCGTGTCACGGGTACGGGTTTTTCTGGGGTACGAAAATGCCAACCCGTACCCGTACCCATACCCACCCGTGACCTCAACCCGTACGGGTTTGTAAACCTGTGACATTCCCTAGAGACCATCAATACCATTGTCAAGAAACTCATACCCACATGGACGAACGGGCTTCATGAGGTCCAACTGGAGCTTGTTTCCGCGATGCTAGATAGAGAGGATGTACTTTGCTGTACTGCAACTGGTGACGGAAAATCGGCAGCATTCTCGGTGCCATCTATTGTGCTATTGGAGTATAACAAACACCCGGAGGCTTATGTGGCTGGACTTCCGTCTCGGAAAAGACCAATTGGAGTTGTAATCACACCAACAAAAGGGTTGGCGGATAATATAGTACGCCTTATTGAAATTCTTCAATGTTTTACTCATGAATTCGGGGCTAGGTTCACGAGCTTTCAAAACTGAACGTCTCCGCATTCTCATACTGCAAAGAAACTCTGAGCGACGCACGGAAAGCTGGAATCTGTTTGGCAGGAGAGATTAAAGAGTGCATTAGATGGCAGGTCATCTGTGTGGATCCAGAGCACCTGCACGACAAGGAGTGGAGGGAAATCACGGAAAGTCCAACCTTTCGGGCCAACATCTTGTTCGCGTGTGTCGACAAAGTCCACTTGATCAACAAATGGGGTCTTTCGTTTCGTTTTGCATTCGGGATCATTGGCACCTTTCTGCATGGTCGCTTTCCTGCTTCAATTTCTGTTGTCGGTCTCACTGCAACACTTGAGCCTGGGCTACTGACAATTTCTGTGTGCAAAAGTCTTGGCTTCTTTGAGGGCAGCTTCACACTCATCCGGAGATCAAATGAACGCCCAAATACACAGTTCAGCATCCAATTTCTCACCCATGGACTCAACGGCGACAAGTTTCCTGATCTTCTTCCATACCTTGCCAGCGGAAGAAAGACTATCATACACTGCCGAACTGTCGACCAGGTTTCCCGCGTTTATGCTTATATCTGGCGCCTGCAACCGGAAGGGACTAACAAGCCTTTCCGAGCTCGAGTATACCATAGTATCTGTCCTGCCGATTACAACAAGCAGACAATACAGCTTCTTGAGGACGAGCCATGCTTACAAATTGTCATATCAACTGTCGCTTTTTCAAATGGGCTCAATGCAAAGTCTCTTCTTGATAGCCTCTCGCTTGGATTTGGCTCGACATTCAACGAGTCGTGGCAAGAGAAAGGCCGCGTTGGAAGAGATCCAAAAACTATCAGACGAGGCATCATCTTTTCACACCGCAGTGCAATCAAAGAAGCTGAATTGTACCTCACATGTAAGCTTCATCATTTCGACCTCCCAACAATGTTAATTGTACCCAGCTGTTACATCTCCCGTTCAACCTAAGAATTGCTCAAGGAAGAAAGTCAAGGCCCCTTGTGTCCTCGATAGATCGAAGGCTCTTGTTATTACGGAAAAATCTTGCTATATCGCTTGCATTAATACTTGCTATGCCAATCCCTCTTTGGACCCCTCTCATCCAGATTTGTCTAGGTTAGATTGCATAGTTGCTGGTCGCCAGCTACCTTGCTCGCTTTGTCTATCATGTCTTGGAGGCAGCTCGCCTGTTTTCCCACCATCTCCATTGCCTGCAGGTTCGGCTCCATTACCCAGCTTGAAGGAGCCTCAGATCATCCGAAAATTAGCTACGCCAAAGAAAAACAAGTTGAAGAAGAAGGAGAGAGAAGTGGCAGAGAAGCATTTGCTCAGTTTCGGTGAAACTATTCGCCAAACGGAACTCAGATCCACCACCCACAAATATCGCCCACAATCATCATACTTTCCATCTCGAGTTTTGTCTTTGCTGCTTGATACATTGCTCATTATCCAGTTCCCATCCGACCTCGAGCAGATTCTCAACAGCTCATGGTCCTACTATTCCAGTTATGGCACTGCGCTTTTTGACTCAATCATTCAAATCCAAACATCGATCAATGTTCAACGAACCAGTACACGAGAACTTACCCGAGTCAAGCAACTTGCAAAACGACAAGCCATTAAAGCCATCGAAGACGAAAACTCATCCAATGCCGAACCAACTGAAAATTTTGTCGAGGAACCCACTGAAGAACCCCTTGACACATCTGAGATATCCCTAGGCTGCAAGCGTCAAGCTCTCGAAGAGGTAACCAACACCACAAAGCGGCGACGAGCACCCAGGGCTCCTCAACCCACTGTTGCCCAAGTGCAAGAAAGCTATGGCCCTCATTACCGCACCCGCCAAAGTGTTCGTGTTGCTGAATCATCTGGAGGCAATGGGGGAAAGGAAAATTGACTGTTGGAAAGGTCGGGAAAGGATTAAAAAATTTGTTGTTCTCTGTACATTATTTGGTATTCTACTCTGAATCGTACAAGTCATTCTCTTCGTCACTATTATCACCATCTGAATCTACATCATAGACATTGTCATCCTCATTACCTGAGCTATCTCCATGTTCATACTCATACCAAGTTTCGTGAGTCAACTGGTTGTCTGACAAATAGATATTGTAGTCGGAACCACTGACAAGATGAGCATCACTAGGGTCACCGTCGTTGTCGTCTTCAGATTGTGTACTGGCCGATGATGATAAAGGTGTTGATGAATCAGAGGAGTTTGAGGATTCACTGGGAGGTGGGCTGATATTGATATCGTCAGAGTTATCACCGAGCTGAGATGCCAATTGGTCTTGCATTCCAGGATGGTCGGGCAGTGGAACTGTTTCAGGGCTCCCTTCCGTTCGTTTATAAGCCTGAATTTCTGCAATGACATCTGCGTAGGCTGTCGACTTGGAGATAAAGTCATCGAGTTTGCCTGTATCTAGCCGCGTGTACCCTTCGTTGAATTGATTGATTGCTGCATGGCCCAATGTTCTTCCAGTGCAGAATAGGTGTAGATGTTCCTCCTTATAGAGGGCAAGGAGAACACGAAGCTCATCGCGGAGATGGGGTGACGTATGTGTTTTGCCACAACTACGCAGACTGAAGGCGTTCTCGATCTCCTCTTTAATTCATAAGAAATGATCAACATTGGGCGAAAGCGTATGATGATAGAACTTGTCATCGAAGTCGCCTCCTCGTTTCTTGACCATATCTTCAAGCCAGCGATTGTAATGCTCTTGAAGCAAGTCAGCTTCAATCCACTTTCCGACCTCGCCAGTTATGTTCACTAGCCAATTATTAAGTATTCCATCACGAAGATCCTGAGACGCCTCGTAGCGTAAAAGGCAGTGTACTTCCAGAAGATAGGCCATATAGTTCGAGTGAGACGATCCTGCAAATGCGAATATCCAGATCTATAAAGGTGATGTCAACAGGGCGGCGCTTGATTACAATGAAAAATAAGCAGATGGACTTACCTTCATAATCTCGAAGACACGCCCGATATCACCCTCTGGAACGGCATAAGCAATTTCGGTCCACCAGCCAAAGTCTTGCAGGAAGAGAATACTATTCACGAGAACCCGATCGCCGTCAAAATGGACATCCTCTTGATGGACCTTTGGCAGATCTTCAGTCGGAAGACAAGGTGAATCACCTTCAGAAATATCTGCGGCGGTCACAGTTTGGGCTGTAAATGGTGGCCCAACAGTGACTTTCATTGCTGGTGGTGCATTGGATGACTCGGTTTGAGATAAAGCCTGGTCGTATGCATCCTGTGACGCATAGCGATTCACGAGAATATGGGCCTGGGTTAATAGTGTTTCGAACGAAGGTAGCTGATTTTGTTTCGATAGGTCACTGAAGTGCGAAAGAAGATCGGGTTTAGCTTCTAGAAATACCCTGAAATTTGTTCAGTGTTAGAGAAATGGTCAAAATATGATTAAATCGGACCCACCTCCAACAATTGAGGACTTGTGCTTCCCATATCAAGGTCATGCTTCTCACAGTGGGATAATAATCACAACTACTGAGGTTGGTGGGGTGTTTGAAACCTGCTGCATTTGAGCTCCGGGAAAGGGATGACGGATCCTTTGAGGTTCCAGGTCCGTAATGATTCGCAGCAATTGAGTTTATCATCGTGGCCTTTGCATGCCAAATTTCTGGTGTAGCGATGCGATTTCGGAAGGACAGGTAATTATCCGGAATAGAGCACAAATGTTTCTGTAGTCGAAGTGTTGTCGCATACGAAGCACCGTCTCCACAAACCCATGAGAGCAGGCAGTCTGCTGCTTCCGATCCGAGACCCATCTGTTCGTCGAAGTCCATGATCGCTTGTGCCATCCCCTGAGTCTCAGTCTCTCTCTCGGCATTGGTTCCCAACGGCTGTACCATCGTCTTTCGTCCTTCATGCATGCGGTGCTTGGCAATGGGCTCCGAACGAAATCTGGCCGAAATTTCTTTGGACATAGACTTGAGTTCCGGGATATAGTCGACAAGAACGCGAACCCAATGTAGTGATTGAATGGAATGTACATGGGTCCAATCGATGTCGGTCCTGAGAGTTTCGACCATCATAGTTGTCCGCTTCTTCTCAGCGACGCGTGTAAGGTGACTCTGTAAATCAAAGGCGCCAGGTTTGCAATCATCAAGGCATATTGCTGTTCCTGCGGTCCCAACTTTAAGTATACTTTGGCGTGCAATACCTCCTTCATATACTGGACAATACTGCTGCACGTTATCGAGGACTAGGCACCACTCTGTTTCTCCTCGTTTGGTCGCATCTTTAATGGAATCTCGTAGAAGAGCGAGGCTCGAACCGGTCATGGAGTCGAGTGCCTTCCACACAGTGGTGTCGCTTACAATATTTCCGAATCAGCTATAAACCCGTTTGACGTCAATATGGGATTTCGTCGCGAAGTGCCATATGCCCAAGGCCATCGCAAGATCTCCATTTGCGTAATGGTTTCGTGCAAGTATAAACGAGCTAATAGCCCCAACTTGGACCTAAAGTAAACTGGTAAGTATGATTGACCAGCAATTTTCAATGAAATACATACAATGGGATGGGGTCGACAGATCTTTGTAATCACAGCGCCATTCTTGTGCAAGGCAGCCATAGACTCGGTTAAGTACCAACAGACAGGGGCGCGTGTCTTGTACTTCTCACAAAGCCCACCAATACTAAATTTCCCCAATGCCTCCCAAGTAACCAGATTGACGCCATCCTCTGAGCGTCGGCCGTTAGTGGATGCGCGGAGATGAGCGTCATTGTCCTTCGCAGTAAGCTTATGTATTTCTTGATGGACTTGGTTACCGATAAGATTTGTTGCCCAAGTAAACAAAGAAGGGCGTGCATGCTTGATATCAGCAGCAGATATGGAGGGCGAAAAAGGAGCATGACGCTCATGGTATTGAGTTGATCTTGAGGATGGCGCGCTGTGCTTGTGAGAGTATATGAGAATGATAATATCAGACATCTTGATCGTTGTTTTTCCTTGAAGAAATCGAGCAATGGCCAGTCCGTGGGCCACACCACGAGGATCCTTTCCAGCAGCACGAGTGGGGTTGTAGAACAAAATCTGTAGAAATTCGCCGATTGAGTCGAAGCCCAAGTTTCCTAAAAACTCTTCCATTCGCTTAAATCTTTCCTCCAGTTTCTGTATTTCACTCTGTCGTGCGTGAATTAGCCTTGGTTGACTGGATGATCCACTGAGATTGCCAAGCATGTTGGATGGAGATCCCAAGACAGATGCGGAAGTAGGAGATGACGAATCCAGAAGGCTACCAGGAGAAGATGTCATGAGGTGAGATGCTCCAAGATTGGCTGAATTGGGTGGAGGCAGTGATAGGAATGGTGAAATGTAATCTGGTGGTTCCGGGACTTGAATCGCAGGTGTTTTATTGTAAGATCGGACACTTCGAACGTGACTATCCATGGTAAGAAAAGGTTTAATGCGATTATAATTGAATTCGAAGTGATAAGAGGAGTGGAAAGGCAATAAACGCGTAAAGAGTTGAGAGAGACGAGGGCAATATTGACGCGACGCAGTTTCAAAGTCCGAAGATTATATAATGATTTTCTAGCGCGGTTTTGGGGGCATGGTAAAAACAGGACTAGTTGTTTCCTAGGGACAAATTAACCAAATAAATAATAGGCAAATTTGGAAACATAAATTGTGTATACATCCCGCCCTTTGTACAATTTCCACGTTCCCCCATCTCCTTGTACTAAGTACATTGTTCCCAGCAGAAAAATCAGAAGCGCTCTACCACCGAGACCAATTATTTTGCAATGCACGACAGATGGCAGAAAGTTATAACACATGATATTGATATAGAGCCTCGACAAGTGGATGATGGCTTGTCGCTTCGCCCCGATTGCCCCGTCAACTACGCTGATGAGTCTGCAGTTTTTATTTCACCATGATTCTGTCTGCCGCATTGCTGTCGTGGGACTATTTTAGAGGGGGTTCAAAATCCAACCCACGCTGTTTGAATTTTGCTAGAGTCGAAAGGTCACGTGAATTTCTTATAGCGAAAGAAACCACGCATTTTGCAGGGGAATCAAAATTCAGACGACCTGCAGCTTCCTTTGACCCCCCACGAAATAATCCCACCACAGCAGGTTATATTGGGTCCTATCCTGTTTTGAAGCCCTGGCATGCTTCTTTCCCAAAATAAGTATGGGAATTTCCCCGTAGGTCACAGAGTCACACTGCCTCCTCATCGGCAGTTGCCATGACGAGAAAACATGCTGTGACGCCTTTTGACATTTTTTGGGATAGATGCTTTCCTTTTCTAACTTTGTAAATGCAGAATGTACCACGTAGAGTGCAGAGATCCCTCATCCCAGCGCAGATGCACACATGACGGGGTTAAGAAGACATGTTCCTATGTCAGAAGGGCAAAACTTACATTCAGTAGACAGCAGGAATTTTGAAGTCTTGACTCATAGAAGCACTAAAAATGACACCTACAAATCCTCGTTTTTGTGTATAGTCATGTGTCTCTGCTGTGATGGCTGAGCGGTGGTTGTAAATATCTCAAGTCTCTATTCGAGGTCCGAGGATGTTCCTTGACAATTGGAACGGCCACCAGAATGAATCGGAGAAGTATGGAATCCGGAATTTTATTTAGGTCCGAAGCGAGCTTTTATCTGATTTGGGAATGATACAAGAAACAATAAAAGAGTTCCTGTAATCTGTCAGGTGCGCTGCTTCTTTTGGTAAATGTCGCGGCTAACTTGAAAATTCTGCCTTCTCATAAAAACACTTACCTTTTCATGCGCTAGAGTGTGGTCTTGATATTAATTAGCCTTCTTAATCCCAGGCTGTCTCGCCAAACCCATTTGCCCCCGCCGACGAAAAATCATATTAAGTCCACAGCTGACCCCCATGAGCACAGGGTTGTGTAAGGAGTCCAAATTTCAGTCGCTGGTCTGCTGGTGGTTCGTTGACTGTGGCGACGGGACACCTGTATATGCTACCTTCATCTATCATATAGTGGTATCTGCCCAACAAAGTGATTGATCCACAGCGGAAACTGCCCACCACCCAAATTTTAGTCACACGCTCTATTCCTGCTGGGGGTGGGTGGGATTAGCTAGTAGGGGCGGGATAGGATATTTAAAATTATTTTAGATGCCGTGGGTGCCGGATGGAAGGGCGGGGCATGCAGGGGGTAATTCTGGTAGGGTGGGGATATGTAAACACATGTAAACATCACCAGAATTGATGTTGGGGGCGCTTATTCACTGTTGGGTGCAATTGGCGGGGGTTTCGGGTGGGGAAAAAACATATACAGGCTCTAGTATATTAATAAAA
>Ga0307513_10009861_pt1 | contig 12056 bp, 10 predicted proteins | sample 15_EM_MG_FD_202174 | JGI IMG/M metagenome (GOLD analysis project Ga0307513, IMG submission 202174) | Populus trichocarpa ectomycorrhiza microbial communities from riparian zone in the Pacific Northwest, United States - 15_EM | ecosystem: Host-associated > Plants > Roots > Unclassified | place... | reverse complement strand
TCCGCGGTCGACAGCGAACCAGCGTAGAGGATCACGCCGACGATCGAGAGCCCGAGCGCGATCTCGTAGGAGATCACCTGGGCGGCACTGCGCAGCGCCGCCAGCAGCGGGTACGGCGAACCGGACGCCCAGCCACCCAGCACGATGCCGTAGACACCGACCGAGGAGCAGGCCAGCACCACCAGCACCCCGACCGGCAGGTCGACCAGCTGGAGCACGGTCTCCTCACCGAAGATCGAGACCTGGCCGCCGAACGGGATCACGGAGAACGCCACGAACGCCGGAATGGTGGCGATGACCGGCGCGATGAAGAACACCCGCTTGTCGGCCATCACCGGCATGATGTCTTCCTTGAACGCCAGCTTGAGCCCGTCGGCGAGGCTCTGCAGCCAGCCGCCCGGCCCCACCCGGTTCGGGCCCGGACGCTGCTGCATCCGACCCACGACCTTGCGCTCCGCGTTGATCATGACGAGGGTCAGGACCACGCCGATGGCGAACAGCGCGACGACCTTCAGCAGGATCAGCCAGATCGGGTCGTCGGCCAGGAGGCGCTGGGTCTCCGTCATGCCGCCGCCGTCCGGCGCCTGCGCCAACCATGCGTTGCTCATGCGCTCACCCCCACCAGGTCACCGTGGCCGGCGCCCAGACTGGCGCGGACGCGGGAGTTCTCGGCGTTGGCCGGCAGCCACACGACGCCGTCCGGGAGATCGGCCAGCACCACCGGCAACGTGATCGCGCCGCGCTCGGTGCGCACGGTGGCGGTCTCGCCCTCGGTGAGCCCGAGCCGTTCGGCCGTCGCGGCGTTGACGCGCACGACCGCGGCTCGCGCGGTGCCGGCCAGCGCCGGCTCGTCCACCGACAGCGTCGAGGCGTCGACCAGCTGCCGCCAGGTGGCGAGCACCGCCTGCCCGAAGCTGGGCACCGCCGGCAGGGACGCGGTGACGGTCGGCGCCGCGGCACTGCGGATAGCCGGGGGATGGAAGCCGGCGGAGCTTGCGGAGTCGGCGGGGCGGGTAAATACAGTCCCGCCGAGCCGGGCCAGCTGACCGGCCGCCGCGGCCGGGGTCTGGGTGAACAGGTCGGCGTCCATCTCGACGGCGAGCGTGTCGAGCACCCGGCAGTCGGGCAGCACGCCGCTCGCGTCCAGTGCGGGCACCCATTCGCGGCGCCGGCCCTCCCAAGAGAGGTAGCTGCCGGACCGCTGTGCGTCCGGGGCGACCGGGAGCACCACGTCGGCCAGGTCCGTGACCGCCGAGGTGTGCAGCTCCAGGCTCACCAGGAAGCCGACCTCGCGCAGCCCGTCCAGGGCGGCGGCCGGGTCGGCCAGGTCGTTCGGGTCCAGCCCGCCGACGACGAGCGCCGCGAGATCGCCGATGGCGGCCGCGGCGAGGATCTCGTCGGTGTCGCGGCCGGCGGTGGCGGGGATCGTGCCGGCCGGGAGCTTCCAGGCCTGCTCGATCTCGGCGCGGGCCGCGGCGTCGGTGACCAGGCGGCCACCGGGCAGCAGGTTCGGCGCGGCACCGGCCTCCAGCGCACCGCGCTCACCGGCGCGTCGCGGGATCCATCCCACGGTAGCTCCGGTGCGGGTGGCCAGCGCCGACACCGCCGAGTACAGGCCCGACACCTCGGCGGCGCGCTCACCGACCAGGATCACCGCGCCGGGGTCGCCGAGCGCGTCGGTCACGTGCGCCGGCAGGTCGGCGAGCACCGCCGCCTCCGCACCGGGCACCGACGGCACCAAGTTGTCCTTCGCGGCCGGAGCCGCGGCGCCCGTGGAGAGCGACGTGCGCTCGACCGCGGGGGTGGTCCACTGGCCGAGGTGGAAGACGCGCTGGTCGTGCTTGCGGGCCGCCTTGCGCAGCCGGAGGTAGACGATGGGCGCCTCCTCCTCCGGCTCCAGCGCCACGCACAGCACCGTCGGCGCGGCCTCCAGGGCTGAGAAGCTCAGGTGCTCCGGCGTGGTGCCCACGACGTGCGCAGCGAGGAAGTCCAGCTCCTCGTTCGAGTGCGGGCGGGCCCGGAAGTCGACGTCGTTGGTGCCGGCGGCGACCCTGGCGAACTTCCCGTACGCGTAGGCGTCCTCGACGGTGAGCCGGCCACCGGCCAGTACCCCGATGCCGCCGGACTTCGCCGCGGCGAGCCCCTCGGCGGCCGCGGTGAGCGCCTCGGTCCAGGAGGTCTCCTCGAGCTGCCCGTTCTCGCGGCGCACCATCGGCCGGGTGATCCGGCCGGCCGAGGTCAGGTAGCGGAATGCGAAGCGCGACCGGTCGTCCAGCCACTCCTCGTTGACCTCGGGATCGTTGCCCGCGAGGCGACGCATCACGGCGCCGCGCCGGGTGTCGACGCGGATCGCGGCACCGCTGGAGTCGAACTCGCTGACGCCCGGGGTGGACCGCAGGTCGAACGGCCGCGACCGGAACCGGTACGCCGCGCTGGTGAGCGCGCCGACCGGGCAGATCTGGATCGTGTTGCCGGAGAAGTAGCTCTGGAACGGCTTGTCGGCCGCGACGCCGACCTGCTGCTTCGCGCCGCGCTCCAGCAGCTCGATGAACGGGTCGCCCGCGATCTCCTCGGAGAACCGCGTGCAGCGCTGACACAGCACGCAGCGCTCACGGTCGAGCAGCACCTGCGTGGAGATCGGCAGCGGCTTCGGGAACGTCCGCTTCGTCTCGACGAACCGCGAGTCGGTGCGCCCGCTCGTCATCGCCTGGTTCTGCAGGGGGCACTCGCCGCCCTTGTCGCAGATCGGGCAGTCGAGCGGGTGGTTGATCAGCAGCAGCTCCATCACGCCCTGCTGCGCCTTGTCGGCAACCGCAGAGGTGTGCTGGGTCTTGACGACCATGCCGTCGGCCACCGTCATCGTGCAGCTGGCCTGCGGCTTCGGCATCGGCCGGCCGCCCATCTCCACCTCGACCAGGCACTGGCGGCAGGCGCCGGCCGGGTCCAGCAGCGGATGGTCGCAGAACCGCGGCACGATGATGCCGAGCCGCTCGCACGTGCGGATCAGGATCTCGCCCTTGGGGGCGTCGATCTCTTTGCCGTCGATGGTCAGGCGCACGTACCCATCGGGGACGGGCGTCTTCTTCTCCTCGGGTGCGAGGGTCATGCGGACGCTCCGGTGAGGTCGGCCAGCTGCTCCGGCCGCGCGACGGCGGGCTGGGCAGCGATGAGGTCGAGGAACTCCTGGCGGAAGTACTTGATCGCGCTGGTGATCGGGCTGGTGGCGCCGTCGCCGAGCGCGCAGAACGAGCGCCCGAGGATGTTGTCGCAGATGTCGACCATCGTGTCGATGTCGGCCTCGGTGCCCTCGCCGTGCACCATCCGCTCCAGGATCTGCACCAGCCAGTAGGTGCCCTCCCGGCACGGCGTGCACTTGCCGCAGCTCTCGTGCTTGTAGAACTCGGTCCACTTCATGACCGCCCACGGCACGCTGACGGTCTCGTTGAAGATCTGCACCGCGGTGGTGCCGAGCATCGAGCCCGCACCGGCGGCGCCCTCGAAGTCCAGTGGCACGTCCAGGTGCTCCGCCGTGAACATCGGGGTGGAGGAACCGCCCGGCGTCCAGAACTTCAGCGGGATGCCGTCCTTCATGCCGCCGGCCATCTCCAGCAGCGTGCGCAGCGTGACGCCCAGCGGGGCCTCGTACTGGCCGGGCTTCTCGACGTGCCCGGACAGCGAGTAGATCTTCGGGCCGGGGCTCTTCTCCGTGCCCATCGAGCGGAACCAGTCGCTGCCGCCCGCCACGATGAAGGGAACCGACGCGATCGTCTCCACGTTGTTCACCACGGTGGGCGATGCGTACAGGCCGGAGGTGGCCGGGAACGGCGGCTTGAGCCGCGGCTGGCCGCGCCGGCCCTCCAGCGAGTCGAGCAGCGCCGTCTCCTCACCGCAGATGTAGGCGCCGGCACCGGCGTGCACCACGATGTCGAGGTCGAAGCCCTTGCCGAGGATGTCCTTGCCCAGGTAGCCCTTGGCGTAGGCCTCCTCGACGGCGTTGCGCACCCGGCGGATGCAGTGCAGCGCCTCGCCGCGGATGTAGATCGCGCAGAAGTTCGCGCGGATCGCGTAGCTGGTGATGATGCAGCCTTCGACCAGCGAGTGCGGGTCGGCCATCATCGTCGGGATGTCCTTGCAGGTGCCCGGCTCGCCCTCGTCGGCGTTGATCACGAGATACTTGGGCTTGGCACCGGCGCCCGTCGGACCCTGCGGGATGAAGCTCCACTTCATGCCCGTCGGGAAGCCGGCGCCGCCGCGGCCGCGCAGGCCGGAGTCCTTCACCAGCGTGATCAGCTGGTCGGGGTGTGCGGTCAGCGCGTGGCGCAGCGGCTGGTAGCCGCCCGCCTCCTCGTAACCGGCCATCGTCCAGGAGTTCTCGGCGCCCCAGTTGCGGGTGAGCACCGGGACGAGCGGGTCGGCGCCCGCGGGCGTCTCCGTCACAGGTGTTCCACTCACTTCTTCTCCTGCAGCGCCGGGAACGCGGGCATCTCGTCGGGCGTCGCCGGGGCCTCCCAGCCGCGCTCGGCGGCCAGCTCGACCCCGCGCAGCGTCTCGGCCGCCCGGGACGGGCCGGCCACGCTCGCCGGGAGGTCGGGGAAGATCCCGGCCAGCTCCAGCTCCACCGTGCGGAAGTCGGTGAGGGCCGCGCCGCGGGTGGGCGCCGGCTTCTCGCCGCGCTGCAGCGCGTCGACCAGCGCCTCCGCGGACTCGACGGTCTGGTTGTCGTAGAACTCGTAGTTGACCTGCAGCATCGGCGCGAAGTCGCACGCGGCCAGGCACTCGGCCTTCTCAATCGTGACCGAACCGGTGGCGCCGGGCTCGCCCGCGGTCTCCTCGTGGCCGACCCCGAGCTTCTCGGAGAGCCGCTCGAAGATCGCGTCGCCACCGAGCGCCGCGCACAGCGTGTTGGTGCAGACGCTCACCAGGTGCTCGCCGCACGGCGTGCGCTTGTACATCGTGTAGAACGTCGCGACCGCGGACACCTCGGCGGTGCTCAGCTCCAGCGCGTCGGCGCAGTAGCGGATCCCGTCCTGGCTGACGTGCCCCTCCACCGACTGCACCAGGTGCAGCAGCGGGAGCAGCGCCGACCGGGACTGCGGGTAGCGCGCGATGATCTCCTTCGTGCGCTGCCGGGTGACCTCGTCGAACACCGGCGAGACGATCGGCTGGTCGACCGGCCCCTCGAACACGACCTCCGCCGGCGCAACGGCCCGCGGCGCGTTGATCTCCGGGTTTCCCTCGGGGAGAGTCACCGGTCCACACCTCCCATGACGGGGTCGATCGACGCGACGGCCGCGATGACGTCGGCGACCATGCCGCCCTCGCTCATCGCGGGCATCGTCTGCAGGTTCACGAAGCTGGGTTCGCGCACGTGCACGCGCAGCGGCCGGGTGCCGCCGTCGGACACCAGGTGGAAGCCCAGCTCACCGCGCGGCGACTCGACCACCGAGTACACCTGGCCGGCCGGCACGTGGAAGCCCTCGGTGACCAGCTTGAAGTGATGGATCAGCGACTCCATCGACTGGCCCATGATCTTGCGGACGTGCTCGAGCGAGTTGCCCATGCCGTCGCCGCCGATGGACAGCTGCGCGGGCCAGGCCACCTTGCGGTCGGCCACCATCACCGGCCCGGGGTTCTCCTGCATCTTCGCCGCGGCCTGCTCGATGATCTTGAGCGACTCGTGGATCTCGGCCAGGCGCACGCGGTAGCGGGCGTAGCAGTCGCCCTCGGCCGCCACCGGCACCTCGAAGTCGTACTCCTCGTAGCCGCAGTACGGCTCGGTCTTGCGGAGATCCCACGGCAGCCCGGCCGACCGCAGGATCGGGCCCGTCGCGCCCAGCGCCAGGCACCCGTCCACCGGCAGGTAGCCGACGTTCTCCAGACGCTGTCGCCAGATCGTCTGCCCGGTGAGCAGCTTGTCGTACTGCGGGAGCCGCTCGCGCATCAGCGCGACGAAGTCGGTGACCTTCTCGAACCAGCCGTCGGGCAGGTCCTGCGAGAGGCCGCCCGGCCGCACGAACGCGTGGTTCATCCGCAGGCCGGTGAGGAACTCCAGCAGGTGGAGCACCTCCTCGCGCTCGCGGAACCCGGCCGTCATGCCGGTGAGCGCGCCCAGCTCCATTCCGCCGGTGGCCAGGCACACCAGGTGCGAGCCGATCCGGTTGATCTCCATCAGCAGGACGCGGCCGATCGTGGCGCGCTTCGGCGGCTCGATGCCGAGCAGCTTCTCCACCGCGAGGCAGTAACCGACCTCGTTGAAGATCGGCGCGAGGTAGTCCATGCGCGTCACGAAGGTGACGCCCTGGGTCCAGTTGCGGTACTCGCAGTTCTTCTCGATGCCGGTGTGCAGATAGCCGATCACCGAGCGGGCCTGCTGGACGGTCTCGCCCTCGAGCTCCAGCACCAGCCGCAGCACCCCGTGCGTCGACGGGTGCTGCGGGCCCATGTTGATGACGATGCGGTCGTCGTGCTCTTCGTCGATCAGCGAGTCCCAGTCGCCACCGGTGACCGTGTAGACGGTGCCCTCGGTGGTCTCGGTCTCGTGGGCGGCGTAGACGTCGGCCGGCGTGTCCTGCTCAGTGCTCATGAGTACGCACGCCTCTCGTCCAGACTGAGTCGGGATCTCCGCGCCTGCTGGGAGGTCATGAGTACGCACGCCTCTCGTCCAGACTGAGTCGGGATCTCCGCGCCTGCTGGGAGGTCATGAGTACGCACGCCTCTCGTCCGGCGGCGGGATCTCCGCGCCCTTGTACTCGACGGGGATGCCGCCCAGCGGGTAGTCCTTGCGCTGCGGGTGCCCATCCCAGTCGTCCGGCATGAGGATCCGGGTGAGTGCCGGGTGCCCGTCGAAGATCACGCCGAACATGTCCCAGGTCTCGCGCTCGTGCCAGTCGGCCGTCGGGTAGACCTCCACGACGCTCGGCACGTGCGCGTCCTCGACGTCGACGGCCACCTCGAGGCGGATCCGGCGCCGGTGGGTCATCGACAGCAGCTGGTAGACCACGTGCAGCCGCTGCGGCACGTCCACCCCGTAGTCGACGCCCGAGACCGAGGAGCACAGCTCGAATCGCAGGTACTGGTCGTCGCGCAGGGTGCGGCAGATCTCGACGATCGCCTCGCGCCGCACGTAGAAGGTGATCTCGTCGCGATCGACGGTGATCTGCTGGATCGCCGCGCGGCCGATGCCGCTCTCGTCCAACGCGGTGGCGAAGTCGTCGGCGAACTCGTCGAACCAGCCACCGAACGGGCGCTCCGCGGGCGCCGGCGCGTAGCCGGGCAGGCGCAGGCCGCCGAAGCCGGACGTGTCGCCAGAGCCCAAGACGCCGAACATGCCCTGTCGATCGCGGGATGCGGGCGCGGCCGGGCGCGCCCCGACGTCGGGCTCGGTGCCACCGGCGGCGCGCTGGGCCTCGACGTCGGCACCGCTCGCTTCGGCGGAGGACTGGGCGCCGCCGGTGGCGTCGCCCTTGTCGTCGCTGGTCACTTCGTCCCCTCCAGCGGCGGCAGCAGGGCGGCCGCGCGCTTCGCGTCGACCTCGCCCTTGGGCGCGAACTTCACCGACGACGGCAGCAGCTCGGTCTTGTAACCGGACTCGGCCAGTGCCGCGGCCCGCTTGGTGCCCAGCGGCTCGTCCATGATCTTGGCGTGGATCTTGAGGATCGCGTCCATCAGCATCTCCGGGCGCGGCGGGCAGCCCGGCAGGTACATGTCGACGGGCACGACGTGGTCGACGCCCTGCACGACCGCGTAGTTGTTGAACATGCCGCCCGACGAGGCGCACACGCCCATCGCCAGCACCCAGCGCGGCTCGGGCATCTGGTCGTAGATCTGGCGGAGAACCGGCGCCATCTTGTTGCTCACGCGGCCCGCGACGATCATCAGATCGGCCTGCCGCGGCGAGGCCCGGAAGACCTCCATGCCGAAGCGGGCGAGGTCGTAGCGCGGGGCGCCGGTGGTCATCATCTCGATCGCGCAGCAGGCCAGCCCGAACGTGGCGGGCCACAGCGACGACTTCCGCGTCCAGTTCACCAGCTTCTCGACGCTGGTGAGCAGAACGCCGCTGGGCAGGTGTTCCTCGAGTCCCATGTCAGATACCTAGTTCCAGTCGAGCCCGCCGCGTCGCCATACGTAGACGTAGGCGAAACCGACGGTGACGATGAACAGCACGATCTCTACGAGGCCGAACAGGCCCAGCCGGTCCGCGCTCACCGCGAACGGGTAGAGGAAGACCATCTCGATGTCGAACAGGATGAACAACATCGCGGTCAGGTAGTAGGCCACCGGCATGCGTCCACCGCCCACCACCGGATCGGGTGACGGCTCGATGCCGCACTCGTAGGAATCCAGCTTGGCGCGGTTGTAGCGGCGCGGCCCCACGTACGGCGCGGCCGTCACGGAGCCGAGTGCGAAGAGACCGGCCAGTGCGAACAGGAACACCAGAGGCAGGTAGGAGTCGAGCAATCCAGGCACCTCTTCTTCGATATGCCGACCAGCGGTCCGACCCTAAATACCGGCGGGAAGCCGGGCCTAGCCAGGCAACCCTTACTAAAGGCTTGGTGCGAGCTTGGTCATCGCGACGATGACGCGATCGCTCGCCGACCCGTCACGCGGGTCGTACAGGTTCGCGAGCAGCTTGAGGATGAACCGCATCAGCGTCTCGCGCGGCAGCCCGTACTTCGTGGCCATGGCCATGATCTTCGGGTTGCCGATCAGCTTCGAGAACAGGTTGCCGATCCGGTAGTAGCTGCCCAGCGCATCGCTCATCGCGGCCGGGTAGCCGGCCAGCGCGGCCTCGGCCGACGCGCCCGAGCGGGCCAACGCCTGCACCGCCACGCGGGAGGCGACCGCGGCCGACTCCATCGCGTAGGCGATGCCCTCCCCGTTGAACGGGTTGACCATGCCGCCGGCGTCGCCCACGAGCAGCAGCCCGGGCCGGTAGTGCGGGGTGCGGTTGAAGCCCATCGGCAACGCCGCCCCGCCGACCGTGCCGATCGCGTTCTCGTCGCGGTAGCCCCACTCGTCCGGGGTGCCGTCGAGCCACGACTTGAGCAGCGCCCGGTAGTCCGTGGTGCCGTACGCCTTCGACGTCGACAGGATCCCCAGACCCACGTTCGACGTGCCGTCGCCCATGCCGAAGATCCAGCCGTAGCCGGGCAGCAGCTTCGGGTTCGCCGGGTCGGAGCGGTCCCACAGCTCGAGGTGGCTCTCGAGGAAGTCGTCGTGGGTGCGCGGGCTCGTGTAGTAGCGGCGCACCGCGACGCCCATCGGGCGGTCGTCGCGCTTCACCATGCCCAGGCTCAGCGCCAGCCGAGCGCTCACGCCGTCGCAGGCGAGGGTCAGCGGCGCGCGGTAGCTCACCGGCTGCTTGTCCTTGCCCTTGCCGACGTGGCCGGTGACGCCGACGACGCGGCCCTGGCTGTCGAGGATCGCCTCGGAGACCGTGGTGTCCTCGTGCAGCCGCGCGCCCGCCTTCTCGGCGTTGCGCACCAGCAGCTCGTCGAAGTCCTGACGCGGGCGCACCGCCCCGAAGTTCGGGAAGCTCGCCAGCGTGGGCCAGTCCAGCTCGAGGGTGACCCCGCCGCCGACGACGCGCAGGCCCTTGTTGTGCAGCCAGCCGTTCTTCTCGGAGCAGTCGATGCCCAGATCGATGATCTGCTTCATCCCGCGAGGGGTGAAGCCGTCACCGCACACCTTCGGGCGCGGGAACGTCGACTTCTCCAGAAGTAGGACGTCCAGTCCGGCGCGCGCCAGGTAAGCGGCAGCGGTGGACCCGGCGGGACCGGCACCGACGACGATGACGTCGGCCTCCCCGTCGGATGTGGTGGGTACGGGTACAGCCACAGCGGCTCCTTGTGAAGGAATTCACGAAGTCCGCGCCGAGTCTAAACACCCAGGTACGGCACCCGTCTAGGTGGACCGCACAGCCCGGTGCAGTGCCACGGCGCCGCCCACCAGATCGCGCCAGGCCACCTCGCCCCAGCCGGCATCGCCGATCACGGTCGCGAGCTGCGGCTGCGCCGGCCAGTCGCGGATCGACTCGCCCAGGTAGCGGTACGCCTGCGGGTTGCTCGAAACGGCGTCGGCGACCGCCGGCAGGATCCGCTCCAGGCCCAGGTAGTACGCGGCACGGAACGGCGACCACGTCGGCCGCGAGAACTCGCAGATCACCAACCGGCCACCGGGCTTGGTGACCCGCGCCAGCTCGCGCAGCGCGCGGCCGGTGTCGGAGAAGTTCCTGATGCCGAACTGGACCGTCACCGCGTCGAACACGGCGTCGGCGAACGGGAGGTTGAGGGCATCCCCGGCCACCCGCGGCACCGCGCGGTACGTCCCCGCCCGCAACATGCCCAGCGAGAAGTCCGCCGCCACACACCACGCGCCCGACCGCTGCAGCTCCACCGTCGACACCGCGGTGCCGGCCGCCAGGTCCAGCACCCGGTCCCCCGGCCCGATCCGCAGCGCCTCCCGGGTCAACGTCCGCCACCGGCGGTCCAGCCCACCCGTCAACACGGTGTTGGTCAGGTCGTACCGCTGCGCCACCCCGTCGAACATCGCGGCGACGGCGCGGGGGTCCTTGTCCAGCTCGGCCCTGCTCACGGGAACGACCCTACGGCGCTGCGCGAGTTGCCCCTTCCGGGACGGCGAGTTGGCCATCTCAGCAGGGCGAGTTGGCCCGTTCAACAGGGCGAGTCAGCCGGGACGTCAGGCAACGCGCCTGTCGGAGATGGCCGACTCACCCTGTTGGAATGGCCAACTCGCCCTGTCGAGATGGCCAACTCGCGGTCACTCGAGGTCTGCGAGGACCTCGTACAGGCCGGTGAGGTAGTCCGTGCGGACCTGCTCCGCGATCGCCGGCCACTCCGCCTCGGGGCGGCTCAGCGGTTCGCCGGGGCTCACGCCGAAGGCGCCCATGCCGTGCAGGTTGATCCAGCGGTGGTCGTAGGCGTGCGGGGTGGCGCGATCCCACGCCACCGCGCGCTCCACGATCGTCCGCAGCCGGTCCCTCGCCTCGGTGAACGCCCAGCGGTTGATGGGTTCGCCGTAGCGTTCGCGCAGGATCGCGACAGCGTCCTCGACGGTCGGGTCGGCGCAGCGCTCGACGTCGAACCGGGCCCGCAGCTGCGCGGAGTAGTACCAGGTGGCGCCCTCCTCGCGGCGCCCGCCGGCGAACAGCGCCGCGGCCAGCGCGTAGAGGACGGGCGGGGTGTGGCGCTGCGGGGCCGCCAGCACCGCCTCGATCGTCGCGGTCGGGTCCGGCCCGTGCAGCGCGGTGATCGTCTCGGCCGCGCCGGAGACGTCGATCTCGGCATGCTCGCCGGTCGGCGTGACGAAGACGGTGTTGCCGACCTGCTCGTCGGGCTCGACAGCCTTCACGAACTCGGTCCTGGCCTGCTCGGCGAGCGCCGGCCACCGGTCCGGGAGCTCGCTGAACGTCTCCCCGTACCGGTAGGCGAAGAGCCCCAAGCCTTCCAGATTGATCCAGCGGTGCTCGTAGTCGTGCGGTGTGACGCGGTCCCACTCCAGTACGCGGCGGACGAGGTCGTGGAGCTGCCCCGGATGCTGCGCCGCCCACTCCTGGACGGGCGGGCCGTACGTCTGCGTCAGCTCGTCGGCGATGCCGATGGCCGTCTCGTCGCTGCATCGGAGCACGTCGAAGCGGGTCCGCAGCTGGGCTGCGTGGAACCAGAACGCCGCGTCGTCGAGCCGGCCGGAGCGGGCCATCGCCGCCGACACCCGGTGGAGGACGGGCGGCGCGTAGCGGTGCGGGGCGGCCAGTACCGCGGCGACGACGGCGAAGGCGTCCGGCCCGTCCAGGGCGGCCCATGCGGCGCGCTGCTCGGAGAGATCCATCTCGGCGAGCTCGCCGTTCTGGTTCATGGAGCGGGCCGCGGGGCCGTCGTCGAACATGGTTGGAGGATGCCCGATCCCCGGCGGGAGGGATCTCGCTCCGCCTATGCAGCCCCGAGCGTGGTCAGCATGCCGTTGACCGCCGACGGCCAGTCGTAGCGCTCCGCACGGGCCCGGGCCGCGGCCCGGCGCACGGCCTCCTCGGCGGCGAG
>Ga0307513_10009860_pt1 | contig 12058 bp, 13 predicted proteins | sample 15_EM_MG_FD_202174 | JGI IMG/M metagenome (GOLD analysis project Ga0307513, IMG submission 202174) | Populus trichocarpa ectomycorrhiza microbial communities from riparian zone in the Pacific Northwest, United States - 15_EM | ecosystem: Host-associated > Plants > Roots > Unclassified | place... | reverse complement strand
TGACGAAGATGAAAAGACCGTTCGCACGAGAGATAATATTGTTGAAATCCGGGTCCTCTGGCCATGGCATGGAGAGGTGCCAGTGCGAGGCCACCAAGTCGAACTGGGTTCGGGCGAAGGTTCGCAGATCATCATTGGCCTTTTGATCGGCAGCCAGATCATATGATGAATGCGACGAGCCGGCGAGACCATGAAAGAAACGTTGGATATCGGCTTCAGGTCTGCTGGTGAGGATGATCTTGAGCCATGGAGCTAGTGCGGCGGCGTCGGTCAGAGCCTTCAGGACATCTGGACGACTCTGAGTGTCACCACACTCGTCAAGTGCGTCAATGACGAAGGCGAGGGAATGCTCATTTGGGTGGCGAGGAAGTGAACGAATAAAATCAAGGAAGAGAGAGTCTTCCATTGACTCTGTCGTCAGGTTTGGGTCGCTACGAAGGCCCTCTGCCACAATCTTTCGAAAATGCGGGGAGATTTCAACGAGTTTGTAGATGAGAGTCGGAAGGATATTTCTGGGCTCGCTCGAATTCGTGTCATCCCTCTGGCAGAAGAAGGCCCCAATAAGCTGCTTTCGCTTATTAAGTCTTTCGCAGATTGAATGAGCTAACGCGGTTTTTCCAATTCCGGGTAAGCCGTAGATCCAGTATGTATTGCTCTGGAGAGCACCCTTCTCCACCGATCCATTTGTCATCCAACCCGTGATTTCATTGAGAATAGACTCGCGGGTGCCATCCATACAGCAGAGCTTCCGGTTATAGCCAGTCTTCACAGGCTTCAGCCGCTCCCTAAGCCAAAGGTCTTGCTGTACTAGTTCTACATGAAACATCTGAGAATTCACTATCGCCGGATTAAGAACAATAACTGCTTACTAGTCTCCTTGGCCTGACGGAGCGCTTCGACATTCACTGCACGGTCAAAATCCTCTATGACCTTGCTCAACTCTCCGTCCATTTCTTCGATCTTCTCCAGGTGGATCAACCCACTCAACGTCCTCTCTGCGATCATCAGAATTTTCCAAATCGAACGAAGGTCACTGCGCACCAAAACGCCCGCGTTTGACATAGTCGCAGGAATATTTCGCGACTTTTTGCATCACCCCGAACATTCGCGGGATTGTCTTCTCCAAGATTTCTGTTTCTTCGTACACGATTTCGTCTGCGGCCTTGTCCGCAAAAAACAAGATGCGCTGCAACCGGTCCAAAAGCTCCAATGGCATCTGGTCGTATCTATTTTGTTCTTGCAAGAGCTATGATAGACGTGCGTTACAGCTGTGCCTTATGCACCAGTGGTGGACACAAACCTCAAACGTGACTTGGGCAACACTGAAGGCAACCTTTGCGACCTCATTCAACTAAATCGTGTCAACGTCTTGCTGTTTTCCATATAGGAGAACGGACCTCCGAGAATGCAGCTCCGAATCTAACGACCTTCTCTAAAGCCCTCTCTGTCGATTCGCCCATCAGTGGGGAGTATCCCTTTAACAATCCTTCGAGTTTATGGAGCGAGAGGCGAAGAGATTCCGCCTGTACGACAAAACATTATTAGCTGGTCGTGATGGGTGGTTGCAAAAGAGACGAACAGTGACTTCTGCAGAGAACTCTAGTTCCACAAAGAAGCTATGTTTCCCAATGACAATGTCCCCTGCGCTTCGTGATCAGCGATGAGCGGACTCGTTAGTGATGTGACAGACCCCGTACTGAGAACTCGTGGGCTTTGGAGGTCCAATAATCATCGAAAAGATCTTGAAGGAGGATCTCCTTGCTAGCCTGTTCCCTCCTCGCCCATGACAGATGACCGCTCTTCATTTGGATCTCTATGCGCATCTTGGATGTCGGAGAAATATCTCTACATACGCACTGAGTTCAAGGGATGTGCGTCGTGAGAAAACAAGGACATACAAGGGCTGTGCTGGTAACCAGATCCGGTTGTCTTTCCTCTCCAATTTCCTCTCCTCATCGTCAACCAACAACCTCGGCGTAAGCTTCACTTTTGGGACGTCTTGGAGTATAATTTCTGCAAGTTGGCCGAGATCAGCAATATGTACCTGGATTGGAGTGGAACGCCGCACGGTCTAGATGGAGGCTTGGAGTATGATCAGCGATAGTATTGCACCTGGCCTCGAGGGGGCTCACAGGTTCTCTTTCTTGGGTCGTTGAGTGGCCATATTTGATCACCTGCGGAGACGTGGAGGTACCGGTCCAGAGAGAAAGTAGCAACGCCTAGTCCGCGTGCCCTTTGGACGGCCAATTGGCAATGCCATCGACAGCTGTCAACATGAGAGGCTGGAAATTGAGAAGGAATCGAATCGGGCGATCCAAACTGATCGCCCGAGATAATCACCGACTGGGCCGAGATCGACGGCCCATAGCGGGATGTTAGTGCAACCGCTGAGGCCATCTGTGATACCTCTTCGTTCATCACCCGGCGTCGGCCGAGTCACTTAGATGGTCTGCCAGTGACCTCGCCCGTGAGGTGGCCTCCCGACTTGACCATGACGTGACACATGCACTACGGCCTGGAGAGGGTGACTCATTGATATTCAAGGGCCTAACATTGGCTCTCTCCAAGAAGGGTTATACTGTTGTACTCGCGATTGCAAATGTTCAGCAGTCGGGTGGGGCTCATGCACACTCGCTCGTTAGGGAATATCATCACTATGGCTACAGACTCTCGTCATCTCTTTGCTCGCCTCAAGATGTGGTTTGAACCACGAGTACCACCCCTACGTTACACTCGTCGCCAGGATGGACCCCATGTAGACCGCTTCATGCAATCCCACACATATACCGTCTGTGCAAAGGACGCTGGCTTGGTATTTCGATCTGCATAAATACCACAGAAGCAAGTTGCACTTAGTGCCCGGTCTGTGAATGCAAGGCCAAGTGTTGGGGGTCGGTGTTTCCGGTGAGCACACGCCTTCCATGCCCGCCATATGCAAACCACATAGGCACCTGATGGAGGCTGTGGCTGCCGATGTGTGTTGGATTTTTCGGAGGCGGCGTGGCACAACCTCTGATGTGTGGTGCTATGATGGAGGTCAGCTTGCACATTGCTATGTCATGGACTTACATGTTTGTTTTGCCGTACATGATGTATTTAGTGGGTCCTCCAGCTACGAATAGAAAGTGGGAGGAGCTACCCACCGACATTTCGATCCGGTAAAGATTTTCAAGACCAAGAGAAACCGATCCCAACACTGCCCAATCCATACTCGATCGCACTGCATGCAGCTTGTGCTCGGGTGGCACACATCTCTGGGCATGCCGAGTACTTTACCAGGCCCGAACGCGACGCGCGCGGAGGAGACGACCGTGCTAGTAAGTGACGGTGTTCTGGTTATCCCCTCCATGGCGCAGTGAACCTGGTTCCTCTGGTAAACGGCTGTAGTAGCCATTTATTCCCAGCTAGTGGGGCCTAGGTTCACAATCACTACCTTAGTCATGCCGCCCATACACTTTATGCTTGTGATATAATGACCGCTATTGTGCACAGCCCTTTCATTCGCTGAAGGTACAAATATTGTCGCACACACGAACAACAAGCGACGACAGATTCTAGGGCCACCAGTTCTTGACTTCAGTGATGCCGATTTTGTACTGTAATTGTCTGCGGGATTCTCAAGTATGTCTGACAATGCCCTTAAAAGACACAACATACAGAACGTCCGGTGCAGCGACAAGCCTGCACGGAAGATTTGATGTGTCGCATATTTGTAGTCTGACAAATTGCGATAGTGCAGAGTACCCTCATTTTATTTTCCTGACCTTCGCTAGGGACTACGCAGTACGAAACATCACGCTTCGAGCTGTCGCTCCGTCTAGAGTTTTGCGGGCCACACCTCAGGGCCTGTTGCCGTTGTCTGTGAGAAGAAAGAGTACGCTGAACCCGCAGTATTAGTCGCAAAGGACCGTGAGCGGGCTTGTTTCCTTTGCACGTGACCGCCCTCTATTTTGGACCTTCCCACTATTCTGGTCCCAACCGTGTGCGAATGGTCTTTGACTGGACTGACGAAAGGCACTCCACGCTATTCAAAGGCGTTCAGTTTTACATCTGGCCAACTCGATGGGCGAAACCAAGTGAGGAGCTGGCCCTCTTCATTCGCGTGAGTCGTGATTGCGGAGCTTTCTCGCACTGTTTGACGCGTTGCTTAGCGGAAGGGAGGCAAGTGCTACAACTGGCACGCGTTGGACTTGAAACAGGACGAGCTCGTCGCTTGTGCCAAAGCACCTGCCATCGTGCTCGTCGATCCTACAGAGAAAGCTTCGCCGGAGTTGCTCAGCAAGAGAGAAGACGGGAACCTCCAGTTTGTCTCTTGGGCTTATCCTCATCTTTGCTTCCAAAGCGGCGAGGAAATCAATCTCAAGAATGCGGCGAAGCGACTGCTCTTCGTCCGTATGTGCGACGGGACACCGTATTTTTTCTACTTTGATTGTGATAGGACAAACCATCGAGAGCTCCGTCAGATAGGTGAACTGAAGATCCAGTTCACGGTGAGTTGTTCACCCACCACCTTCTCCCTCTCTAAATCCTCTTTCCTTCTAGAATCACGGTGGGAAGGTCGTAGAGGACCCCCAGGGTGCAGATGCGATTATTACTACCAAAGAAGGAGATGCGTTGCAAGACCTACAAGCCCAATATAGTCTCACCACATACACCCGCGTCGAGACTTTCGATTGGCTCAAAGACTGTCTAGATCACTCTTCCTGGCGCTTTTCACCACCATCTCGAAAACCACTTGGCGGTCGTCCTGGACAAAAGTGCGTACCGTCATGACCACCCTCAGCTTGATTGACCGTCGACATCAAGGACATCATTCACTGCCGAAGACGATGCCCTTCTAGTGAAGTATCTAGCGGAACGGACTCGGAGGAGCGAAGGCCGCCAAGGACAACTCCTCTATAAAAATCTGGTCACACGGGTTCGTGACAACCGCCACAGTCGCTCAACTGATCATCTCACTTGCACGTGCGATTTAGGGCGAAAACGATGCCTCTTACAACTGGGTCAAACGCCACAGCTGGCAAAGCTGGCGGAACCATTATATCAAGGCACCACGCAAAGAACAGTTCGATAATTGGATCCGACAGTACCAGAGCGAGCATCCTCTTCCACAGACGGACGGTTACGGGACATATCCCTACACACGGGACATGAACAAATGGAATATGGTTGCCCGTGTCAACGTCCGTTTACGGAGGCAAACCGAACGAGAAGAGGACGAAGAGGACGAAGAGGACGAAGAAGACGAAGAGGAAGAAGAAGTCGATGAGTTGGAAAGCGATGAGGACGCCGAGCGCCAGCAAAAAGATCAGGCGGACAGGAAAGGAGATGACGGAGGACCCGGATCTGAACAAGAGCATCAGTTCGTGGAACAATCACGTCATAGGCAACGCCGCCGCGATCTTTCTGTCCCTCCAGACATCCAACAGGGAGGTGAACAGTACATCGAGTATGTCCGTACTCTCGTATCGTCCTCCTACTCACCACTTGCTAGTGTTCCACCCGATTACGAGGACGATGGAGATGACGCCTACTCCAAACGAGACGGAAGTAACATTGGCGAGGAACAGCACACCCCTCGACCCCCACTACCAGTCAAAGAAAAGCGACAACGTGAAGCGGTTGATGATGCCGAGGATGGGGAGGATGGGGAGGATGGGGTGGATGGAGAGGGCGATCGCCAACGCAAGAGGCGCAAAACCGAGTTCACGCAAGCAACCCTCGTGAATCCAACACAGTACAACCCATTCCGCGATTCACCGCTAAGCAAGGCAGCAACTTCAGAGTGGGCGCCTTCTCAAGGCTTTCCGACCCCGACCCCACTTCCGCTGTTTAACTTCAGCAAATACACTAAGCGCATTCCGGTACGACATTTGCGCGCCATGGACTTCACCGCTGGCAGAGCGAGACGGCGTGAAAGCGTTGCCCAGCGGGTCGCAGACCAAACTTTTGTTCTGGAGCATGAGGAAGAAGAAGAAGAAGAAGAACCAGAAGTGGACATTCGTCACAGAGAGGAGAGCTTGCGTCTCTCCGGGCGTCACCAAGAAGAAGACTTTGGAGAGGTGGCCGAATTGCGAGCTCCTAAACGCCAACGCAAGAGCAAGCTCAGCCCCGACTTGATTCCGGCCATAACCTACGAGAGTGAGACCACGTTCTTTCATTTATTATAGTCATCATTGACCCTTTTGTGGCAGCGGTTCGAACTGGCGTCAAGACTCGGTCTCAATCTCAAGCTGAGACCCCTCTCAGCGATGCTAATGTTGATGTACGTACTTCGGCTCGCAAGACTGGTCGAATCGGTTCTCGACGGGGAGGCTGGCACTAACCACAGTCGGTCAAACCCTATTGGTCTCGATCATGGATTACTGGAAAGGAGCAATGTGTTTTAGATAGATGTACAGATATGGAACGTCCGTGTGTAGCCCCTGCTAAGCTGCTAAGCCTTCCCAAGTCCTCTGCTGGCGAAGCGTCCGCGAAATGCACAAGATCAAGCCGCCGTTATGGCGTTCCAGTCAATGGATACCACAGAATTCACCACCAGCTCATGCTTGGCGATCCACCCCACCACAAGAGTGACAACCAATGCAAATACTCTGGCTAGGCGCCTTGTCCACCTCGCAGATCGACTCCCGAGTAGTACTCTCGACAGAAATCGTAGAAGAGACGCGAGACGGGCTTGGGACCGCAAAAGGAATAGCCATAGCAGCGTCCGAGCCAAGTCGCGCTTACGCCGTCGGTCGTGTTGCAGCGAGTGTGCAGGGCGTCCTGGTCCCGAGGAGGCTGACCATGACCACACAGACGGGTAGCCAAAGTATGGGTTTTGCGATGACGTTCGTGAAATGGGTACGGTCGCTTCCGCCTTTTCGTCGGCGGAGATTTGTTCCCCCATCGTTCGAGCGGATCCATCTCGGTGCAACGTTACGCCATTGGTCAGGGTTGGCTCTTGCGCATGTCCGGTGTTTGTGTGCACATGGGTCTTAAACACTGGTCTATCGAATGGCACCTGCTTTAGACGGACACCGCCAAGCGCTGAGCGGGTATTAGACACTAAACAGATGATACACAGAAAACGCTTGAAGTACCTGGTGGAAGGGCTTCGAAACCAAAATAGGCAACGAGGTCGTCGATGGAAGGGAAGAATATACGTGATTGTGTAGTACTTGGGAGTAGTCGCCTGCGAAACATAAGAAGTCATACCGAGTATAAATTACTAGACTACAGACCTCACGAAAGCCCACAAAGCGTTGAACTCCCATGTGTAATTAAACACAAAGATGACGGCGCACATTCCATGGAACTGGGAAGCGAGGTCTCCCACGAACCAGTTAATAAGATCGAAGGTCTATTGGTATGTGAGACCAGTATGCAGAGTACACGGGGATTTGAAGGACACTCACAGTCGCGTTGATACTTGCGCCGGCGAGATCGATTATTAGAACAAACTGAAGAGGTACGCCCTCTTCGTCCCCTAGTCGAGACATATATCGTCTCACTCGTTCATAGGACGCAAGTACCTGCTCCTTGGGCGATAATAGTCGCTGTTCTGAATCTTCAGGGTCTGTATTATAATTAGACCATAAATACGATGTCCATCCACCAGTAGATGGAGCCACGAGATGCAAAGCACTGGCTGAGAATGTGAGGATTGGCCAACGATGAGCGTCTTTCGAGGATGCTGGGTAGAACTGGATGAGAGAATGAGACGGATCATCGTCGAGAGATGCTCCATCCTCATCCTCATCCCCTCCTACAACAGAAGTTGCTTCCGTAGATACTGAGGTGGCGAGAGAAGGGGTGGGAGATGCGCGACCCATTGGTGCGGAGCCTCTCAAGAGAGAATGGCGTGTGGAAGATGGACGAGAAGCAGGGAATGAACGACGGGATTTGTACGGGAGAGGCGACCAGGTAAGTTCGTAGCGGTTCTGTATACGGAAGATTATCACCCGCCGGAGAGTATCGAGCGCCTTAGTCGTATCGAATCCAGACTTTCGGAGTATCCGAAACATGCTCCCTGTTGGCACAGAGAGTCAGTATAAGTGCAGTATGAGGGTCCTCTGATTTCATGGGCCAAAAAGAGTGCCAGCCCTTCAGGCATGCTTAATCTGCTAGGACGCATATAAGGTGAATTTACTGTTACGGGACATACCCGAGTCCTCCAAGTAGGTGATGACCCACTTCTTCACTCTCTGTCGATGCCTCTCTCGTCGTTTGCGTTCGTACGCATCTGGCTGCCTGTTTTGCGGTTCCCACTCGGCATCCAAAGTTGTCTCCACCAGCTCCTGGATATCTCTCTCGTCCAAGCGGCCCCATGCCCAAGTCCTTGCTCGCCCGCGACTCGGACCGGCCTGAAATTCGTGCCGATACTGATTGTATGCGTCCCGGATAGCGACTTGCCGCTCCATGACCATGTTCAAAGCAGAAGCGTCCATTTCGTTTCACTGTACAGTGGAATTGTTCGCTTGGTATAATGAATGCGTGTACGTGCTGGAAGGAAGGAAACCAAGGGCGGATGAATGATTTGAGTTGATCCAAAACGCAGTACTACACCGCGATCAGATTACCTATTACCCACACTCGGTAGCAGAGGATAAAACCAATGCGAAACGGATAAACACAAACGCCAGACCAAACATGAACACGGCGAGTCGCAAACCCACGGAACATCCGCCAGCTTCACTCGCATTACCGCCTGTCGTGTTCATGCGATGCGTATTTGATGTTTTAGCAGATTCACCTCGCCGTCGCGTGATTTCGATGCGAGGTACCAGTTCGCAGACCCGTTTGAACGGTCTGGGAAGTATGTCCCGAAATGAGTCATGAATTGTATAGAAATTTGGGCGTGAATAAGAGCATAGGTGATTGACATTGCATTATATACGGGATCACCTAGCTGGGCTAGGTAATTCTCCGCTGTTGCCTCCCTGCACACTGCAGATTTATCTAGCCCTCCCTGAGAGTCACCTCACCCCATTTTAATCCAAACTGTGTAGCCAGAATTCGAGGGTTATAAGTGTTAAGATTCATAATCAAGCACTTCATGACCGAAAGCAGACTCACATTCAGGTTTCCGGGTCGACATTACGCCAATAGTGTATGGAGGTGCCTCTAACCGAAGGTTATAGTACCTGGTGCAGCACCTTGTGAGCAAGAACTCGCCAGAGCAGGTGGGTGCTGGGCCTTGCGGTAGGTGAAGAGGCTGGGGACAAGCTTGTGCTTGAGATGGCCACTGAGGTGGTATTGAAGGGGAGGGAGATTGGGCCGGTTCATGTGCTGGGTCGTCTGTCTGCACATCCCTAGGCCTCGACGGCAGAAATGATGAATCGATTGATCTTATTGGCGCCGATCTGAAATGCCCTTGCTCCATGCTCTCTATATCATTCTCCCAGCCGCCCTCCTAAACGTCCACCGTATTAGAATTGCCAAAAAGCGGGCGAAACCCAAAGGCGCCCACCTATTGGCATCCTTTACACTGATTTCCACTCCCCGCTCTATCGCAGTAGTGAGGAGACGATGGTACCGAAGTTGAGCGCAAAGTTGCGCGAGGTTTTGGCCAATCTCTGTTGACAGGGTTTAAGGTGGCACTGTCTTCCGGGAACCAAGTGTAAAAATGAAGAACCGAAATCGGCTCCTCGGTCGAATGTCCGCTGGCTACGACAGAAAGCGACAGGTCGATATTAGTTCCAATGTCTCTAGGTTGGGGGTTGTCAAGAAGAGCTCGAAACATTGTCCGGGTAAGGTGAGCAGCTGGAGGAGTTACTGTTGGCGTTGATGACTAGGTTTGACCACGGCTAGATCGGATCATTCGCTTTGCGACCTCGACTGGAGAGTAGCTCGCTCCATTCCAGTAGACCGTAAAGCTGATAGGCCAATTCCAGACTAAAACACTATGTCTAACTACGAAAGGGTGATGTACAATCTCTGTTTTCGTTAATTCATATAGGTGAACTCGCAGGGGTCGGTGTTTGGACTGGTGAGTTGACAGCCCCTGCCCTCTGTCGAAGCCACTCCCTAAAATAAGAATCTCCTCGCCTTGGTATGTAGGACCATGGTTGGGATATAGACGATCGAGTCTCGGAGGGCTACATGGAGATTCGTCTACAAAAGTCGGATGGTGGAAGGAGAGGGTTGGGAGGAACTAGTTGGGCTCAAAGCTGCTGACGCAGGACTTACTGTCCTTTGCAGAGTCTCTGACATTCTAGTGCGTTGGCCAAGGGTCTGTGAGACTGTCCTGTTGATCGATGATCGATTGGTGCAGCTAATCGTTCACTACGGCAGAGCCCGCGACGGCCTACACGAACCGGATCGAGGACGGAACGTTTCGTTGGATGATCGGTGGGTATGATGCACGCCTTTGAGCATGACTTATAGGAACGGCTTCGCGACCATCGAGGTCAAGGGCTGATAACAATTTGATAATAGCGGCTCAGACACCAGGAGTGGCCACTTGGGAGCTGGTGCTGATACAACCGAGAGCTTTGGGCCTGCGTTCAAAGGTGGCCCAAGACGCGTCACGTTACACCGCCGTTAGATTACCTATCCTCAGTAGCAGAGTATGTAACAAAAAAAGCCAACGCGGAACCCGATGAACACAAACACTAGACATGAACACGACCAGTCGCAAACCCATGGAACACAAACTGCGAGCGAGTTTACTGTCCATAGTCTTCACCACTATCACGACGATACGGTGAGTACTTCGACGCCATGCACTACTCCCTCGACACCGACAGCCGGGCTCTGTATCGATAGAACCGAGCTCTCTTTTCCTCCGACTCCTACGCCTTCCTTATCGGCCAACACTGCGCTTGCGACCTCCTTCTCGCGTCGCTTAGGATCACGAGGGTTGTAGAGTTCGTCCGCACTCTTGCCTATTGCGCCTCTCTCAAACTGGTTATCATGCTCCTCCAACCGGCTCGTGCCAGCCGTACCATTGACTGCCGAAGTCGTGCTGGTGCTGTTGGTATTCATTCTAGGGACACCCCATACGCCATTGGGCGGAGGTGCTCTTCCTCCAGGCGCACGGCTTCCGCCACCGAGCGGCGGAAAATCTTTCGCTTGCAAAAATCCTGCAGGCGAACCCTGAGCAGATGTAGCACGTGAAGAATGGAAGCTCGAGTGCGAAGGGTGACTGTGCGTGCGCGACGCGTTGTGCGGTCGAATATGAATCGCCCAATCAGGCCGTTCAGGTAATGGGTGCTGTGAAGATGTTGTAGACGTATACGTTCTCTTGGAGGAGCTGCTGCTCGAAGACTGTTGGGATACGGCTCAGCTAACGTTCATAAATCTATGTAAGAAGAAGTAAACTTACAGCAATGCTACACGTCTCATCTGCCCTCCCACCATGGCCGCTCGCACTAGTAGCCGCACTACTGGTCCTTTCCCTCTTTCTCAAGCTTCCAGCTGAACTGCTTCCACTCGAGTAACCACTGCCCATTGCGCCGATACCGGGAGGATACGGTAAAGTAATAGGTGGCATAACCCTGATGCCCATTCCTTCAGGTGGGGGACGCGCACCCAACGGCACGGAGTTCAAACTCGTCGTGGAGGAATTAGGGTTAGATTGTGTCATGCCACGGTTTGGGGCCGAACTGTTGATTGGTATGCCACCAACTGATACACTAGGCCCGAAGCTGTGCCCTCCCCAAGGCCCCCGTATCGGTGGCGGTTTCTGGTTCGCGTTGAGATTCGGTGTCATGGCCTGCTGCTGCTGAGGTGGGACATTCATGTTCATGTTTGGCGTCACACCGTTCCATGGTGGCGGCTGTTGGTGTTGTTGTGGAGGAAGGCCGGGCACCCATCCGTTCGGCGGTGGTGGTATTTGGTTCCCCTGGAGAGGTTGAAGGCCAGGTCCAGGTACAGGGAACTGGTGTTGAGGGAAGTACGGGTATCCGTTGTTGGGATTGGGGAAAAACTCCCCGGTCTGAGCAGGGTGTCGTGGAGAGTTCGAGGGTTGTTGAGAGGGTGGCTGGGGATAAGGTTGCGCATGAGGTGGTCCGTGAGGAGGCATTGGAGGAGGAGGAGGATGCTGCTGTTGAGGTGGTGGTGGCGGTTGTTGATG
>Ga0307513_10009859_pt1 | contig 12058 bp, 6 predicted proteins | sample 15_EM_MG_FD_202174 | JGI IMG/M metagenome (GOLD analysis project Ga0307513, IMG submission 202174) | Populus trichocarpa ectomycorrhiza microbial communities from riparian zone in the Pacific Northwest, United States - 15_EM | ecosystem: Host-associated > Plants > Roots > Unclassified | place... | reverse complement strand
TGACCTCCACGTTTTGTACTTCTGTCTAATTTATCATTTTATATTTTGGTAAGATTGCCGCATGTCACAAATTCGACGTTCAAAAATAGAAGTTCCATGCAAGAAGACACGTATCCTGATCAACCCTACACAACATATTGATTCCATCTTGTTCAAAACTTTCAAAGATATAGTTCAAAATTTTCAAGTCTATATTACAATTCTTGAATTTCTCGTGTCCTTTTAGCACTGCAAAATATTTGTTGACAATGGTGAAGCTAGCATCAGCTAGAGAGAGTCGAATGTATGGGGCAAGGCTATCTAAAAACAGGGCAGAATACATGAACGCAGGGCTCTATGTGTTTGCAACTATTGTGCTTATTGGTGGGTTTGTGGCTGAATTGTCAAAGGAAACCAAGCCAGGTCTTGTGCTTCTGCTCATAGCTCTCTTACTTATTACGGTGGTTAATCTTCATGATCTTGTTGCCCATCTAGCCGGGATTGATTATCGGTGGCGTCTGATGGGGTATGACACACAGCTTGCACTAGTTGAATTTGCTGTTCCTGTGATTCAGGCCTTGGGAACTTTGCTTTCTTTCTTGGGTATTCTTTTTCTTTTTATTCAGGTACTAAATATTAATTAGTAATCGATTGCTTTGTTTAGTTTACTGCCTTGAAAATCCCTGAATTCTAGTAGCAATTTTAGTGTAGGAACTGTTATGGTTATAATTATAAGATAAAAAGGATAGAATTTTCATCATTCAAGTGATTGATTTGCTGCCGATTGATGGTGTAGGATCAATTTTATGTCAAATGTCAAATATTGATGCTGTGACCTGCATCCACAATTGCAGGAATATAAAGGATATGATCACTTCAAATTGGAAAGGCATGCTTTAAACTTGCTTGCTGCAGGACCAGCTTTCTGGGTGCTTGGATCCTTACACAACTCATGCCAAATATATGAAAGAGCTGATGGGCATGTGCAAATCTTGCAACAGAGTGTCCACATCCCATTTTTAATGGGAAGTTCGTTGTTCTTGGTGGGATCCATTCTCAATATTCGTGAGCAAGCAGGATGGGGTCATCATGGACTGGAATTATTGGTAAGCTGCCTTGTTTATTTTTTGGTATCAAACTGAAAGAAGCCCAAAACAAAACGAATTGCACGGCAAAGCTACCCCAATCGCATTGGAGCCTGGAGGGCTATTGCATTATAATACCAACATCTAAAGTCAGGGCGTCTGAAATTACTTAGCCAATCTGCTAACTTAATGCATGGTTTAATCGCGCAATTTAAACAGCCTGCTTAGAGTTTTGGTAATGGCACGAGTCAAATTGTATGGGAAAAGCTGGAGGTTTAGGCATAACAAAGTTTCTTAATGCAGGGCAAGACTTGGGTTTGGATAGGCTTCTTTGGAAGTCTAATGTTCTTTATTGGGGGTTTAACAAATGTAGTCAAAGTGTTCGAGATGCAGCAAATTGATGGACTAAGGTTAGAGAAATTGCGAGGAGGAGCTCAAGAGCGTTTGGTACGAGAGAGGGAAGGCCAGGCACCACTAATCCTAGCAGAGGCCGAGAGGAGGGGGAAAAGGATAGCCGAAGAAACAAGAGCAGCGCCTATTCCTGCACCAACTCCTTACAAGGATGTACTTGTTGGCCAGTCTTGATTACTTCAATAATTTCTGTGCATCATTCTATGTTATGTTGGTTTCCTGCGTTGCTTTTTCATATAATCCTAGTGGGGAGCAGGAAAAGTAGAGAGAGGAATTTGTCAAAAGCTTCACGTGCAATTATGTTGACTTACTTGGGCAACTTTAAAATAGATGAAATACATGAGCTAAAAGAGTTCTCTAAATCAGCTAAACTCTCTGGTTAGAGATAATGTAAACTCCTTTCTTTTCATTTATGAATTTCCATTTTTTTCCTTCCCCAACCTTCTTCGTTTATATATAATCTAAGAAGATAGCTGTGAGATTACCAAATATTTCAATAAGTATTTAAAACACCCAAACCAAGAAAATGAAGCCATGAATGGGTCTTTTAGGCAAAAGAACTAAAGAAGCTTTGCCAAAACCAAGGTGACGTGAAACTAAAACATATATAACATGGAGTAGTTCATAAATAGAAATGAACTAGTGGCCCGCAGCGGACCAGATGGACTAATTTTTTTTTTTTTTACCTATAACCTAAAAAATATATTTAGATAATGATAATATTTCTAAAGAAATAAAAAAAATATCAAACTGAGATTATTGACTTGGTACATCCAATAAATTTAGTTAATTTAATAATAATAAAAAAACAACAACGGTAAATAAATCAAACAATTTTTTTTATAATAACTAATTATAAAAAATAAACTATCAATATTATAGAAAGATATCCTCCCATTATTTTTAAAAGGGCTTCATTTTATTTGATAACCAAGCAAAAATTAAATGAGCATAAGATAATTCTATAGACAGCAAAAAAAATAAAAATAAAGCTCAATTCCTAGCCAATCGATCAAATGTCAAAGGATGGAATTAAAAAAAAAAAAACCCAAGTCCACTCAAGTTAGCCTACAAAATCCATGACCTGTCTGTGACATTGGAATAACCTCGTAAAAAGTAATTGAATGAAATGTGATCTTAATTATCAAATCAACTTAATATTGAAAGGTGAAATTTTAAAAAAATCAAATTAAAAAAAACAACGAAAAAAAAAGACCTGAGTTAATTTAGTTTAACCCACCAAACCTATGACTTCGCACATGAGATCGAGATAACCTCATAGAAAGAAAAGAAGAAAAAAAATAATGAAGGTTAATCCCTAACATACCTAATATTGAAGGATTTGATTGTAAAATATGACCTAAAAAAGGAGTTAACTCAACCCGAGCTAACCTTTCAAAACTCTGTGACTTAGGTCTTGAGGTCGGGATTATCCCATAGCAAACAAAACTAAAAAAAATCATGAAACCAAATAAAATATCATGAAGTGACAACCTCATGCTTATTTTATTGAATTTAATTCAAAAATAAAATCTCTTTTAAAAAATTAAATTTAACAAAGAATGGCAAATAAAAAGACCCGAGATAATGTGGATTATTTTCAAAATTAGCAAAACAAATCCTTCAGAAAGAAAATAAAAAAAAACTAATAGAGCTCTCAATCTCTAATTAAATGAATGTTGAATGATGAAATTGAAAAAAATTAAGCTTAAAAAAAGGTGAAAAAAAATTAAGTAAACCCAGACGAATCTCCTAACCTACGCTAATCTCCCAAACTCACAACAGGTGAAATTCTATATTCGAGTTTAATTACGAAGCTCAATTCCCAACCAATTTTATATGAAGGATGAAACCAAAAAAATTCAATTAAAAAAATTTACCAAAATAAAAAAATAGTTATCAAAACAATAAGGATAAAATCTTATATGAAAGAAAGACTGAAGGAGGATGAATTCTTAAACTAAATTAAAATTTAAAAATCATCTCAAATAGAACAAACTACAATGAAAAGAATGGAGACCAAATCAAACAGATAAAAAAAATAAAGGAGAATAAAATTGAAAAAGGAATTCTAATTTTATAAATTATCTCAAATAAAACAAATAGTAATAAAAAAAAATTAAATCTGAAGGAAAAACAAAATGATGGATTGCTCTGAATATTTGAAGGATTAAGCATGAAAGTCAAGGTGGAGAGAGAAAAGAAAAGAAAAGATCGTCAGTGTCAAACCAGATGTCAGTAAGCTATATGTTATACCTAAGGAGGAAATGTATACCAAGACGATTCCAAAAACATCAATGAACTACATTTCCGACCTCCGTAATACGTTGCACACGCAACTTGAATAATGGCGGAGCAGTGGATGGCTAGCCACTTATGGTGTTTTAATTATATTTATATTTATTAAAATGCAAGATTTTCCCATAGCCAACTTGATTGTAAGTAAAAAACTAAAATGAAAATATAAAAAGTCTTTGGATGATAGTTAAACAAAAATATATTTTTAAGGGTAATTTAGTTATTTTACCATGTTTTTAAACTATTAATAGACCTTGTGGAGAGATCATATTACCCCAAATAGTTAGTTCATTAATTTCTTTAAAAGAGTAAAATCGGCATTACACGTTTATGATAAATAGTAAATCCTCTCATGGTGAACAATGTTTTTTCCTCCCCAATTAGCTTTTATTAATTTCAAACATAGATTATTTTGTTAAAACATTTACTTTATGATGTAGTTTTCGATTAGAAAATGATACAAGATAGCAATTTGAGTGGAGAAATTTTATAATACTTAAAGAATAACTTGTCAAACTTGCTTCATGAGATAAAGATATATACACCACCGCAATCTTTATCTTTACTAACGAAATTTTCTGTTGGTATTTGTGCTATCATTCTGTTGGTAATTAATTTACCGATGAAATCACAGACGAAAATGCTTCATCAGTGAATCCTTCGTCGATAATTTTTTGTTCGTCGGTAAGTTCGCTGATAATAAAAAATTATTATTACCGATGGATTTACTGATGGAAAAATCATGAAAAAAAATATCCGCTTCATTCCATCGGTATTTCCCTCGGAAAAATACCTTATGTAATTCCGTCGGTGATTATTTAAAAAAATCTATTTTACAAAAATATAAAATAATTATATTAATATAAATCAACACTCTATAATACTTAAAACTGAGTTGCTTGAAAAAAGAAGAAGGAAATCAACTCAAACAAATTTGCAACAAATAAATAACACAAAAAAATAAATTCAACTAAAAAACATTCATATGAAAAAAATGAAGTTGCAATTGCTAAAAATAAATCAACTAAAAATTGATCTCATATGAAAAAAAAAACATCCTACAACAACATTCATACAATTATTAAGAACAAAAAATTTAAAAATAAAATAAAAAAACAAATATAGTGAAAACAAACACGAAAAAAAAGAAAAAAAATCTTATCTTAATGTAGTTGCAAGTGAAGCTGAGAAGAGAAAAAAAACAAATTCGTAAAATATATTAATAAAAAAAACTAAGAAGAGAAAAGAAGAAAGGAGAAGAAGACATATATACCTGAGCATGGAGGAGAAGAGAAGGAGTTGAGGAGAGAAGAGAAGAGAAAGAAAGGGATGTTGATTTTCTTACATATGGGAAAGAAGAAGAAGAAATGAGGTCCGTCTGTTGTGAAATTAGAGATTCCAGGCTTTTTATTGGGGTGTTTTACCGACGGATAATTAAATATTAATATTTTTAATCATTTCATCGGTGATTCTGTCTGTAGTATTTAATTTAAATTTTCAATTTAATAAATTTTTTTCAAAAACCGTCAAATATCACCGACGCATTTTCAATCCATCGATGATTCTTTCTGTAATATTTAATTTAAAATTTTAATTTAATTGAATTTTTTCAGAAACCCACCAAATAACACCGATGACTTTTCCATCCGTCGGTGATTTTGTTTGTAATGAACAGTGCAATTAAAAAGTGAACAGTTCCAGAGCTTTCTGGAAAAAACTAACGGAATTTTTCGTTGATGATTCTCTTTATAATTGACATGATGAATAGTGTTAACAGTTTACCAGCGATTCCGTCGGTAATTTTGTTAGTATAAAAAATACGTCATCGTATTTGGTGGCTTTGTTTTAAAAACAATTTTTCACTGTAATTCCCTCGGTATATACCGAGAGAATATTTTCATCGGTAAAATTCATTGTAATTTACCGACAAAATATTTCCGTTTATATTTATTAATTTTCTGGTAGTGATATATATATATATATAAAAAGGAGGGAGAAAATTTATGTAAAACTATTTTTATCATTTTTAATGGATTTTACCTTTAATGTTTTTCATTATCCATCTCTCTTTACAAAATGAATTCATAAAAAATAATCAATAAGATATCACATATACTTAGATAGCATCATAAAAAAATTTCTTTGAGTGCCTCAATAGAAACTAATCTATGTAACTTAATTATAGAATGAATAAAGTTTTGATATAATTAAATCATCTTCTTTGACTAAATAAAAGGGCACCGTGCATGTGCCTCGATTTGGCATCATCGATCTTCGTTCAATTGGACATTTGAGTTTAAATAATCGAACTCTGACTTGACTTCCTTTTTTGCCCTACTTTTTGAAGCATTATCATATTGCTCTAGAAATTGCTTTAAAGATGTTGAAGGACGCACGAAACCACCAATGGCAGGCATTTATGTTTTCACCTCGTTGAGCAGTAGAGTACATTCCAGCACAAAACGCTTACGATCCTTGAATAATGAGGCCAACCATTCATCTCTTTCAAGATTCTAGCTATTCCTTTATCGTTGTGGTCAAATTCATGAATCTCCACTCTGTTAACCATCAAGTTTTTCAGGGATTTTCTATATGATATGCCATAGGCAAAGGCGATGTGTGGAGTTTGCAAAAGGCCTGGCCAACTTCATTGTCCTTAAACAACCACATATAGCTCGATCTTCGCATCCTCTTTTGAAAGTAAACCACCCCAAATAGTATTATTTGTCCAGTCCAAAATACATTTCCTAAGCCACCTTCTTCCTTATTTATATTAATTTTATATATAAATATTGTGGTTAATAGGATAAACAATAGATATATTAATGGAAAAATTAATTTATCTTGATAAAAAAAAATTATAATTTTATAGATTTAAAGATAGTTAATGAATAAAGATTTGTATTTTAAGCTTAAATTCATTTTTTGCTAAATTGATATAAAAAAACAAATTAAATTGTATATTTGTTAATTAGATATGCTGGCGAATAGCTCAATAGTTGTTGTTTAAAACTTACTGTTTTGTAGAAAACAAATTTTAAAATTTGATTTTTTAAAACCACATTCAAAATGTTAAATACACAACAAATTAAAATATTGTGTTTTGGTAAATTTTTAAATCCAATCCTTGTACAAATCTTACTTTTAAACCCTTGATGCAAAATAGAAACACGGTCTTGCAAACTTCTTCTTTGAATGTATTTTTTTTCTTAAAATTTAAATGTATGTTTTAGATGTACACACAAAGGAGGGTTTTTTTTAGTGATTTTTTTTTTTGCTTATAGTAGTTGTCTTTTTTTTAGCATTTACTGAGATGTTTTAATAAGTTAGAGGTGCAAAATAGGATTTTATGACGGTTTATGTTGATCCGCGGGTTCAGAATGTTTGGGAACGCGGTGCATGTAAATCGTGTTTCATAAAATTATTATTTTTTTGTTAAATTTTTTTTGTGTGTTTTGGATCGTTTTGATATGCTAATTTTAAAAATAATTTTTTTAAAATAAAAAATATCACTTTAATATATTTCAGTATAAAATACACTTTAAAAAACAATTATAATTATACTTTTAAACTGTTAATAAAACACAATAAGCCAACTCGAAGAGAAGAAAGAAAACATTAAATAAAGGGTACAGCAGATACTGGAGTACTCTTAATTCGGTAGTCCAATGCACTGGGTCGTTTGACTTCAATCATGAAGAGGTTATTTTTTTAAAAAAAAATCTCGTGTGTTTTTTAATTTTTTAATATAAAATTATTTTTTAGTATTTTTAATATATTAATTTTAAAGATAATTTTTTTAAAAAATAATTTTTTATAAATTTTAAAATAAAAATTATTTTAAAAAACAACCACACTGCCTCCTTAAAAAACCGAATTATATCCTGTTTGTTTAAGACTACGTGCTAATATTTTAATAACAAGTCTTTATTTTCTCTTTCTTTCCTGCCAGCCTTTGACCCAAGTTTAAGATCCTTTGGTTTGCCATGTTTTTATTAAAGATTTGTTTTGGTTTAATGGTATGTATGACAAACACCCCTCATATCTATTTTAGTAATTTTATTACAGCCAATATATATATATATATATATATATATATATATATATATGGCTAAATTCTAAAAAAAATATGCTTATTTTATTTTTTTATAAAATAAATACATATATAATATTAGGTATTAACCAAATATCCTGCCCCTATGTCAATGTATTTTTTGTCCAAGAAGATGTGTGGGCATGGGTCAAATCCTATGATCCTAGCCTATTAAAAAACCAACACGTTAATAAAAAATTAAAAAAAAAAACAATACGTACGCAGGTGTTCGGTTTCCATGGCGATTTGGTTGACAGATTGCATACTTTAACATATATTTTGTGATGGTCACTTGCGCAAGAAAGAGATAGATAAATAAATAAATAAATAAACCCTAGGAAACTTCTGGGAAGTTCTTCGAATGAGTTTATGTTGATGTCCTAGGACGCAACTTTACTTTTTTTTTTTTTTTTGTATTAATTAAGCCGGTTTAATCTCATGTTTTTCTACTTTTCATTTGTTCTACTTTAAAGTAAAAGAATAATAATAATAAATAATTTTGGCTGATGTTTGATTGAAATGACAAATTACGGTCTTTGTAGCGTTAAAAAATCAACTTTATTTATAAAATTTTATTATTTTATCTAAATTTATATTACGTATTTACAATCCATAGTTTAAAATTAATATTTTTGTATTTTTTTAAAAAAATATTTTTAATATTTACACTAATTTAAAAATACTAAAAAAATTAACCAAGTATTCTCTGCCCCTTTTTCCTTCTTCTCTGCCCCTTTTTCCTTCCATCCTTATGGGATTTTGCCCTCCTATGTCAAGGTATTTTTTGTCAAAAAAGATGTGCGTGGGCATGGGTTAAATCCTATGATCCTAGCCTATTAAAAAAATTAAAGAATGTGTGGGCAAAGGGCATGTCTATGTTTTTTTTTTTCTCTAACCCCACCACTACCCCCCCTCCCTTCTCTCAAACAAGAAAGGAAGGGGAAATGCACTTGAGATTTTGGTTTAATGGTGGTAGAGGTTTGTTCCTTTTTTTGTATCGGAGTTCGAATTTTACTGTGCATGTCTGTCACCCCCGCGGTGCTTTACATGCTCATTGGGTTTGCAGGATGTATAGTAGGCCATGAGATTAGTCGTGGTGCGCGCAAGCTGGCCTGGATACCCACATAAATAAATAAATAAATAAAAAGAAGGGAAAATAAAGGCATCGATCTTAAAAGACGGAGACACATTACACAAACTCCAAAAACTCTATTTTCGTTTAGTATTTTCAAAAACAACTCTAAAAAACTCTTAAATACACACTAAATCAATAACTCCTAAAGGACTCAATACTTAATTAAATGAGTAAAAAAAACTAAAAACTTTGAGGAGTGTGATAGAGATTATAAAGTTTTTTTTAAAAAAGAAACTAAAAACTTTGAGGAAAACTAAAAATTCCATATCAAGTGTTTGATGAAACTCCGTGTTTCATCAATAAGATAAATATTAAATGCATTATTTACAGAATCGCTGTCCATCCCACTATTCTGGCTACTAAAGGAGCAAAAGGCATTTCCTTAGCATTGGTCAAGTACATAGATTTTTTGTCGGAACGTTTTCATAGAACATGGGCGGGGTTCTAACCAAGGTTGGTGTCATCATCTCGGATCCCAACTGCTCCCACAGACGTCGCGATCCCAACTAGATTTTTTATATTAAGTTTTTTTTTTTTAAAAAAAACTTGATAGTTTTTTTTACTTAAATATGAGAATCCCATTTCATCTAGAAAACATTCTGACACGCTTTTGGTTACTGCCCGATGTTGAGAATTAAAAGATAATTATATTGATCTAAAACGGTAATTAAGGGCTTGAGTGATCATATTTGACAAACAAAATATTTCAAGGATTGAAAAGGATAAATGGGAGGCACTCATCGTGTTTAGATGGTGCGTGAATAACTACCTGATATTTAAATAAAAAATATTTTTTCGCTCTGGGAGGGCATTTGTTTTGTCAAAATATTTAATGGGAAATTATTTTTAATTCTCCTGTGTTATTTTGAAAAGGTCTTTTGTTTTTTCTCCTTCTATAAAAAGTAGAAACGGGAGAGTGCACGTGCACATGCACATGCACATGTTGCTTAAAGATAAGAAGTAGAAACGCCACTGCGCCATGCAAAATTAGTGGGTTGTGTTTTGTTTGAAGATTTTTGAAAAAAACAGATTAAAAAATTTGATGGAAATCAAAGTGGTTTGATCCATCTCCATAACAGTAGCATCCACATTCTGGATCTGGGGTGGCAGAGCAGTCCTCCAGCAGCTTCAGTTTCACTTTCAAAAGGTATAGTAATGTTATTCGTTGATCGTTTTGTCACCTGCCATGGAATTGTGGAAATCAAAGTGGCAAATGGATTAGTTAAAAACAGAAAACGTAAAACCAAAGTATTCATTTAAAACCATTCCCCAACGGAATGGAAATGCTGCTGTTGATCTTGAGCAAGCCAACTATGTGATCACCACGTACGGCACCATAATCACCTCATATATCTGTGAGCATTAGTATATATCGGGGGTGTGTTTCATTTTTTATTTTCATCTTTACGAACAGAACCTTATCCTAGAAAAAAAGGGAAAGAAGAAAGATAGGATGTGAGCGATGGTTTCAGCTGGGTTTCAATGTCAATACAATGCAAAGAAAAAAAAAAAAAAAAAAGATGAACATAGTGGACAGAATGGACCAGACACGAAGGAGAAGCAGAATCTAATCTTGACTGTGAGCTGCTGAATAAAGCATTGTGTGTTTTATTGCACAATCTGTCAACATGAATCCAGAAAGAAGAGAAAAAGAATGGATGCCCCAGTGCAACAGCGGCCAAAGATCTTGTTTGCTATCTTTTCTGTTGGAAAAGAAGAAGAAGAAGCACAGAATAGCCTGAAGGCATGGTCTGCTATTTCTGTCCAGAATAGTCCATGCCATAATCAGCAAGTCTGCGATCTCAGTCGAGTAAACTTTAGGCTCTTGAAAATCCTAAATTCAAAAAAGAAAAAAAACCCCATAGAATTATCACTCAAAAGCCCGAAATGCACACTGATCACACCTCACCTCACATCTCCTGACAGGGAAAAAAAATGGAGTTCAAGGAACCAAAAATCATAAAAACATTTTTTATATTAGAAAAAAGGAATTCGGTTTTTCACCAAAAGATCGAACAAAAAATCGAATTTTGTTTTCCAACAGAAGATTAATGCCTATGTACTCAACAAAGCCAAAACCCACGGACCACCACCGCAACCCATCTCCCCTTGCAGTTCTCACCTCTCTCGAGAGAGGAAAAAAAAAAACACGACCATTGAACCAGTTACTAATAAAACCACAAACCACGGCATAGCCGTCAACAAAGAAACGATCCAGCTGCCAGCAGCAAAAAAACAAGAACACGAAAAGCGAAAACACCGGCAGACTCAAGCGATCACGACAGCCAACGCAACCGTACGTCCAGGCCCACGCCGCTAGTAACTCCACCAGTGGCGGAAGGCCCGCGAAAACAAAAGTGAAAGCAACAGAAGGCAGAAAGACTGGATAGCGGCGAGAAAGACCGCCCTCATCAACGTCGTGCAGAGGAGATGGAGTTGGCACCGATCTGACACTCAACGCACCGAAACACCATCGGTTTAAAAAAGAGTCGAATCTGCGATATCGATTTAACAAAGAGTTTGGCTGTGACTGCTGTGCATGGTGAGTGATTGTTTTATGGACGACTTTCTTTTCGTTAAAAATAGAAAGCTCCTAAATCAAGCCCCAGCAAAAAAGAAACGTACCCTTGTTAAACCCCCCAAAAATAAAAAGTAGCAGTAAATTGATAATAGAAAAACCCACTCCAATTAGTATAGTAAAACAAAAGAATTAAAGAAAAGCCCACAATTCCTTACGATTTTAAAAGATACTAGTCTAACTCCAACACAAAATTCACACCAACACACACACACACAGAGATATATATATATAAAGTACAAATTAAAATGGTCTGATCTCGAATGAGAAAGCAGACCAAATATTTATTTGCAGCAATACAATAGATATAAACCAAAAACCAACTGTCGAGGCGCCCGAGTACTTCATGGATGGCTACCTTGACGAAGAAGACGACCTGCAATTAATACGAAATCAATATTGGGAAATTTTAAGAATCTCATTGTATGAATCTTAAGCAGCTTTAACTTCTTATTACATGCTACCTACTTATTCCCCAG
>Ga0307513_10009858_pt1 | contig 12059 bp, 6 predicted proteins | sample 15_EM_MG_FD_202174 | JGI IMG/M metagenome (GOLD analysis project Ga0307513, IMG submission 202174) | Populus trichocarpa ectomycorrhiza microbial communities from riparian zone in the Pacific Northwest, United States - 15_EM | ecosystem: Host-associated > Plants > Roots > Unclassified | place... | reverse complement strand
GGCGGCGCTCAAGGAGCGATCGCGTGCCGCTGGCGTCTGCACGCTGCTGGGCAAACCACTGCGGGAGGTTTCCATTGCGGCGGCGCTCGACCGCTGCCTGCGACCGAAGGCGCGGCCATGAGCCCCACCGCCGTGCGCAGCGCGGAGCTTACCCAGTCAGCATTGTGCAAGCGATATGACAGTTCATGTGACGGACGAAACCTTCGATGTTGCGCGTGCAAGGCACGTTGCCATCAGGTAATCCCGAGGTAGCGTTTCGCTTCTACCTTAAGAGCCATGTCCTGCATGGCCTCTTTGCCCACGCCAGCGCGCATCGTCGCGCTCTACGCAAAGATGCAGCGAGTGGGCCGCCCGTCGTTCGATCTCATCGAGTCTTCGTCATGACCCACCTCAACATCATCGACACCTGCTTGCCAACGGCCTGGCAGACGCCCGACCAGCAGGCACCACTGCAGGCGCCCTCTCGAGCGCAGCGTCGCAGGGAACTCGTGCGGCAAGCCTGGTCGGAACTGGCCGCCATGAAGCTCACCGAAGGCCTGGCGACCATCGACGCCATCGAGGCGAGATGCGAGCCCTTGCCGATGGCGTCGATCGACCTGCAATGCGCACTGCTGCAGTCCGTGTCGATGGCGCTGAATGACAGCGCCGAGGCGGCCGCGGAACTGGTCGAGGACGCCTTGAAAGCGCACAAAGGCGCCGGCGCTCACCCCGCGGCATCGCTCCTGATCCGACTCGGTCACTGGAAGGCGCGGCGCCTCGATGCCTTCTGCGAGTTCTCGGGTTCGGTCAGCCACGCCCCTGTCCATCGCCGCGACGCCCTGTCGTGCATCCTTCACCTGTCGATGGAAGCCGCGGTCGAAGCCGAGCAGCTGCGCCTGGCGAGTGCCGGACGGCTCGCCAACGAGGCCCTGGAACTGTCCAGCCGCTTCTACGGGCTCGACTTCTCCGGTGGCAGGTTGGCCGCAACCCTCAGCGCAAGAGTGCTGTACGAGCAGGGTGATATCGACGCTGCCGATCGGCTGATTCGCGACAGGTTGGTTCTGAGCGGCTCGCAGGGCGGCATCGAAGCTGCGTTGAGTTCGTACCTCGTTGCCGCGAGGATCGCTGCGGCGCGGGGCCAGGCTTCCTTTGCGATCCTGCTGCTTCGCGAGGCCGAGCTGCTCGGCGAAGATCGCGGCTGGCCCCGGCTCACCGCCGCCAGCCTTGCCGAACGTGTTCGGCTGCACGTCGCGGATGGCCGCATGAAGGAAGCCGAGTCTTGCATGGGGAGCCTCGTCCGACTGCCTGCAAGGTCCGCCATAGAAACGAACGACTGCCTGATCGCGCGCGATGTGGCGGTCTCTCGTGCCCGCATGCAGCTGGCGCAAGGGGACTGCGCGCCGGTCGTGCCCTCGCTGCGACGGATCGTCTCGGAGGCTTGGCATCGGCGCGAGTGCGGTGTGGCGGTTGAAGTGTTGACCTTGCTTGCGTGCGCCTTGCGCAATGTCGGAGAAGAACACGAAGCCGCGACGCAAGCGCTGCGCGCCGTTGAGTTGGGCGCCACCGCGGGCTTGTACCGCACATTCGTCGATGGCGGCGAGACGACCGGACAACTGCTGCGCTGGCTACACGAGCGCCGTGTCGACGATGTCGGTGTGCTCGGGGAACTGCGACCCTACGTCCGCAACCTGCTCGTGGGTCTCTCGCAGCGTCCCGAACCGCCCGCGGGAGCCAGAACCAGGCATCGGTCCGGCGAGTCGCTCTCTTCCCGCGAACGCCACATCGTGACACTCATGAGCCACGGCCTGTCGAACAAGCGCATCGCCAAGAACCTCGGCATCGCGCCGGAGACGGTGAAGTCGCATGCAAAGCACATCCTGTTGAAACTCGCCGCTCAGACGCGCGTCGAGGCCGTATCGCGGGCCTTGAGCTTGGGGATGATCTGAAGGGCGCTGGCCGGCGCGATTGCCTCTTCTCCGGCAACTTTCAGGTGATGTCCAGCAGGCGCGCCAAGCTCGTGGCGAGCGCATTGCGCCGCAGCGGCTTGGTCAGCAGCTCGTCGGCCCAACCGCTGCGGTAGAAGGGCGATTGAGCGACATCACCGCCGTAGCCGCTGATCAGGATCACGGGAAGCAACGGGCGCACGCTGCGCGCTTCGCGGATCAGTTCGTCGCCGGACATGCCGGGCATGCGCAGGTCGGTGATCAGCACGTCGAAGGCGTCAGGACTCGCGCGCAAAGCGTCCAACGCAGTTCGCGCCGACCCGTACCCCGCCGGCTCATAGCCCAGCTCCCGGAGAGCATCGGCGGTGATCTCCAGAAGCGCCTCCTCGTCGTCCACGACCATCACCCGCTGTCCCTGCCCGCGAGGGGCCGTCGGCCGGTCATCCAGGGACTCCTCGGGCGCCTCGCCCGCACTGGGCAGGTACACGGTGAACACGCTGCCCACGCCCGGCGTGCTCTCCACGTCGATGGCCCCCGCGTACTGCGTCACGATGCGCAGCACCAGCGACAGACCCAACCCGGTCCCCACGCCCATCTCCTTGGTCGTGAAAAACGGGTCGAAGATGCGGTCCAGGATTTCGGGCGCCATCCCGCTCCCCTGGTCCGCAACTCGCAGCACGATCCATGTGCCGATCCCCACGGCGCCCACCCTGGCTTGGCGCGATTGCAGAACTTCGGCAAGCTCCAGCGACACGGTCAACGACCCCGATTGCGTCATCGCATGCACTGCGTTCGTGCCCAGGTTCATCAGCAGCTGATGGACTTGCACCGGATCGCCCAAGATCGCCGCGCGACCGGCTTGCAGCTGGGTGCGCAGTCTCACGTGCCTTGGCAGCTTGGCCTGCAGGAGATTCAGCGCCTCGCGCACCACGCGCTCCACGTTCACCGGCACACGCTCGCCCGCCGTGCCGCGGCTGAACGAAAGGATGCGGTCGACCAGCGTGCGGCCGCGCTCCCCGGCCACCACCACGTTGCTCAGATCGTGATGCATCCGGCTGCCTTCTCGCGCTGCGCGCAGCGCCCGCTCGCCGAACCCCAGGATCGCGCCCAGGATGTTGTTGAAGTCGTGCGCGATGCCTCCGGCCAGCGTGCCCATGGCTTCGAACCGCTCGGCCTGCTGCAGACGGCTTTCCAGCCGCGCCATTTCCTCCTGCTGGCGCTTGCGCTCGGTGATGTCGCCCAGCGAACCGACAAACCGATAGGGCGTACCGTCGGCAGCGCGAAGCGCAGTGCCCCGCGCGCGGAAACAGCGGACCTGGCCGCTGGCCATGATGAACCGCACCTCGTGGTCGTAGGGCGTCCGGTCCGCGAAGTGCGCTTCCAGCGCCGCCTGCATGCGTTCATGGTCACCGGGGTGGAACGTGAGGAGGGTCCTCCACTCCTCGTTGGTGCGCCACGGGTTGCCTATGGGAAGGCCGAGCAGTTCCTGCGTGCGCGCGGGGAGGTAGGCGCGAGCGGTCCGAAGGTCGCAGTCGAAAACGCCTTCGTTCGACCCCACCAAAGCCAGCGCGTAGCGCTCCTCGGACAGCCGAAGTTCCTCCTTGGCCTTCATGCGCTCGGTCACGTCCGTCGTCGCAATGCTCGTCCGCAGCACCTTGCCCGCCACATCACGAACGTAGAGGACGGCACAGTGCATCCAGCGGAGGTCCCCACGCACGATCACGCGACAGTCGAATTCCAGGCGCCTCGTGCTCCCGTCACGGTGCTCGCCGAGCAGCGCGACGATGCGGTCGCGATCATCCGGATGGAATGGGAACAGACCCATCATCTGCTGGCGCTGGGTGACAGTCAGCGTCGGCGACATGCCCCACTGATCGAGCAGGCGAGGAGACGCGTAGAAGACATCGTCGGCGACGATCCAGTCGGCGTGGCCGTCCGTGGCAGCCTCGACGGCGAGGCCATAGCGCTCTTCGGAACGCCGCAACGCGGCTTCGGATTGCTTGCGCTCGGCATTCTCCTTCTCAAGTTCGGCGTAGAGCCCGGCGTTGCGAAGCGAGATGGCAGCCTGGGACGAGAGCAAGTTCAGCACCGTACAACGCGCCGGCGTGAACACATGCGACGCGAGGTTGTTCTCGAAGTAGAGCACTCCGACAAGTTCGCCCTGATGCATCAACGGCAGGCACAGCACCGAGCGGATCGCCCCTCGCCGGATGTACTCGTCGCGCGAGAAGGGATCGGACCGAGCTGCGTCATCCAGGGTAACGCTCTGCCCGGACCGTGCGACCTGCCAGACAATCGTCACGGGCAGATCCGCCGACACCAAGGGCCGGCCTACTCGTCGCACCCGCACGCCTGTTTGAGAAGAGGTGGCAGTCGCTTCCAGGTGCAGTTCCGTCCCCTTCTGCAAGATCAACAGGCCTCTTTCCGCGGCCGCGTGTTCGACGGCGATCACCATGAGCTTTTCGATCAGCCGGTCCGAGACGATTTCGCTCGACAGCGCCTGCGACACCTTGACGATGGCCGCGAAGTCAAGCTGCTCGACCGATGCTTCGATGGTGGTCGGCGCGGCCTCGGCCGTGGTGGGAAAGATGCCAGGATGCTGGGCGTCCAGCAGCGCCACCTTGGCGTTGGCGCCCCAACGCAGATAGCGCTCGCGCGCCTCGCGCAGGTGGCCGCGAGCGGCGCCTTCCAACCCGAGCGAGAAGCACAGGCGCGCGGCCCGTTCGCTGGCGAGTGCGGCGTCTGGCACGAATCCGCTGTCGACCGCGGACTTGATGGATTTCTCGTAGAGCATCAGCGCATCGAGGTCGCGCCCCTCGATGCGAGCGCGTTCGGCTGCGACCAGCGCGTGCTTGTGGAAGAAGGTCGGGGCGTGACTGACCGCCAGCGGCGCCAGCGCGGCCAGGTTCACTGCGATCGCCTCTCGGAAGTCTGCTTGCCGCGGCGCGTCCGCACCTGCGTAGACCTCGGCAAAAGCGAGCGACTGGAAGACGCGGAAATCGACCGACTGAACCTGGGCTTGGACCGCCCCCAGGATGGGAGCGGCCTTGGTGGCGAACTCCAGCGACCCCGCCGCATCGCCCAGCATGAAGAGCTGCTGCATGCGCAGGATCCAATGGAAGCAGATCCGGTTCGGAACGCGGCACGCCGCGATCCTGGCGTCCAGTTCGACGTCGTCGAGCGCCGCAACGTCGTCCGGTCGACCTCGCAGTGCGCGCACGAAGGACAGCATGCTGCTGACGTGGTCGATCGCATTCCTGACCTTGTTCGTCTGCGCGTACGAGAAGCCGGTGACGGCCTCGTTCCAGACCTCGTCCAGCGGATCGCCGCGGAACATGAGGTCCGAGAGGCGGTGCTCCAAACTGTAGCCGGCGTAGAGCAGGGCGCCCGCCTCCTTGGCGTAAGCGAGCGCCCTGTCCGCGCAGGCCAACGCCTCCGAAACCGGGCGCGTCCACAGCAGGGCCATCTCCATCGCCAGACAGGCGCCTGTTCGGTACGCAAGGTAGCCACCCTTTTCCGCGATGTCGACCGTTGCACGGGCAAAGCGAACGCCATCCGCATAGCGCTGGAACGCCGGTCCGAGCAAGGTGGCCACGCCGCCACACCCGTGGATGGAAGACTCGGAGATGCCGTGGACCAGCGTCAGCCTGACCAATCGGCAGGCCAGCGTGCCGAAGAGATTCTTGTCGGTGACGAAGGACGCCCTGCCGAGTTGCACCATGATCGTCATGGCAGCGTGCATCTCGGGGTCGTCCATGTACGGCAGCTCGACGAGGCTCTCGATCGCGCGATCGCCCATGGCATCGCACAGGCTGTCGTATTCGGCTCGCATCTGGTCGGCATCCCAGCGCTCGGGAAACTCCTGTCCCAGCAGCCGCAATCCTTCGAGCGCCGTGCGAACCGTGAGGTCGTGATCGCCGCGCATCATCTGCAGCGTCATCCGCAGCACGACTGCCTGCGCGCAATCGACGTTCGAACGCCCGCGAGCGAGCAACTCGTCGACGAGCGCGTCGGCGGCGTCGAGGTTGGCACGACTGATCTCGCACTCCGCACGCTCGCGGCGCAGTGCGAACGAGAGCTCGTGGTGGCGTTTCGCCTCGTCCTCGCCCAGCGCCTCCAGGCCGCTCGCAAAGTATCCGGACGCCGCGGCGTACGCTGTCGACGCCTTGGCCTTGCGTCCCGCTTGCAGGTTGATCTCGGCCGCGGTGACCCTGTCGCTATCGTCGCAGAGCTCGGCTTGCCCCGCGTTCATCTGGTTGGCGATATCGAAGACGTGTTCCTCGGCCTGCTCCGCCCCCCAGCCCTGCGCCAGCGTCTTGCCGATCTGCAGGTGCATCGCGCTGCGCGCGCTGGCAGGGATGAGCGCATAGGAAGCTTCCTGCACACGATCGTGGAAGAATCGGTAACGCTCGCCGTCGATCAGGACGACGCCGGCCTGCACCGCGGCGCGAAACTGCTCGTGCATCGATGCTTGCGGACCCGCCAGCAGCGCCAGGGTCCGAAAGTCCGCCTGACTTCCCAGGCACGACAGAAGCTTCAATGCGGCCTGCGCAACCGATGGCAGATGCAGGAGGCGCCGAACCACCAGGTCGACGACGTTCTCGGTCATTCCCTTCGCGTCGATGCCGCCTTCGTCCCACTGCCAGCCGCTGGTCTGAGCATCGAACCTGAGCAATCCTTCTTCCTCGAGGCTGGCAAGAAACTGCCCGACAAAGAGAGGATTGCCATCGGTCTTGCGGTGAACCAGGTCGCCGAGTGAACGGGTTGCCGGGGAGTCGATACCCAAGGCCTCCTGAATGAGCCGCGTGACCTTGCCGACGTCCAAAGGACCAAGCTCGAGGTGGTCGATGCTGCAGGCGCCGGATCGGATCGCCGCGACGGTGGTCATGAGCGGGTCATCCGGCCAAAGGTCGTTGTCACGGTAAGCGCCCACCACCTGCAGGTAGCGCGACTCCGGATGGAGAACGAGGCACTGGATGAGGTCGAGCGTCGCTGCATCCGCCCATTGCAGATCGTCGAGAAAGATCACCAAGGCACGCTCGCGTCGCGCGAATGCGCTGATGAAGCGACGGAACACCGACTGGAACCGCTGCGAATCCTCGGTCGCGGAGACCGCGGGCAACGGAGGCAGCGGCCCGGTCAGAACCTCCAACTCGGGCAGCAGCCGGAACAGCAAGCTGCCTTGGGCTCCGACAGCCTCGCGGATCGATCGCTTCCAATACGCGAGCTCTTCGGAACTGTCGCTGAGAATCTGCCGGACGAGACCTCGGAAGCCGCCGGTGAGCGCCGAGTAGGGCGTGTCGCGCAGCAAGGGATCCGACTTGCCGGCAACGAAGATCGCGCGCTCCGGCTCGACCACCTTGCGCAACTCGTTGACGACCGCGGACTTGCCAATGCCCGAATACCCTGACACCAGCGTCAACTCGGCTGTCCCATTCCTGGCCATCCGCTCGAAGGTGGACAGCAACGAGGCAATTTCCTCTTCACGGCCGTACAGCGTCGCGGGCACCACCAAACGGCGAGACCCATCGTGCGATCCCAGCCGGAACTCGCTGATCTGGCCCTCTGATCTCAACCCTTGCGCACCGCGCCGCAGGTCGGCTTCGAGGGCGCCGGCCGTCTGATAGCGCTCCTCGCCTGTCTTCGCGAGCAGCTTCATGACGATGTTCGAAAGCGCCTTCGGCACCGACGGCTTGCGCTCGGAGAGAGCTTGTGGGTGCCGGGCGACGTGGCAGTGAATCCATTCGAGCGAATCGGACGCGGTGAACGGAAGCTCGCCAGAAAGCATCTGATAGAACACCACGCCGAGGGCGTAGAGGTCGCTGCGCAAGTCCACGGGCCGATTCATTCGCCCGGTCTGCTCCGGCGCCATGTACGCGAGCGTTCCCGCGATCACGTCGGGTGGCCCCGACGCGCCTTCCTGCGACTGTCGAGAAGCGAACCCAAAGCCGGTCAGCCAGGCCGCGCCAGATGCGTGGTCGATCAGGATGTTGGCCGGCGTGATGTTCCGATGGATCAAGCCGGCCAGATGGGCACGCCCCAGCGCAACCGCGATGCCGGTCGCCACCCTCAGGAAGGTCGCGGGCTCCCAAGCTTGGCCGATCCGACCGCTCAGTGGGTCTCCACCGGGGTCGGTCAGCAGCAGCGTCACGCTCCGCCGCTGCGTGATGAGTTCGATCGGTCGAGCAGCCCATTGCTCATCGAGCACGCCCCGCAGAGCAAGCTCGCGCTCGAATCTCATGCGCTCATCGTCGTGCACATCGTCCACGACCCATGCCAGCATGGACGACCCATCGCTTGCGATGCTGCGGTACAACGTCGATGCGCCCTCCCCCCAGAGCTTCTCGCGCGACTCCGTCGAAGCGGTCAGGGCACTCATGGCAAAGACGATGTATTGAAACGGGAGCGGACCCAGCAGGGACCTGCCTCCCCTGTCACGTCATAGGGCAATGCAGGCGCGTATGTTAGCGCTCGAGGAACCGCGATGACGGCACTCACCGACGCGGCGATCCGTCACGTGCGACCGCGTCGGGTCAGGGGCTTGCGCGCGGAAGGATTCCGCGTCGCCCTGCGGCAGCGATCGCTTCGGTGCGGCTGCTCACCTGCAGCCTTTCGAACGCCGATCGCAGGTGCGTTTTCACCGTGCCCACCGAGATGCCGAGGCGCCCGGCGATGTGCTTGTTGCACAGCCCGGCAGTCAGCAGCGCAAGCACGTCTTCCTGGCGCGCGGTCAGGGCTTCGACGCTGAGGCTCTGCGCCAGCTTGGCCGAGACGGCGCCACTCAGGTGGATTCCTCCCCGGGACACGCCGCGCACGGCCGACACCAGTTCCTCACCGCTCGTGCCGAGCAGCAGGTAGGCGGCTGCGCCCTGGGCCAGAGCTTGCCGGATCTGCCACTCCTGCTCCGAACCGGTGACGATCACGACTCTCGGATACTGCGTGCCCACCGGCAACTTGCGCACGAGGTCCAGAACATGCATGCCGCTGTCCAGGTCTGCGACGACAACGTCACAGCCCGGGAGGGCCGCATCGTCAGGCCCATGCGTCTGAACGTCGATGTCATCGCAAGCAGCGAGCGTACTGGTCAGGCCGGAGCGAATGACAAAGTTGTCGTGGAGAACCACGACACTGGTGCGTTGCAGGGACATCACGAACTCCTATGGGCGTTGGCGAGCGACTCGGACGCTCTGCTCAGGGATGGGTGGTGTCCGTACTATCCGCCCCAGGTCCTCGAGGCTGCATCCCCCCAATGGGGCACGAGTGGTCAGCCCCGCCGGCCGGTGGCGTCACGGATCAGCCTGGAAGCCACGTCCCAAAGCCGCTCCGACCCGTCGCGATGGCCCCGGGGTTCAGCGCATTGGAGCTGATGCCTTCGTTGCCCCACCGAAGCGCAATGCCGACAGACAGCAAGGCGTTCGCGGTCTTCGATTGGCCGTAGGCGCCGAACGGCGTGTAGGGCACGAAGTTGAAGTTCAGGTCGTCGAAGACGACCGGCGAGAACGCATGCGCGCTGGAGCTGACCGACACCACCCGCGCGCCCTGCGCTGCGGCCAAAGCATCATGCAGCCAGACGCTCAGCGCGAAGTGGCCAAGGAAGTTGGTTCCGAATTGCAGCTCGAACCCTTGGGCGGTCTCCTGGCGCTCGGGCACCGCCATGATCCCGGCGTTGTTGACGAGCACATGCAGGGGACCTTGCCAGGCCTCGGCGAAGGCCGCTACCGAGCGCAGGTCGGCCAGATCGAGCATCGCGACAGAGACGTCCGGATTTCCCGTGCTGCGCCGCAACTCTTCGACGACCGGGACTGCCTGTGCGGGCCGACGGACCGCCAACATGACCGACGCTCGGGCGCTGGCGAGCACACGTGCCGTCTCGACGCCGATGCCGGCTGCACCGCCCGTGACGACGACCCGCTTTCCCGCCAAGTCGATGCCGCGGACGACGTCCGCGGCCGTGGAATGGAAGCCGAACGGTGTCGTGAGCAAGGACATGTCACGAAAACTGGCTGAAGTCCGGCTTGCGCTTCTCGAAGAAGGCACTGAGCGCCTCCCGGGCCTCCGGGCTCCCGAGTCGATCACTGAAGACAGCGACTTCGGCCGCGATGGCTCGCAGCACGGCATCCGTGCCGGCTTGCTTCAGCAGCTTCTTCGTCTCTCGAACCGCTGCCGGCGCCAGCGCATTGAAGCGCTCGGCCACGCGTCGCGCGTGGTCGATCACATCGCCAGCCGGCAGCACGGCATTGGCAAGTCCCAGCGCAACCGCTTGCTCTGCCCCGAACGGCTCTCCCAGCATCAACATCTCGGCCGCCTTCGCGTGACCCACGAGCGCCGGCAGCATCAGGCTCGAGGCGAACTCGGGAACCAGCCCCAGGCCGACGAATGGCATGGACAGGCGAGCATCCTGAGACACGTACACGAAGTCGCAGTGCAGCAGCATCGTCGTACCGATGCCCACAGCCAAGCCGGTCACTGCCGCGATCACCGGCTTATCACAGGTGACCAGTGAGCGCATGAAGGTGACGGACGGGAGCTCGGCGTCGCCCTGCTTGTTCCGCATGAAGTCCTCGAGATCGTTCCCCGCAGTGAAGACCCCCGGCTGTCCCGTGATCAGCACGGAACGCACGGCCGGATCGGCGTTCGCGTCCCGCACGGCCTGCGCCAGCGCGAGATACATCTCGCCGGTGATGGCGTTCTTCTTCTGCGGTCGATCTATTTCTACGGTCGCGACGTGATTGCTCAGGGCGGTCTTGATGGTCATTCGATGCTTCCTGTGCCGACGATGGCAATGCGGTGGATGGGTTTGTCGTGGTTCATGTCATGCGTCCTTCGAGGAGAGGTCGGCGTAGGCGATCCCGGTGAGATTGCCCTGCGCGAAGAGGACCACGGAGGGCTTCGAACCGTCGAGGCGCGCCGAGTAGACCGTGCCGGCGAGGTCGGTCATGAACATGCGGTCGCCCTGGTGGTCGAGAGCGATGCCGATGCCTTCCATCAGATTCTTGAAGACGATCTCGGGCGCAGGGCGGCCGTTCGCGCCCTGGTGGTCGAGCGGCGCGCGGTTCACGGTGTTGCCGAGCGGCGCATCGCCGCGGTCGGTCCAGTACAGGATCCGCTTCGCGTGATCGATCTCCAGGTCGATCGGCTCGGGCAGGTGGTCGTAGAGCACTTCGATGTCGCTGCGACTCTCGGCGCTCTCGCCTCGCGGGACGTCGATGCCCGCACGGAAGATGCGCCCGAGTCCGGCGTTGTCCGGACCTTTCTGCGTCCAGTAGATCTGGTTGCGCTCGAGATCGAGGGCGATGCCGACGCACCACTTCGTCAGGTCGCGGCGATCGGCCTCGGTCGATCCGTTCTGCACGAGCGTCTCGATGCCCGAGCCGTCCAGATTGGCCCGCATCACCCGCATGCCCTCGCGGTCGCACCAGTAGAGCTTGCCGTGGCGCTTGTCGAGCTGAAGCTGCTTCGGCGTGAAGGTAGCACCAACGGGCACGATCGTCTTGCGGTTGCGCCCATCGAGGTCGACGCGCTCGATCGAGCCATCGTTGCGGCTGAGCACGCCCATGCTGGTCCAGTAGAGGTGCCCGGCTTCGACGTCGACCACGACGCCGTCCGGCATCCGGCCGTCCGTGGCGATGATCCTTTTGTCGGAACCGTCAGGCTCCACGGAGAACACCCGGCCCTCGGCCAGGTCGAGGATGAAGAGACGAGAGGTCATGCAGTATTCCTTTCCTGTTTAGTCACAGGCGCGCGAACGCGCCGCTCGCACCCAAGCCACCGTGGCGCGCTTGTCTCATTGGCCGCTGAACCGCGGCTGTCGCCGCTCCAGGAAGGCCGTCGTGCCCTCGCGCTTGTCGTCCGTGCTGGCACACAGCGCGAAGGAGGCGCTCTCGAGGGCCAGGCCTTGTGCCTGCCCGGCCTCGAGCCCGTGGTTGACGGCTTCCATCGACAAGCGAACGGCCACCGGCGCGTTGGCGATGATCTGCAGCAGGAGCTCTTCCGCTCGTGCCATGAGCCGCGCCGGCTCGACCACCTCGTTCACGAGCCCGATGCGATGGGCCTCGCGTGCATCGATGTTCTGCGCCGTCAGGATGATCTGCATCGCCCTGCCCTTGCCGACGAGGCGCGGCAGCCGCTGCGTGCCGC
>Ga0307513_10009857_pt1 | contig 12061 bp, 3 predicted proteins | sample 15_EM_MG_FD_202174 | JGI IMG/M metagenome (GOLD analysis project Ga0307513, IMG submission 202174) | Populus trichocarpa ectomycorrhiza microbial communities from riparian zone in the Pacific Northwest, United States - 15_EM | ecosystem: Host-associated > Plants > Roots > Unclassified | place... | reverse complement strand
GGGAAAAGGCAGTGAATCTGAAAGCATCACATCTAACGCAACAGATTTAGAAAGTAAAAGCAGAGATTTCTAGGGTTTTAACAGTAAAAAGTAGTGAAAAATCTGACCTGATTTAGTTAAACCAGAAAAGAAGGACGACTTGAGATTTTTCTCTCTCAAGATCGACCTTAATTTTTGCGATTATGGGAGCTCTGTGTTTGGTGATTTGATTGATAGCAGAGAAAATAATACCAGGAACGACGAGAAAGAAATAAAATAAAAAAGCTGCTAGTTGTATATATATTTTTTTATTTTTGACTCTTGGTAGAGAGAAGGGCAGCTGCAAATGTTAAGGGTGGTGAGTGGGGGCCGCCAATGCCCAAGAGATTTTATTGAGTTTTCTTTCTGACCTGTACGTGAATATATCGCTTAGATTTTCCATCGCTAATTTCTCGGGGCACATGGAGAGGAAAGCTAATTGCATAGCATCTCCCTGTGACTCTGGCCTGTATTTTTCTACAGTCAAGCGTGATTGGCTTGTATTTTTCTCAACTCGTTTCAGCCCGCAAACCTCTCTTTAATGAGTTATTAGTCATTTGCACGCAAGCTGTAGAGGAAAGGTGGCCCGCTTTGCGCCGCCTGCCGAGTTTATTTTTTAATATAAAAAACTATGCTAGTGTATTTTATAAAAACAAAAAAAAAATCAATAATTGGATCTTGTAAGATAATTTTATTCAATTGCATGACAAGGAAAAAGCAACGGTAGTAAATAGATAAAGTTTTAAGAGAAAATGTAATAATGATAATTAAATAAAACACTTGTTTAAATGAAAAAAATTAATAAAATAAATTTCAAGAAAATTTAATGTTAAAAGATGAAATTAAAATAAAAAAACAACTTAAAAAATTAATAAGTTTATCTCACCAAACATATTACTCGAGTCATAAAATTGTAATAACTTGATTAAAAGGAAACAGAAAAAAATCATCAACCCTTTTTTTAAAATGAAAAACATCAAAAAATTAAAAAAAAAATATCAACTCGTGTTAATTTTTTAAACCAGTGACCCGAGTCACTATATAGGGAGCACCCCTTCTAGAAAAATCATAAATCCCAACCCCTAATAAATCAAATATCGAATGATGAAGTTGAAAAAAATTAAATTATACAAAATGATCAAAAACAAAAAAGAAATAACAATTAAGAGAATGAGGACCTAATCTAAAATAAAAGGTAAATGAGAGAACTGCCTAGAATTTTGACTTTGAGGGGAAAATTGAAAAGAAAAATCAAATTAATAAAAAAATCAAAAACAAAAAATTAAAGGAATGAGGACCAGATTTGAAAAGAAAATAACAAATTATAATTATGGATTCAATTATGAAATTGAAATTTGACACCAAAAACAAAAAATAAGGACCAAAGTTGAAACATCAGTAAATGAGAGGACAATTATACAAAAATCAATTGTACAAAAGGATCAAAAACAAAATTAAAAACTACGAAAATAGGGACCTAATTTAAAATAAAAGGTAAATGAAAGGACTACCTATAACTTTGAATTAAAGAGGGAAATTAAAAACAAAAACTAAATTCACAAAAGAATTTTAAAAAAATAAAAAGAATGAGGATTGTATATGAAAAAATAACAAATTATAATCATGGATCTAATGATGAAATTGAAAACAAATTGAAATTTGACAAAGGACCAAGGAAAAAAAATTGTAAATAAAAAAACAAGGACCAAAGTTGAAATATCATATATAAAAATCAATTGTACAAAAAGATCAAAAAAATAATAATAATTAATAGAATGAGGATTTAAATTGAAACATGAAGTAAATGTGAGGATTGTCTAGAATTTTGAATTGAAATGTAAGATTGAAAAGAAAAATCAAATTAATAAAAGAATCTAAAACAAAAAATCAAAATAAAAAAAATGAGGATCAAACTTGAAAAAAATAACAAATTATAATTATGGATTCAGAGATGAAATTGAAAACAAATTTGAAATTTGACAACATGACCAAGAACAAAAATAAAAAATAAAAAAAATAATGAGAGGACAATTATGAAAGTTTAAATAGCAAGCGTGTATTTCCATAGAAGGAGAGAAAATGAAGGAGAAAAGGAAAGAAGTTGTCAATGAAACACTATCGCATAAAACACCACACGCGTGGCTCCATATGGAAAAAGGCGATGTGACTCCAAAAGGAGCGAAGGCAGAGACCTAATGGCGCGTGCATATGAGCCAAACATTTTTTTTAATACTCTTATATATTTATCAAAATACTAAACTACCCATGAACCAACTTGATTACAACAAAAAAAAAAACATGATGAGAATTACTAAAAAGCCCTTATAAGCAAATTTAGTAAATTTTACTTTATAAGGAAGACCCTGGATGCCAATTTATTTTTTCTTTTGCTTTTAAGGCTAATTAAATCATTTTGTTCTGCTAAAAAGATATGAATATTGTCAAATGAACCTCGTGAAAAAATCATTTTACTATCGATTTTCACTTCAGTGGTTTTTACTATGAAGGAAAAAATATCATTACACTATAGTGATTCACAATGCAAAATGAGTCTTGATCCATAGTAAAATACTAATCTCTTTTTTTTTTTATCAATGTTATTAAACTCAATCTAGCCTAGTAAGTTAATATGATAACCCATCAACTCAATTGTTGAACCAGTCATAATTTCAAATCAAACCATGTGGGAGTTGATCTAGAATTGCTTAGCTGACCTAGTAGGTGCACTTGTGAATTGATCAACCCATTAAAAACTTGGCTTTATTTAAAAATGTTTTAGAACAACATCAATTTAATATTTTTATATAAGAAAATCTTGAAACAACGATGTTTTTGAATTGATCAGAATTAAATCAAGTTAACTATTGAATTCATGACTTAGATCATGACTATAACAGGTTTAATAATCTTGCTTTCTAGAATCCATATTTTATTTATTTAAATGATTATAAAAAATAGAAATTTGTAGAAAGAAAAGGAATAAGTTATTGAAGAGAAATGTATATTTTGTTTTATTGAAACTGTCTTTTCCTTTTACAACATGCTTAATTGAATAAAAACAATGACAATAAAAAACATTTTGGAGAAACTATATCATTTTAGAGCATTTTTTTGAAGCAAAAACTCTTTATGATTGTGAAAGCAAGCTTCAATTAAAAAATAATAAATTGATCATCTTTTTGTAACTATATGGAAAAAAATAAGAACAAAATCTGAAAAAAATTATATAAAATTTCATAATAAAAAAATTAAGAAAAAATATTTAATTCTCATTCAATATTAATGAGAAAATTATTAAAAAGATTCCAGGGCAATACATATTTATTAATAAAGCAAGCAATAATATCAACATTCCTAATCTTCTAAAAAACAATGGCATAATATTTTTATCACGAGCATGTTTTTTAATAAAGGATGATGACAATTAAAATAAAGGTTTGTTAAAGATTTTAATGCATCTCTTAATTGCTTCAACGAAAACATGTCTTTTTAATTGCAAGCACTTTTTTCTAAGAAAAATCCTATAATTATCTTAAAAGCAAGTTTTCAAAAAATAATTAAAATAATACCTTAATATTTTGAATGTGATTGATGGAAAAATAAATAATAAATATAATAAAATTATGTAAAAAATATATCAGATAATTTAAAATCAAAAACTTTATTTTAATTAAATATTCATGAACTATTTCTTTTATATATTAGGAAATAATAATTGAGAAATAATTGATAACGTTCTCAATAAAACCTATAATATTATTTAATAATCATGGAAAGAATGAATAATAATTGAAATATCATGTTAAGCTTTTTTTTAAGTGCATTTAAATGAAAATTAAAAAAATAATTAGTTTTTGAAATAATAAAGAGTAATTAATCCGGTTCTCATCAAAACTAGAGGAGCTAATTTATAATTAATTCTTACCTAAACTATCCAAACTAAACTAATTCAAGTAACAAGTATTTAAAGGAGAATATAGGGCAAACAAATCCAGATTGCTCAAATTATAATTTTTGTTATAAATTTTTAAAACTAATAGGATTGTAATTTTACTTGCCTAATTTTTGGCGAGTAAAAAACTTCCATCATTGGATCTAATTTAGATATATTTTTTTAGTATTTTAAATTAAAAAATTTGATGGGATAAAAAATTTAGATAATTATTCTAAATGTTGATTTTTCATTCATAATGTAGTATTTGGTTACTATCTCAAAGATAAAAAAAATAAAAACAGAAAAAACATGTCTTATTGTTTTGAAACGATATAGTTTCACTCCAAAACTATTTCAAAAACATATTTAAATCATATCATTTATTTTATAAATTTATTTTTATCATTTTAACAAAACATGTTTTTATCCCTTTTATTCTATGACACTGACCAAATGCAACCTAATAATTTGTATACGAGTGCCTGGATTGATATGGCTTAAATGTTTTTAAGCTTAGTTGGCTAATGGCTAATTAGTATTTTGATTTTTAACAAACCACCGAAAACTTTGCAATTCAAAGCTAAATACAAAAGCAAAGTGAAACAAACTAGAGGTGATTATTTTCAGTTCAGTTCGGTTTTTATCAAAAAAAGTAACCAAACCGAAATTATTTAAAAAAAACCGAAACCGGTTCAAACCGATCGATTTCGATTATGTTCAGTTCGGTTTTTTAGAACAAAAACCGGTTCAAACCAGTTTGGCTCGGTTTTTTCGGTTTGGCTCGGTTGTTTCCCATTTTTTGGGTTGGGGTTTGGTTTGGTTTTTTCGGTTTCAGGCTTGTAAAACCGAACTGGTCGGTTTTTTCAAAATTCTAATCAGTTTAATCAGTTTTTTTTCACGGTTCGTTTTTTTCGCCTAATTTTTTCCGATTTTCTCGGTTTAATCAATTTTTTAGTTTTTTTGCTCACCCCTAAAACAAACATCATGTTTTAATGGAGTAAACTTGCATAAAAATCGAGCAAGACATGGAGAAGCTATGGATTCATTCATTATTAAAGAAAAAGAACTAAAGTTAGATGCCTATAAGTCATAATGGTCATATAAGAATGTAAAGACCTTAAACTAATAGCTTGTTAAAATCACTTAGCTCCAACAATATACTTGAAACTATGATATAATTAATTGGTTTGTGCGAGCTCTTAGGCCTGATTGCCATTGCCTTTTCATTTTCTTCCTTTCTAGCTAGGCTGCCATCGTCTTGAGCTCTTGAGTAACCTCTCCATGTGTCATTGATTTTTTATATATTAGTTGGGGCAAAGACTTGGTAATTAATATTTTTCTCTCATTTTGTTATTATATTATGTTTGTCTAATGTATGTATATATGCTCTTAACACATGTATCAATGATTATTATACCTAATATACACTTATTATTTCATTACTGGCTCAAACTTTTTATTATTATTAACATGGGTGTCTGGGCCAACTTACGTGCACCTCGACTAATCCCACATACCCTGAAATTAACGACAATGTAAGCCTCCAGTGGCCATCATATTAGCAACCATAGGGCTCGAACCTGAGATCACAGGGGGAGCAAACCCCTTGGTCCCAAGTTACTTGCTCAAACTTGCTTTTATGTTTGTTTGCTCTACTTTCCCCTTGACTTTCTAGCTGGCACAAATTTTTCCCTAACATGCCTTCTGTTTGGCTCTTATTTTGCATCCTTTAGGTCTATGCTTTTATTGTGGTTTCTACATTTAACTTCTCTTTGGTTTATTTATTCTGCTTTTATCCTTGCCTTTCTATATGGTAGAAGTACGTTTCTATGATTTTTCATTTTTGCATAGTTTTCATTTTTTTTTTGTTTACATTTGTCTCTATCATTGCCCTTATAATCACATTTATGTTGCAATAAACTAAGAATTTTTATTTAGTAAATATACTCCTTAAAATATTATTATGTTCGAATAATTTATCTCTTATAATATCATAAACTATATATCTAATACTACTTCTCTTTATATTTATTTATTATGTTTTTTTTCCTTCTATGGTAGAAGTACGTTCCTATGATTTTTATGCATAGTTTTCTTCTTTTTTCTGGTTGACCTATAAAAGGATGATCATCTTAGTTTCATGCCCCCCTCCCTACACCTTCTGCATCCTCTTTACAATTCCTTTTTGTACTACTTCTGTATTTATTTGACTATTTCCATCGTTGCTTTAGCACTTGTTCTCTTCTGCCACGGCTCATGTTTGGCTCCTTTTTCCTGGTATAGGCCATGTTTGCTATATTTTTGTCCAGATTGATACTATAATTGGCTCGTCAATGTTAATTTCAACTCTAAGTTTTTTCAAACGATTCCTACCAATGCCTTTCTTGGCTTCCCTCCTAATTTTACAGGGATCAAATTCTTCATTTCAATCTCATTGATGTTGTTGATGTTGTTGATGATGATGCTTGTTATTCTATTGTCAATATTTTTTCTATACTCTGTATTTTCAATTGCTATATTTAATATGCTTCTTTTTCCTTACTTGGTTTTTAGTTGTCCATCAATCCTTTTCTTTTATTCTCCTCTTAGTTTTCCTGCCTAAGAACCCAGCCACCACTTTTTACATATTTTTTCACTGTTCCACTATTCTTCTCTTTCCATATATCTTTTCTTCAGTGCATTTTTTAGTTTAGTCTTACCTGGGGTTCTTCATTATTTACTTTGGTATGCTGCACTGTTTTTTTAATTTTGATGTTGCTTTTTGTTGTGTCTTCAAAACCCAGTTTAGATCGAAGCAATGCGTAAACAACATGGTAAGGGGATAAGATGCTCAATCATACACTTTTGTTTAAGAAACAAGTATTAGAGATTGCATACACCAACAAGTTGGTCAAAAAGAAACAACCTTGGCCATTAATTATTGGGTTTCTTGGGAAATATAAATACAACAACAACAATATTTGTTTAAGCTTTGATCGAACATTATTACCTAAAGAACAATTTTTTTTAATAAATTTGACTAACTATTTAAAGACTGAGTTATCACAAACCACAAGTTATTTAAATCTCAGGCATTCACACAAACCTCTAAGTCAAAAATATCCTAAAACCCTTTTAGAAGAAATTGATTGTTATGCCTTGAGTGCTAGTTTTTTTTTTTTTTTTTTATGTTTTCAAGAGTATCTAATCACATCAGATCTTCCATTATCAAGTGATCATAAAAATATGAAACATAACATTCTATTTATAGGTAAAACATGATAACCCTATAAAGAGTAAATTATCATTTCTCCGAAATAATATCACATTTATTTCAGGATAATTTTAGAAATTTATGCAATCAAGTCTCTAGAATTTTCTAGGTCTAAGATTGTAATCTCCTATATAAATTATATTCTAGTCCTTAATTTATAAGACTTATTTATAATCAAGCCCCCTTGATTAGCCATCCCAATTTAATTTCTTACCAATGGTTCTTTATATGCCATTAGGTTTTCTAATAAGCTGTTCTAAATATAACTCACAATCCTAAATAAAATAGAATTAAAAAAATTAAGTAATTTAATTTATTATGAATTCAACAATTGATTAGTTTATATTTAAAGATCAAGTATAACGTCTAGCATCATAATCCCCAAATATTAAAAAAATGATAAGTAATTTGAGTTAACCTTTTAGTGACTTATTTCTCAGTGCAATTATCACTCCCTTCATCAATAATGTCCTGATTTGAACATTTGAGCATGAAGTGTGTCTCCTTTATCAAATCATATTTGTTCTCAACACCACAATCATTTATTTTTCAAATAATATTTAAAAGTCTTTTGAAATCTCATTCTACCTTGCATAATGATTTCACGATCAATACTATTAGAGAAGAGGTCAAATATTTTTTCTAATTCACTTAAGATGATGAATCATTTCTTAATCATTCAAATAACTTTATATGGTTAATGTTATACCTATTAATCTGCTTGTGTTGTTACCTTTGATTAAGGTAACATATAGTTAAGATCAAAGCATAAAATTCTCTATATAAGATAATTTAATGATCTCGAGTATAAAGACCACTTACACAATTATTATTTGAGCCTTTTCTATAGACACAAATAATCTATTCATATGAAGATCAATTCAATGTACATATCATTTCACAATCACCTATATATTAGTTCCATGTATCCTTTGCACCTCAACTTATAAGAACAACTACTTTCTTTTATATAGTAAATAACATAATATGTATATGTTTGGGGCACAACTAGTCACTGCTGACAGCACATGTAGCAACCCATGACTGTTGTCTTACCAAGCATAACTCCCAGTGCACTGCCAAACTAGTACAGGGCTGCTACCGTGTGCTAGTGTAAGTGCATCGTAGAGCTGTTGCCTCATGTTGTAAGCGATGTAGTGATAGCCTTTGTTGATATTGTTGACACCAAGGTTATCAAAAACACATTTTTAACACGGCACAGAAAATACAAAATAAACTCGGATCATAAAAATGGATCGTGAAATTGTAAGGAAGTTTTTTTTCATACATAGTTCAAGCACCTTAAAATACATGGTTTAAATAAAAATCCATACATAGTTCAAGCATTTTAAAATACATGATTCAAATAAAAATTCATACATAATTTAAGTAACTTTTCATTAACTAACAATTAACAAACTTAAAATAAACAATCTGTTGGTGCGTCATGTAAACTAAAACTAACTTCATTACCTTTATATTTCTCATTATTCCTCAAACATTGATCAATATCATTATCATCAAAATGATTATTATTATCATGAATATAAGTTATCTAACCAATAGACAATGGCAAAGTACTCATTGTCTTTAGGTAAAGCCCAAAGGCACTCAAGTCCACACCAAACTTAATTTTGATAATGCTTAGCAAAGCCATTGTCTTTGGCTAAAATTTAGTCCACCTTCAATCTAAAACCAGGTCAACTTGTTGTTTATCCTCCTATCTCTTGCAAAACCATTTTCTTTTCTTTTCTCTTTTTTCTCTCTTTGCTTTTGTTTTTTTTTTTTGTTTACCGTGCCTAGTGCCTATCCATTCTTAATTCTTAATATTGATAGGTTTTTTTACTGTCACGACTGTAGATTTTCTAGTTTTTATGATTCAACATATTTATTTTTGTATTTTAAAAATATTTTTTAAAAAATTCTAGATTATTTTATTTTTTTCTTCAAATAATTTTTTTTTTATTTTAGATCATTTTAATATGATGATATAAAAAATAATTTTTTTTATAAAAACTATTATTTATATGTATAATTGAGCACGTAAACATCATTTAAATTGATTGATGGAAGAACTTGATTAATTAATTGTTATAGTATAAGAATAATATGAATCATTCTGTGTAAAATTATAATGAATGATGCCTTTTAAAATAATTTTTTATTTAAAAATATAATAAAATAATTTTTTTTATATAATTTTTTTATATTAATATATTATAATTATATAAAAATATTTTTTCACGTTAAAAACACTTTTAAAAAAATGTAGAAAATGTAGAAACACAAACGAAAACTATGCCAAATACCTATTAATGTGAGATTGATTCTGACAACTTTACTTGGCCACGTCATGCTATAAGTATGGTCTTTAAGGTATAGCCAAGGTCACGCTGATGTGGACTGAAGGGCTGAAGCCTGAAATATATGTTTTTTGTTAAAATCGTAAAAAAGGTTCTAAACTCGTGTTTTTATGTGATTTCACTTGATTTTAATTCAATTTTATCAATTTTCGAGTTTTAAAGCGATTTTACACGTTAAACATATATTGACTCGTAAAATCATACGATTTTACAAGTCAACTCGTGATTTTAACAACCTTGGTTAGTGCTATCATTGGTAGTGGGCAATGAACCCAATAATGGCTGCAACCAATGAAGAAGAAGAGATGAGGGGTAAAATTATGATTTGTTAGAAATATTATATTAAAATTACATATAAAGCCAATAATTAGAATTGAAACATGAAATATATTGAATTATACATATTAATGTGTTTTTATGCATTTTGAATGATTATGGACACAAAAAGACCAATGTGAATGTGTTTTTAATGGTTAAATAATTGTAATATTAAATGAGGCCTACGTGTCTTGTCTTTTTTTTTTTTTGTTGTAGTAAAATTCTTTTTTCATCTAATTCCTTTTGAATGTAAGTTAAGGTTTATTATACAATTATGTAAATGTTATGTAATTTAAAAATAGAAAAATTTAGATAGAAAAATTACTTTATAATCTAAGATGAAGAAAAAATGACAGAAAAGGATATAATCATGGTGCTTGTAAAGATTTGTGAAGATTTTTAGCAACTACTTAGGTTTTAATTACCTAATTCCCTTCAATGGCTCTTAGAAAATAGTTTAGATATGTCCATAGTCATCCATTAAAATGATATGCTATAAGTGCATATTTATATATAATTGTTATGTATGGTATATCAATTATGACATGGAATGAGACCTGATTAAACTAACAATTCCCTTGTTAATTCTAATTAAAGACCTTTTCTAGATTTAGTTATAAATATGTATGCATGAAACCAAGAACTCACTATTTTTACATGAATAAGTTGATAGATCACCATGAGGTGTAATTATCCTTCTATGTAGCATATTTGATGCTAACAAAATAAATGGACCAAACTTCTTGGACTCATACTGAAATGTGAGAATTGTTCTCAAATAAGAAATAAGATTATATGTTCTTGAAAATCCAATTCCTTTTATCATTGATAAGGATTCTAACGATAAAGTTAGGATCAAATATCAATATTATATTAATGATGATGAATATGTTACATATGTGATATAGGCCTTACTTGAACTTCAAACATAACATGAGATTATATATGCCTATACTACAATTATACATCTCAAAAGTTGTTTAATGCAACTAGTAGGGTGAGAGGTATGAAACTTTAGGAAATTATTCCACTATAAGATGATAGAAGGTTTATATATAAACAATCATGTTCTATTTATAAATTGAAAATTATCTTTCTACTTCACATAATAATTCTTAGATGTTAGATACCAAATGTAGTTTTTACATTTACAATAATGAGGAAAAAAAAACTAACAAAAAGTAGAAGATTGTGTAAAGGTGAAGTGGACCTATATGTTGGCAATGGAACAAAAGCTGTTACATTGACTGTAGAAACTTATTATTTAACTTTTCAAATTGGGATAATACTAGAACTTGATAATTGTTATTTTGTTTCAATACTTTCTAGAAATATTGTATCTGTTTCTTTCTTAGCTTTGAATGGATTAAAATTTATTATGAATGGCAAATGTTGTTCCTTTTATAATGATAATGTTTATTATGGATATGGTATTTATATGAATAGTTTGTATATACTTGATCTTGATATAAACAACAAGAAAAATAAATTAGATAATCAATATTTATCATATTTATGATATTGTAGACTATGTCATATTAATGAAATAAGAATCACTAAGTTAAATAAAGAGAAGATTTTTATTTTTTTAATTGTGAATTATATAAAACTTGTGAAGCTTGTTTATTAAGTAAGATGACCAAAACACCTTTTTATTGGAAAGAGTGAAAGGTCTAATGAATTGTTAGATCTAATACATACAAATATTTATGGACCAATAACAATTCACATCATAGGTATATATACATATTTCATCACATTTATTGATGAACATTTTAGATATGGTTATGTATATTTAATAAAAAAAATTCTAAATCAGTCGAAAGGTTCAAAGAATTCATAAGTGAAGTTGAAAAATAAATTGGAAAGATTATTATGATATTTCAATTAGATCAAGATGATAAATACTTAAGCCAAAATTTTTAAGATTATTTAAAAGAGAATGAGATTCTCTCATAATAAACACCTCTTAGAACACCACAACATAATATCATACTCTATTGGATATGGTGCGGTCCATGATGAGTTATGTAAACCTTCCAGCTTATTTTTGGGGTTATACCTTATAGGCTGCCACTTACCTTTTAAATTAAATTCCATTAAAATCTTTTGATAAGATTATATATGAGATATGGAATGGTAGAAGATCGATCCTATCATATTTAAAAATTCAAG
>Ga0307513_10009856_pt1 | contig 12063 bp, 12 predicted proteins | sample 15_EM_MG_FD_202174 | JGI IMG/M metagenome (GOLD analysis project Ga0307513, IMG submission 202174) | Populus trichocarpa ectomycorrhiza microbial communities from riparian zone in the Pacific Northwest, United States - 15_EM | ecosystem: Host-associated > Plants > Roots > Unclassified | place... | reverse complement strand
AATTACTCTTATGGAAATTCCTGCCTATTCACCAGATCTCAATCCAATTGAAAATGTTTGGTCTCTGGTGAAAGATAAGCTTCATAAGCACTATCCTGAGCTATATCTTAGGAGGGGTGATGTCAATGTGGTCAAGAAGGCAATCGAGGAGGCAATCACTAATTGTTGAGAACTTCTGGACCCAAAGGTTTTTACTACTTTGGCAGGGTCAATGGTGGATAGAATAGAAGCAATTATTAAGGCTGATGGATGGTATACCAAATATTAATTTCTACTATGTATTTACATTTTTCTAATTTTTTCCGGTTTTCATGATAGTGAGGTTGGTGGGAGAGGCCGTTGTCATTGCCGAAGATTTTCACCGATTGATACCGCCGTTATTTTTGTCCCCCGACAATATCATCAAATATATTTTGCTGATAAGACTTTGAGCCTTATACTATTTGATTTATCTTGACCAGTGCACTCTAATATCACCCTCTCCGAGTCTATACCTGTCAGGCTTCTAGCCCTTAAGCTATTTACCTCTTTCGAGTCGCTGATCTTCATAGTTATTCCAAAGTTTCAAAACTCATATTATTCAATTCTCCCATGAAGGAAATTCTGAATCTTTTGTCCCAATCCTGTTCAACTGTGAGTGCTGGAGCTATTCTCTCCTTTCTACTATTGTTTTCCTAGTATGTACCTCTAAATCAATAGCTACAGACTACTTCAAGTATAGACATGTTCACTAGCCTAGCTTTAATAAATATATTCATATACCAGTATCTAAATACCTCAAATATGTATATAATAATGGCTAGACTCAAGTGGTAGCATTTATTGAAAACCAAGTAGACCTTTCTTAAAAATTTACCACAAATTCTGAATATCTTTTACAATTTTCTCAATATTCTTTAAGGTATCATAGTTGAAGGTTGAACTATTTAGTTAGAGGGTATCAGATAGCAGGTTGTTATACCCACATATGCCCTATATTCACTTTTGCATCTGGTTGCATTCTGAGAATTTGGTTGCATCCAGTGCCTCTGAAACTAATACAGCCTTGTTCCTTTACATTTAGTAAAACCTAGAACCTGAATTTTGATTATATGCATCTGGAATATCGAATGCTCAGAGAGGCCACTGTGAATCAATACATGACCTGGTTTTTTTCCTGATCAATGATTATTGAACAAAAAATACCTGTTTATTCTTCAGCTTCATCTTCTCTTTCCAAAACAATTTCTTTTTGTCTAATCTACATTTTTAATAGTAAAGCCTTAAGGATTTGAAAATGATGAAAATCTGGTATACTTTTTGAAGTACTTAAACCATAAAGTAAGTCATGCAGAGTTTGCTGACTTACCCACAGTCCCCCGTGGAAGCAGCTAGTCATACAGTGGATAAAGTCCTTATAGCTCTTGATTAAATGCTCTCTCACACCCTCAATATTATTGTTTTCCAAATCATCTACCACTTGTCATTTATCTAACTCGAGTTATCCTTCATGAAGCTCTCTCTCCCTCACTACTATTGTTTCCATTAATTTCATAGACCCAGGTTTGCTCTTAACCCCGTGATTGTTATAATCCTAACTCCATTCTTCCCAGCTACAGTCCTCCTCTAGAGTACTCACCTATCCTACCGCCGGTCCCATCGCTTGAAAACAGTTTAAAAAACCAATGTTGATCTCCATGTTTCGGCTCCCGGCGTTTTTCTTGGCCCGGGCGCACGAGCACACAAATCGCGAATATCTTTATATATCACATCTACAGTTTAAAGAGTTTCTAGCATTTTAGGTCTGCGCAACCAGGTATAGGAGGAAAGGCTGGGTTTGTCAGAATCCAGTTGCTCTTTTTTTTTTTTTTTGACTATGTACACTACACGCCTATCCCATGGCCATGAGTGAATATCTATCCTGTCATCACTAAACCCTGAGTGTCCGCATCGTTGGTGGCAGTGCTCAACCTAGCACAGAGTCCTAACAGTACCACTGTTTCCGTAGCGGCGTAGTAATTGAGGGCATCCAGCAATATCTTGAGGTGTCTGGAGAAGTTCTCCTCGTATTTGGACAAGTTGTCGCTAAGTTTATCCAGTCTAGCTTGGTCAAAGGCAGCATCTTCGTTACCCATATACTTGGCAGATGGGGAGGCAAGGTCTGGATCGGCGGTAATGAGAGCCTTAGACAGATGTGAGGTATAAGAGGCAAACATCGTGCATGTCATCATTATTTTTGCGTGTATCTAAATACTTAGAGTTAGACAGAATGATGGAGGAGTATTGGATGTGGAGTGGGTGAAGCGTGGGTGAAAATGTCACATACCTTGAGCAGTTTGGAATTCGTCAACATACACTCTTTCAAACATGTGTCAAGAAAATCTACGTGGTCTTGCATGAGTTCATCAACGGTCCGAACCTCCCCTAGACGCTTCATGAGCCCATTCCAATTTGGTTCAACAACCTCGCTTGTGCAGAAGTAGAGCAATTGTTGGACAAATACCAGCATCCTAGCCCTGAGCGTCCAAGCCCTGCGTTTCCACAGCTCTACTTGGGGATACTTGGATTTATGCTTCCAAGTGTACAATGTATTATGGTCTTGCCAAGCCTGGACTAAGAGAGTCTCGAGGTGGCGAAGGGAGAGTAAATAGCGAAACAACAGTTGGTAGCGAAGAACGGTCTTGCGGGATATGACAAGAGACAAGGGGAAAGGCACACTATAATCGAGCTCTAGGGCATTGAAGCCGATGACCGACTTATCGTCCTCGATGGAAGAAATCGCTGGGGTCCGATGTGACTCCTCAAAGGTCGTTGCGCCTTCATCGATCCCACTCACGGAAACCACTCGCATGAGCCATTTGGTGAGCCCAACTTCATTCATCTGAACCTTTACATCCTCCTTAAAGGGATCGCTTGCAGCGATAGAACCCGGTTGGCGAAGAGCGAGGTCCAGCAGTGACTGGAGTTTTCCTACATTAACCTTTTTCGCCTGTTTCTGGAGTTCGGTAGCACCTAGTTCTAAAAAATACGAAAAAAAGTCCGATCGATCCAAGAAAAAGTAGTGTTTTAAGGAGCGCAGTCGGGCGGGCAGAGCGTGTGTTGTCAGCAGCAAGTTGAGCAATGATTCATTGGCATGTGCGTATGCCGAGTTCACATTGTCTAGAAATCTGAGGTGCGCAGAAAGTCAATTGAAAGCCTTGTGTATGATAGGAATGGCGCACGGACCGGATGTCTTCGAAGCTTTTAGGAACATCTCCAACGTCTTTACTTACGTCTACTCCCCCACATTCCCTAACCACGTTGAGGTATTTACCAGCCAGCAAGACCTTCTCCTTGACGCCTTCGAGCTGCGGGGGAACATCGCCATCCCTGATTGTATACCTCTTCTCCCAATACTCATCTGTATAGTCTTCTTCGAGCCTCTCGCGCCGTATGCTTTTTTGCTCCTTAATTAGGAATTCAGCATGCGGATCTCTGATCATTCCATGATGAAGCCATTCGTTGAGCATGTTCATATACGGCCTAGAAGCCTCACGGAGAAGTAAACTTAGAAGCGACCTCGCAGCAGGATCCCCAGCCATAGAGGCCAACCGGAGTGTCAGGAGCCCCAGCACGGAGCCACCTTTACAGATCTTCGAGCCAGAAACTCCTCCACTACCAACAATGTCACCCCCTTCTCGTAGCGACTCAAGTATATTTTCCATATCATCAAGATCGTCTACTGAATCTTCAAGATCGTCTTCTAGCATTGAGTTGCGCCGAAGCATCTCGCGGGCAAGGGTGTATAATTGGAACATCATGTGGCTTGTCGGCAACGTACGTAGGTGCAAAACATGTAGTGTGAACGAAGGGCTGGTGAGGAATTGATGTTCAAGCTGGGCAATTAAGACTAGGTATTCTTTCAAGAGCCTGCGGATAGAGGAACAGAGTGCATGGTTTACGGCACCAAACTCTTCGCGAGAGTGAACTTCCACGAAAGCTTCCACTGCGCCATAATGAGTGGCCATTTCTAGCATTGTGTTGGCGAGGTCTCGTAGAGAGGGATCTAATCCAGGCAGAATCTTGAATTGCGGCCCAGCAAGCCGATCACTTTCGGAGGCCGGATTATAGTCACCACGGAATCTGATGTATTGACCTTCGTAGCCCTGGTTGGTCGTCAGCGGGGGATCTGATGGTATGTTTGGGGCTCCGCTCACCATAAAGACAAACAACAGGTCCTCGAGAATTGAAGCTTCCTGGAGGCCAAGGATCATGTCGTCTAAAGCGGGAGGGCAACAGGAGGCAGGAAGTTGAGATGCTAGAGGGGCGACAGAAATACGAGATGCGAGCGGAGCAGTAGTGGGGGGGATCAAAGTAGCCTCCGGGTTCCACGGAGCTGAAGTGGTTGTTAATGTCTACCGTAAGCTTTTCATCAATCATCTGAGAAAATACATTGGAACTAAGGACATTCAATTGCGTACTAGGAGAATTAATACGGTTGAAAGACGCCCCGGCTCCAGCAGAAAATGAACCAGGTTTCGAGCCGGCCTTCTCATCGCGGTTGGGAGACCTCGTACGAATACCGCGAGAAGTGGTCTCGGTCACATGAGATCTCTCGGTAATCCGTTTATCACCGATAACAGTGGAGGAGAAGCTCCCTCGGGTTACAGGTCTTCGTGCATTTGCGGATGGCGGCGGGGAGTTAGTTTCGGCTGCTCTCTCCCTTGCACGGGCCCTGGAGCTGGCATCATTACGATGGCCCCGCTTTGCTGATTCGGTAGAGGTGTGATAGGCACGCGAGGAAGACGAGGATGCCATCGCCGGATCAAGAGAGAAGAGAAAGAAAGAACGAGGTAGTGAAAATCATAAAAGAGAACCGGTCAGCAATGATTGGGTGTAATGAAGGAGTGGTGATAAGGATGTGAGGCGAGAAAAGTTGCCAAGGTAGCGGCGAGGGACAGGGAAAACGAAGAAGGAGGACAACCACGCCAAGGTCTCCATCCCGACAAGTACTTGTACTCTTAGTAGGATGCGGTCATTCATTTTGGGATGTTGGATAAGGGAGGATTTTGTCTTGGCGGTCTTAGGAATTATTAAGGTGCCGTTTGGTGCGCCGTCATTTGAGATGACCGTCATCTCAAAACGCGTTTTCCTAAACACGTTTATGAAAAATCAGTAAACATGTTTTGCCAAAAACACTTTTCCAAACAGCATGTCATTTAGAAACTATCATGTAGGCTTTGTTGGAAAATCTACTTCATGGAGGTAGGGCTTTTCAATATTAGGATCCTATTAAAATAAAATGATAATAATATATTATAATTGCATAGTAATCTAAGTTATATAGTTCTAAACTCCAAACAAATAAAATCTACAAAACCCATTTGAAAGATTATGTAAAACATGTTTTGCAAATGATAAATTGCCAAACAGCTCAATTATTGCAGAATGAGTTTTGGGCCCAAAAGGTGCTCTGAGATAACTATTATCTCAAATGAGAGTAAACCAAATGTTTATCGGATTTCAGCGCAACCACTATCTCGGAGTCAGATAGACTACCGTATAGACTCAAATAAAAGAACCGTGTACAAAGAGGGTGATTTAAGCATGCTCCGCGCCCTCTATTTTCTTGCCCCTACGTTTTACAACATCTTGTTGTATGGTGCAGGATCCGACCCATCTCCTCACTTTTGCACCTCGCTTAGGCCTCGCTTCCCTAAGCAGCACTACCATGGCCCAGCCTGGTTCATCCCACTCTTTCACTCATCAGCAAAAAAAACACGTACATCTGATACGTCTGCCCTGCGTCCTGACGCCAGAGATGTCGTCGCTGTGTCCCTTGCGTCCCGTGCGTCCTGAGTTCAGTTGGAACGTCCGTAAGCTTCCCGTGCGTCCTGAGTCCGTCCCCCACGCCCGCACGCCACTATTGCGTCCTGAGTTGCGCAGCAACCATCCCGTGCATCCAGACTTGACGTCCCCCCTATTCTCCATATCCAGCGTCCTGACCCTTTCAATTCGCCATCTCGTTCCGGAAGCTTTTAGGATTATCAGACCCCTACCCCTAGTCTCCTGGCGTGAACTGTGCACCAGCGCTACGCCAGCCCTAGGTCCCCCAATGTCCTGTGGGGTCTCTCGAGCATACTCATCACATTTAACTCATGACATTGTATTAATTATATATTTTCTTCATACTAGTACACACTATATATATACAGCTTGTCATGGCACCCAATATACGCCTCCGCACATATCCAGCATCATACCCCCGTTTGTATTACTAGTAAATCTCGTTAAACGTCCTCAAGTCAATACGGCTGTTGACGAGCCAGCGCCGGTCTCCCTCTGGAATGAGATGAGCCAGGCAGAGAATTGTCCCTATGTCAACCAATGTAACCTCTCGAGCATCTTCTCTCAGCTGAACTGTAACAAGACTGTGTATATCAGAGGGCCGGCCTGAGTTCACAGGACTCAACATCAGAACGCCTGCCAACTGCCGCACAGTGTCTTGGCTGCAGTCCCTGATTTTAAAGAGTGCCACAAGCTGTGCCGGGAAATGACCCCTTAGTGTATGATACATCTCCTTGCTTCCAGCCTGTACCCAAACCCATTCATTCTGACTTTCTTGATTCCGAAATCGGTGAGTTCCTGTGCATTGTGCAGGATAGATGTCGTGAACATCGGTTCCCGGGAATGCCAAAAGGGGGATTTTGAATTACGTTAGTAGTTCCACAGGAAGTAGTTGGAGTATTGCGGGTTCTTCAGCAAGGTGGCGTTCAGAGCGCAAGTTGTGTTGGCTGCAGCGAATCAATTCCAAACAGATCCGGTCAAGAGAGATTCCTAACACCTTCCAAAAATCCAGGACGTCAGACACGTCATCACGACGACCTTTCAAGATCCTTCTACGAGGGGCTGGCGTGGATACCGTACCAGTTGTTTTATCTAAATAGCCAAGCAAGTCGTCACCCGGATTGGCTCCATGACGTCGGAGCGAATTGAGGTTTAAAAGTCTGATTCTGATTGCATGCTGACGACCGGAGCTGTGATGAATTTGTCGGTCAACATCGTTCTTCTTCGAACATCTCCATTCGTCCTTGATCTGTTTCTTATGCGCGAGCTCCCCAAACTCCGTGGAATATATTGGGATATTGCCAAACTGGCGTATATGATCACAGTGGCATAGCAGATGCATCTTAATAATGTTGAAATGAGATTCCATATGGATCATGTCCATTGGGAGGTCGTTCTCCTCATGCTGATTGTCTTCAAGGCACTGGGGCCGCTTGGACGGTATTACTCGCTTGTTGCTCGGGGTGCCCTGATGTCGTAGCTCCTTTCGCTCCTTGTCAATCTTGGCCTGTGTTCGTTTAGAAACTTGAAACTCCAAGAAGATATCTTTCATCATGTGAAACCGGTCGAGATATTCCTCCATATAGGCTATGGTCTCGGGGGTGTGACTTTGGTATTGCACCATCATATTGAAGTCGACAAGTGCCCAGAAATAGTCTAGAGCATGTTTGAAAGGTATTACTTGCTGTCTGTCGGGCAGCAGCAGTGCTACGGCGAGAACCCTCAAAAGACACCGCTCAAGATTCCTTATCTCTTTTAATTGCCACCGCGTGACCTCGTGATAGGCCTTTTTGGGCACAAAAAACCTCGGGTAGGGTGGTAGCACCTTCCAGGTGTCGTCCAAGGCCTGGAGCCGAGTGTGTTTCTTGAGAGAGCCCTCGATCCAGTCGATCAAGAGCTTGAACAACGCAAGATAAACTGAAGGAAGCAAATCTGGCTTGTGCAGACCTGGCACGGAAACACGGTGAAGGCTGTGAAACACGTTTTTCTCAAGATTGATACTAAGAGTTTCAAACATAGTGCGGGAGTCGTCAGATTCACACTCACAACGTTCATATCTTGCATAATCTCGGCCCCGTGGCTGTTGGCATCGGTTCCTAGTTCACCTGGAAGCACCTCGCATTTAAGGTAAAGATTCGATTTGATCCCTTGAAGGGCAACGTTTTCCAAATGGTCAGCAATTCACGTGGACAATATTGGAAAGCATCTCCGCACTTTCCCGTCGGCACAGTCAATATTGACGCCCTGAAGTCCTGCCTTCTGCCAGGGCTCAAAAATGTGTTTGAAGACGTCTCGGAGTCTGTCCGCATTAATTTGCCGCTGCAAGTGGTCTGCCGAGTACTTTGTAAGTTTGGGGGGAACCACCACTAGCACTAGAAGGAGACCGGCAAAGGATCCATGTCTATTATGCCAGGTTCCTGGAAGATTGCCGAGAGTCAAATGGACCTGCCATGCCTTTTGGTCACGCGAATGGTTGCTCAGACGGGTCTGATCCGATATCCCAATGACCGGAACAACAGTTGCACTAGACGGAAGTGTCTCCTATAATCGGTTCGTCAGCGGTCCTAGGAAAGAGATCCAGAAGCCCTACTTGAATGTCCCACCACTAGTCTGCTGTATGCATCTCTGCATATACCTGTTGTCCTGTATGATTGTATTCACGCGGTGGCGGGTAAACAAAGTCAGCTCAGTAGGCTATCTGGCGAAGGACATATCTGACACAATCTAGGATGTTGCGATAGAAGAATGATAAAGTTCTCTTTCCGTCCTCTGCCTGTCCTTTAAACCATTGTAGATATCGGCTGTACGGATCCAATTCCCAGAGCTGCTTCTCGAGCCTTTGTATAGAGCCATAGCCGACAGACTCACAATTGCCTAGGCCACTCGCGAAGTATTTGTTGATTCGTAACTTCGGTACTTTACTCTCAAGGAGCCAAGAGGTGAGCCTGAACCCGTGACTGCAGGGGAATGGTGCCCATGGGTCGTCACACAGATTACTGATTTCTTGCTCGAACCCGTTCACCTCTGCAATTGCTTCCCCAGCCCACGGAAAAAGCATTTGTGGGCCACCGGAAAAAGAGGCAGTGTTGTTAAGTACTTTAGTATCAGACTCGTACACAACATCACCACTCAATAGGTCCTGCTCGAGTCCAGTAGGCTCAGGATCGGATTCCTGATCCGAATCTGGGCATTCCCCTACGATGTCGGTTTGCGTGTTGAGAACATCGCTGGCCGATAATGGATATCGTATAGTAGTAGAGGCGAGGATAAGGTTCACATTGGCATGGGTAGTTGGTAAATATTTCTTATATGCTGCTGCTTGGGTGCATTTTTACCGACGGAATGGACATTTTCTAAGCATCGTAGGAGTGCTTAGTGTTGATCCAAACGTGGGTGGATTACACATAGGTTCAAGAGGCGTGCACGCTTTGAACGTTAAACTGTAAATAGAGGTCAATCCAGTTTAGCACCCTAGATGTAGAGTTCACGTGGTATCAGCTATGGTTTCTTTCATGAACGAGCTCGGCGAACTTCATGTTTCACGATAGTCATGTTCCAGAAAGGATGTTTCATTTCTAACCTAAACATGAATCAATCAAGCGCTAGCTATGCTAGGGTCAGAACTACAAATTCTTGAAAACAATCAAGTGGCTTTCAAATCGTGAAATGACTGAGAGTTGTATATATGGTACGTTAACAAAATTAACGGCGCACCAACGATCAGAAAGATTTCCACGACAACAGCACTTTCCCACCAAACCTACTATTGTCGTGATGAATTAAAAAAAAGTAAATGCCGAGTGGAATAGATACAGGAAATTGATATGATTTAGGGAAATTTCTTCAGGTGGGTCAAGGGTGGAGGGGCGTTGCGTTGCTAGTGATCTCTGGTGCGCCGTTATTTTTGTTAAGGGACCATATAATCAGTATTGATCCTGATGGAAGGAATTCATACTCGGAATCGACTCAGATTCACAACCTCCACGAAATTCATACAATTCATACACAGAACTAACTCACATTTATAACCTCCACGATATCCACCTAATTCACACTGCAGGCTATTTTCACCCCGGCAACAATCTATACACCCAAAGGTCTAGCGATATGGCACATAATAACGTAGAGTATGTCTATACGCCAAATGCGGGAAACCTGCAGGCTCCAGCAGGCCAAACCTATCATCTTCCGCCAGTATCTCGGAGAGGATATATAAGTACATCAGCAAAAAATCATCTTGGGTCCAGACCCCTTAGACCCCCCATCCCCCCCCATCCCCCCTCCCTCCAGCACCCAGCCTCTTTCTCCCTTTGCACCTAAAGTCCACGTTCCCATGCTGCTGTTCTGCGGAGGCCTTTCAATCGCAACCTCTCACATCCCGGCTCCCCCCCAGACATGCCCACCCACCAGCTTTCCTCCTATGATACCCTCTCTCATTTAAATTCTTCATAAGCCTCTCTCTGCATCCATTTCTCATGCAGAACCAATCCAACATCACCTCTGTTTCTCCGCCACCGCCAGATACACTCTGTCTTCTCGCATATCCTGCGGACGTTTTCCAGTCTTCATTTTTTCACCCTATTTCCTCCCAACGCCCTCAGCCCTTGCTCCTCCACCCTTTGTTCCCACCCTGTATTCTCCTATATCTGGTGGACGTTCCCCACCCCCTTGCGCATTCGCTATGCTCTTTCCTCAGCTTTCCGTCTTCTATCTTGTTCGCCTCGTTCCTCTCGCCGTCACCCCCCGGATTCTTGCTGTCTGCTCGCGGGCTCCGACTATCTTCCCTGACTTCTAACAGTCCTGCAGACACATTCCCATGCCTCTTCACCCACAACTGCCCGCTAGACTACTTAACCAAGGCTGCCCAGTTTATAACTATCTCTCGAGACATTCCCATGCCTACCCAACCTACGATTGCCCGCTAGATGACGTACTCATGCTTGCACGACTTATAACTATGCGCCCAGTTCGTTCTCATTCCTTTCCCCCACACCGGCCTGGCCCGTACACTACTATTGTTTAATCATTCCAGACCTTTTTAGCACGGGTGTTCCAACTTGAGTTTATTACATATATATACACGATCAGCGAGTGGTGATAAAACCATTTTGCCTATCCTCTCGCTCTGTTGGTTCAACCTGCGATTCCGTGTACCTAGGTTCTTGGAACTGCACCAACCAACCGGTGCTCCCGGATTCGTCACATGTTCTCGCTGCGGCTTGCGCTGACTGTGTCTTCTCGAATCTGCGCAGCCGCCAGCCGTCTCTAATTCATCTACCACCGTATCACTGCCAAACTCCCGCCTTAATATGTCCTCATCATTGTCATATCCCACCGTCCTCTCGACCCGCTTTCCCACTCCTGCGCGATTTTAGCCGCCAGTGTCATCCTTATCCGCCGGATTATTCGACTCTGCCAAACTCTTCATGTTTTGCCCCACGATCGGGTCTGACGTTCAATCAGGACTATCTATGCATTAGGTGACCTTTCACACAATTCGAGTACAGGCCATTTTGAAAAGTATCCAGATGCCGGGGCAGTCGGGGGATCTGGACACTTTTGAAACCTGCCAGTACGTATAGTTTATCTTCCCCCCGGAACTGGCCCGTGTAAAAGCCATATTATCGATGAAGATGCTAGTCCGCCAACATCGCACTGAATAACGTAATATGGCCGCTGTAAGAGAGATAAACGGGCAATCGATCTTATCGATGAAACTCTCATCTGTTATCCTTTTCCTTTTTGGACCGGTGTAATATTGAGCAACTATCGCGCCCAGAATCAGTGGTGCTACGAATCTAAGGGAGTATGGCCGCCTGCCGGATCAGATTTATTTAGTCTCACGGCGATTAGAAACAATCCTGACAAATGTGAAAAATCTCACGGTCCCCTGATGAGATACGTGTTGGGATAACTTTGGTGTTCTTTCTTTTGTTACACGGTTGCTATGAGGGATTTCCTTTGTAAGGTTTACGACAAATTGTAATGTTTCCTTGGTTACCCGGATATGCGACTCATACTGGGGTATGAGTTGGGCGCCAAAGGCTGTGCTAGGATTTCCTTCTATAGAAAGGGGGGGCTCCGCTCTCTATTTAGTGTTCGTTACGGGGCGGGGCGGGGCGGGTTTTCAATTTGTGACCCCGCCGTTACTCCGGCCCGGGGTCAACTCTTTGCCGTTCCTCCCCGCCCCGTATGACACGGGGCCCTGGCCGGGCTGTGGGGCGGGGCGGGTATTTTACTTTCCCCGCTGATTGCCTA
>Ga0307513_10009854_pt1 | contig 12064 bp, 10 predicted proteins | sample 15_EM_MG_FD_202174 | JGI IMG/M metagenome (GOLD analysis project Ga0307513, IMG submission 202174) | Populus trichocarpa ectomycorrhiza microbial communities from riparian zone in the Pacific Northwest, United States - 15_EM | ecosystem: Host-associated > Plants > Roots > Unclassified | place... | reverse complement strand
GATCTGAATAAACAAGTTTTTTTTTGTAAAACAGAATATAAAATGTTATCAGGTTAGTTGTGTTGGGGTTTCATCTGGTATCTTTGTGTGACAATGGAACAATTCTGACCCTGAGTTTGGCTATAGAAGATCATAATTTTCTCAGAGGAAACAATCAGCCAACATGAAATACTTGTCTCTCACCCGAAAACTTTCTCAAATAGAATAATTTTCTTTATAAAGATAATTTTTCTACATTGAATAATTTTTTTCCATTTAATAATTTTTTTACATATAATAATTTTCTTACACCCAACGATTTTCTCATAGAAGATAATTTTCTTATAAATTCATTTTCTCTGAGAAGTTAGTTTTCTCATAAAATAATTTTCCCTTGGCCAATTCATATCTACTATGAATAATTTTCGCCTGCAATTAGTTCCTCTGAAACGAAACCTTTCTCATAGGGAATCTTTTTTACAAGAAACAAAATTTTCCCATTCAATGATTTTCTCTTATATGTAAACATTACAAGAAACCTTTGTCAAACAAATTCTTTTCTCATATGAATTAGTTTTGTTAAAGGCAAACATTTTCTCTGCAAAGATAATTTTCTTCAAGGCAATAATGTTTTCACATGAAATTGTTCTCTCTCAGCTGAACATATTATTATATTCGATAATTTTCTCATGAAATAATTTTCTTATAATAAATAATTTTCCTAAATGAAATTTATTTTCTGTGTCCAGTTTTCTTATACAAAACAAAGAACTTTTCTCATCACAAATAATTTTCTGAGATGATAATTTTTCTATAAGATAAGTTTCTGTGAATGAATTTTCTAATATGCAAGAATTTTCTTATAAAAATTATCCTTATTTATACACTTATTTTCTCATAAATCCATTTTCTCACATAAAATATCTTTTCCAAGTACAACAATGTTCTCCAAGCTGAATATTTTTCTACAACTACATTTATTTAATAGCTTTGCTTTTAATCTTGAATCAAGTTTTCTTTACTTGTTAAATCAACTTCTTAGTTATATTCAATTGTTTTTTCATATCATGATCAGATGTACACATTCTGAAAATCTTTCTCATACTATTCTGTTTTTTTCACCATAAAAAGTATGAGATTTACACAACAACCTTAGCCACATAGTACTAGTTGTGGCACAATATTCATTCCATAACAACTTTTTCACCTTGTGATGAATTAAAAAACTCTTTGTTTTATTGACATCCTGAGAGTTTGTAGATCTTAATTATAGATTTCTTTTTTCAAAAACCTATTTTCAAAAATTCTGATGTTAGTTGAGTTGTGGTATTGTCTCTTATCTTTGTGTGACATGTGAGGATTTCTGACCCTGAGTTTGGCTATAGAATGGATTGCTGGTGGAAATGCCAATAGACAGCACATCACTTGCAACCTGCTTTGACTCCTGCCCTTTAAGGATAGAGCAATTCAACTAACTGGCCGGTTTTATCACCACTTAACCAAGACCAACAACGATACTCCCCTATATTGCATTCTCGAGTTCCTCAACTGATGTTCAAAATCGAATGCTCGTGTTCGAATTCCTTCTTGTGGTCTGCTTGTCTCACAATTCCTAAATCCTCCAAAGTTTTATGACCCCCTGTTTTCTCCTGCAGTAACTATATTTCGACCAACCCTGCATGATCATCTGATCTCTTAGGACTCAATGGACAAGAGAGATTTAATGTCAATATTCGATCAAACGCACCAAAATTAATCCGAATCACATAACTGGGGGAACGACTCTCAGGCCTTGATGCGGATGTTGTTCTTTCTGCTCCTGCCAATTATCAAGCCCAGTTTTTCGCTTGGAGACGTGATGTATTGGGTTGGGGTAGAAAGTGTTGTTGTGGAAAGTGATTCGATTGAGGCCATACTGAATGTCTGCCATATTCTCATCTCCTTCTTACAGACGATGAGCAACGGCTCTTCAATCTTGATCTCTATCTCCTTGACCCTGATATCAAATATCCCCCAGGCCTTGCCAAATTGCCCGAAGACTTTGCCGTAACAAACATAGTCGGCTAGCGTCCGGGTCGGAATATTCAGACCCTGTAGGTCTTGCATTAGCTCCTTGAGATACGGTATCTTTTCACCATCAATTGGATGTAGTGGTCATTCTGGATATTTGACCTTCAGCCTTGGGGCTACTCCAAGTTCCACCGGGAGGTAGAAGTTAATGTAAGACAGGCTGGCTTTGATTCTTGCCTCCTCGGCCTCAACCTTATTGTTGGCTATGAACTTATGAGCGCGACCAGAGACAGTTAGTATTTTCTGCAGTATCAGGTCGGAGGTATATTCTGCAGCTTCTGAGTTGTTGTTAATGAAAAGCCTCAACTCTTCAAAGGAAACCAAGATCCTTTTCTGACCTACCTTGCCACTAGAAATCTCAACCAGAAGTTTCATTCTAAGAATCCCAGCGGGGGTAGTAGGCTAGACTGCAAGAACGTCGACCAGATCTGGTCTAGAAGCAACCATAGCCTGCAAATTATCGCTCAGCTTTCCTTATAATTGCAGGAGAATCCTGTTAATATCGGCATAGTTTCCGCGGCCATAATTTAGGCAGAGCTCAAGTAGGCCCGCAGTCTTACTCTCCGAACTCGAGCTTTCTCCACTATCAATTATTACCACATCCTAGACATATATTATTAATTAATCTGAACTTGGCAGTCAAAAACCTCCGCAACTTACTGGAGGTGCTTCCACAGGTCGCTTATCCACTATACAAAAAATACAAGTTAGAATAAATTGAGGTTAATAAGAAATGAAGACGAAATTGTGACTTACCGAGAATATGATCGGGAGCAATATCTGGCAATAAGCCAGTAGGGTGAACTCGAGAGCTACTCGAAGCGACTGCCATTTCATGTTAAGTATTATTTTCATTTATAAAGACTCAGGTTTTTTTTTGTTAGTTACCAATATAGGATACAGCTTTGGAATATACATACCAAAGGTCTGAACGATAATTGTACTAGCCAGTTGCGCCTGATTCGCAAGAATATTCTCCTCGTGACCTAGGTACAATTAGTACAGAACTTGCTAGCAAAAGCTGGAAGGGGAGAACAGGAATGCCTACTAAATACTAGGCACAGTCTAATTTTATAAGGCAAGAGCTAATGACCTGTGAGCAAAATCTTTATTGAAATTCAAGTTGGAAACAGACTCAGATCATCTGTACCCCTAGCAGCAAGATGGTCAGTTGCAGACTCTTCTTGACCGTTTGGCGAGGCAGGAATAGCATGAAAGCCCAGTTGACCAAGGACACAGTCCTGCATAGGTGCCAGCCATGCTTTAACAATGGGTACAATAAGTGATTGTCACTTATCATTTCATATATTAGTGTCCAATTAGTTGACATATACCATAGTATTCAAGAAGTAACTTACAGGTTCATGCTCCAAGGAGGTAGTATTGTCCAACTCGAAGAGTTTTTGCAATAACTGTGTGTAGTCATCATTTATTGTCTCTGGGGGAGGGAGAGCAGGGTTGGTGGGATGGTTCATAGTGGAAGAATAAATTTCCCAATCGCGGTTTCGAGGGAGAAACGGAAAATTGATTGAAAGGAACAATAGGTGAGGGATAATAGGGGGGTATTTATAAACATCCGAGGTGGCGGATGAGATCAACAACTTCTCGGCACAACGTATCACATCACACGATGCGGTAATCTTTGTCCAGTAAACTATATCAGGTTAGGGTTCTGAGGATTGAAATGTACTTATTGGAATTAAGGTTAGGGGTAGTGATTCAAGTAGAATAAAAGTCATATATTACAGGAACATGGCTGCGCAAAGAATAATATTCGAGCTGTTATTTATTGTCAGATATAAATATATCAAGTTCTATCTTATAGATACTATTGTCAACCTGTTTAGTATGCCTTAAAAGAACTAGGCACAGATTGTCTAGTTATATTGATAGAGATTATCTCATAGTTTGTAAAGGATAGACTTTTGAGGATTGTTTCTAATATTTTAATATTTAAATCTGATGGTATCATTCCACCATTTCAAGCTCAAATGCTACAATCGAATTATCTATAACCAATATATTTGTCTATTCCATTCAGGTCTGTAGGCTACTAATTTCACATTTTACCAGGCAACTTAATATCACTCACCTCCTTTAGTTTGCACCGCGAGAATTTATTTTCAAAGTTGCATTTCGTACAAACAGAAAAAGCTATATGATGCCAGATGAATCCCGCATGAAGAAAAGCCAACCAGTGCCGAATTTTGTCATAATATGATAGGTAAAATGTGCTATTACATATATAGAATCATGAAAAATCACTCATGTTTCTAACCCCCTATTCTCTGCTAACCTGCTATCCACACATAGAGTCTAATCACTGCATACCAATTCACAAACATGACCCGCTACTATCACAGTTTCTGAACCCCCCACTCACATTCACAAAACATCTATCCAACATTCAACACATACCTATTACTCTTCCCCGTCATACGGTGCTTGAGGAACCATCAACCAAGAAGTTTACTCAAATCCGTTATCCTATCAGTCCTCACTCCACAAAGCTATTGCAAGTTTGCATGGTTACCAAAAGAGTACCAGGCCTTGACTATGATGTAGTCCTTACTGCTCCTGTGATAGATCAAGTACGATTCCTGGCATGGCGATGTCGAGTATTTGGCTGGGGATGCAAATGCCTCTGTGGAGAACAGTTTGACCGTGGACATACCAAGTGTATACCATATCCTGATCTGAGCCTAACTGAAGAGCAACAGTTCATGTATGAACTTGACCGCTATCTTATTGATCCCAATACCAAGTACACTCTTGTGCACTATCTTCTCAACAACACACTTTGGAACTAGGCACGATATATTCTCAACACGTGGACACTCACACTGTCCAACCTATTAAAGACCAACACTACCCACCATTAGTACTGGCACTATTCAAAAATACAAAAACAATCGTTTAACTTTTATTCTCTTTCTTGATTATTTTGTTTACTTTCACTATTACTTTTTCATATCGTGCATCTTATAACACTTGTCTCTGTTCTGATTATGAGTTTCATGCTTGATTTACAAGATTTATTTCTTCCTTTGATTTGCTTCCAATTTATCTTACACATTTTGACTTACAGATCTGATATCTGTTGTGTCTCTCTTATTCCTTTACACAAAGTTTATCAATATTTTCTCTATGTCTTTCTATAAAAGCTCTCTGTTTATTTATGAATGCACTTCTTGTACTCGATTGCATTCCTGCTATTTCTTTCTATAATGGTTCTTGTCTTCTTTTCTTCCTTAAAAGTGCTTCCTGTTACCTCTTACATGGCCATTAGGTAGGGCCTCGTACTCCTGATCACGCATGCCTGTGAGTAGGCCTCCTTTGCTCACCCTCATTTTGGTGAGTACAGGTTTCCTGCTGACACTCGATTCGTTTCTGAGCACAAATAGTTAGTTATTAGTACCAGTATCTGTGCTTGGTATGGGCCTAATACTTACCCACTTCCGACGTTCTGCTGTTGTTTCCTTCATCTCAGTTCCTTCTACTTATGTAGTTGGCTCCTTACTTGTTGTGTTCCGCTTCATACTTGGTTGTGTTCATGTCGACTGTGTACCTAATGAGCTTGCTGCTACATTCCTGTCCCTAAGATCAATACACTTAACTCCTAACCCTAACCATGTAGTTCAATGTAGGATTTATCATGATTAGTACTTTATTCCTCTATTATACGTAATTATAAATGATACCAATTAATATTTAATAAGTCCTAAAAACCAATTTTCAGGTTGGAAGATTTTATTACATTTTCGGCTCTCACAAGCCAATTATAGCTCCAATTACCTTACTAGCTATCTTCTAGTAGGCTTGTATAATGTATTTATTTGCTTTTTTGACTAGTCTATCTGGCACAGTAAATACAGAGCCTCATGCATGCACTCGGAAAATCTATCTGCATATCTGAAGACCATTCTGTGTAATAGTAAATACATCCTTTATTAACTCAGTGGACATAATTATGTCAACTGAGGAGGATACTTTCTTTTAAGCTGATATAATCCAAATAGTACTATTTCAAATGATACCAGAAATACTTCCGTAATTGGCTAGCTGCTTGCTTACTTAATCTTTTCCATTTACCATGATTCAATAAGGAAATCTTATACCTATAATACAATTAATAGTTCAACTTAACACAATATCTATGGCAACAATTGTTGCAGGGTTCAAATTTCTGGTTATGCTAGTAGCTTTTGTTATAATACTATAGGTAATCGCAGATCTGGCATTTTTTTGACTAGGCTGGAGTGAGAAATCACAACAGGAATCGCAACAGGAAAACCAAATTGTATTATATCTGAACTACATGGCTATTGCATGCGCATTCCCATCTTTATTCTCATGGTTCAAACCTATAAAACCTTGTATCTATTACATCTTTTCCGACTCCGACAATTTCATATACTTCTAACAAATATGTGGCAATTATCCTTTTATCAGGCAGAATTTCATACTCATTCAGCACTTGATTATAATTGCAACTGCTAATAATAATAGCTGATACAAAGTTGAAGTATCGAAGATAATTTTTGTTGTGGATTAGTAGCTCCTGATTATTAGTAGTCCAAATACTTTTTATATTCGATGGCCATAGGTCAAAGACCACACATCTTCTCAGAACCTGTTTTACCAATTGGTCAATTAATTGGAACATAGACCTTGTTAGAAGGCTTATCTTTATTTTGTTCTGATAGTGGTCGCTGACTAACTCTGCGTCTTCTATTTAATAGAAAATTGCTGATTTTTGCTTGAGTGATATATGTATAGGAATAGATATACTATATATCATTATAGGCAGGCTGATATTTCATAATCAAGGTTCTACTAAGAATCTCTTACAGAAATTGTAAGACTTTAAACTGGATCACCTCCATGTTCCACTTCTAGAATTGCCCTCTCCTTGGTTGCAGAAACTAGGCCAAAGCCTGAATGGGCACAGCCATTCCAAATCGTACTTAGAATGCCCACCAGCTCATGAGCTATCAAGTGTGTAGATGGTCGGGTACTAGACGCCTTGTGGACTATAGACTCGGAGACTAGCCTTTTCATATGAGCCTTAACAGGATCTTGGCCAATAACTAACAAAATTTCCACCTTGGTCCAATAGTCAAGCCACTAGCACAATCTCATGCATCTTATGATTTGTATATATGCTTTGACGAAAAAGAGGCATTTCAATTACCATATTGATGATAATACTTGGTGCTTATCTGTAATTAAGTCAGAGGGCTCAACTTGACTACCAATTGTACTAATAGAAGGAATGTTTTGCATATCTTCCAGATAGTATTTTGAAAGACCATACATACGATTAGAAGAGTGTGGCTCTCCAAGAAGCATACCAAGATACTGTTGTTATATGTATATATAGAAAAACATGGTGCAAATGACCTCAATTATGATAGCCGTTCATGGTTGATAGAGTACTATCCATGCTGGATGGGATATCAAATGTGAAGCAGAAACTGCCAAGTAATTCGTACTCAGACCATTTTCAAGATACAAGAAGGTCGCTCCAGGACCACCAATCTTGAGTTTTAGTAATCCAAGAACTCCCTGCCCCTTTACCTTGAACTATAATATTCTGCTATACTGAATATACTCCCTCAAGGCAGACATACTGATAGTCGCGTAGTGCAAATACAAGCCAGCTTCCACCTTCTCAACCTTGCTGCCCTCAATTGACTGCTTATTAACCAGAGAGTTATGGGAATGCCTAGCCAGAATGATCTTATGCTTTAAAATAAGATAGAGAGTCAGATACAAGAGCATAAGTTTGAGCTTTACCATAGCTTCTGCTATCTTGTTTGCTTCCAAATACTGGTACGCTCTACCTGCAACAGCAAGTATGGCCTCTAGTCTTGCCTCTACATGATGTCATTTAATAGTGTATTGCCAAAATGCTTAAATGCTATCTGACTAACAGAGTATAGCCCGATTTCATCTAGACTATAGCTCAATAACGCTTCATGCTGGTCACTTTGTTTATTGATATTGCGATGACTAATGTCAGTATTATAAACCTCCTCAATAGTGTCCTTATTTGCAACAGGCTTTCTGGCTTAGATTGGGTTGTTGAAACTTACGTAATCACAAACTGATACATCAATCACTTGAAATTCGCTATTTGTATAGTTGAGTAGGAGTTCATGTAATGCAGGCAAGATTCCAGCCTGTTCCAGGGTTACACTTGCCGACCTCAAGGTAGTAGCATTCAAGGGGGTTTGGCCCATTAGTGCTTGGTTGACAGAGGCGGAATTGTCTGCAAGTCACCATTGTATTAATAAAATAAATATAATAATAATCAGATCTGGTCTTACCAGGTCTGGTATCATATCCTGTCCCTCAGACTTTAGTATTGCTTGAGTTGATATATGATATCAAGACTGTTGTCGTCCTCTGACTTAGGGCTCAATTCAAAAGCTTCCTCAAGCATATCTTCTGCTAGTGACTTGTCAGTTCCTGCACTTTTGATAATACAAATGTCCAGCACCATCTTAATCCTACTCACAATGACAACTCAGTACTGATTTGTCCATTCATATCCGATAACCCGGCACTCCTCACTATTATTCCTCAACTTGCTCCGATTCACTTTGGGAAATTGGAGAAAGCCGGTGTGCCAATTGGAATAAGTTGGGAGAGGTTAGGACTGTTGGATAGGTGCACGTGGTGGATGTGAGAGAACTTGTTTTATTCTCACATGCGCGCCACTGCTAACTAAATAGGACTAACTAACATCTGTGCGCAACCAGTGGTTTGCCCTCAACGCCGTCCTATCTTCTCCACAACACAACTAGGGTGGTTGCCCGTACCCTACTACACTCAATACTACGAGTGTATTCCAACTTCCCCTGGCCATTCTAGCCCCAACTGCCGTCGTGGAGGTTATGTGAATTGGATAGAACGCTGATCAATGTTCAGTTTAGGGGGTTGTTTTGTCGCTAACAAGGGTATTGGGAAAGCTTATTCCACTTTAATTCTCCTGGAGCTGCTGTTGGCGAATCATTGCTCACCCCACCTGTAGTAATACCATTAGCAAATTCGAGAGACTCTGTGTACGGCGGCCTATAGCAACCCAAACCGCCACAACACCCAAATCTTAAAACTTTAAAATCGTAAAATGCACAAAACTTCCTCAACCATCAGAATTTCGTGGGCTTATTTATAATTATCATCATTCATAATATGGGATGAGGGGCAATGGCAAGGCAGAATGGTAGAAAGGTTAGGAATCGAAATAAAACTTGAAAAACAAAGAGGAAACCAACCTTGTAAAACAAGAACTTAGAGGAAAAAGAATGTATGCAACCGGGAGGGTGTAGGGTGGAGATAGTCGAAGGCCAATTAGGCACAGCGCATGGGGTATTACTCGGGGGTGGAGGTAATATCTCGGAGGCGGTAGCAAAAAGGTGTAGTAGCAGGATGGCTTCGTAGAGGACATAGCGTTCCACCAACAAGTCGTATAGCAACCAACTTTCCTGGCAGTGAGAATTACTCCACCCACCACCCCTGCCTCCTGTGGAACTATGCTACAGGTAGGATGAGAAGGACATGTAAACTTTGTAGTCTGTTGTTGGGTATTCTAGATTTGTGCTTTTCGTTTCTGCCTAGTGATGGCCACGATCATGATCGCGAGGACCCCATGATCGAATGATCGATCAAATGGGTAGGTCCTGATCGAGTGATCGATCACGGCCACTGCTCGAACATCATTTGAGTATAGTCGATTATCGTCGACTGTGCTCGAGCATGATCGATTTTGTATCTATTAAGTAGGAAATATTCACTCAATATGGATTACCAGTATTTACACCTGTCTTATAACAAGAACAGAATATCTCTACCCTATCGTTCCCTTAGGTATCATGGTAGTTTGTGGCTGATCTAGAGGACGGGTGTCATACCTTACTCACATAAAGTTGAATAAAAGTTATTGCAAGTGATTGGCAGTATTCCCTTGTTGCCGCAGACCCGAAACGATGGGAGCGGTGGCATTATGACAAAGTCAGTAGTCAGGATGGCAATTTGTTGTTCAATAAGCTTTATTAAACTAGAATGGTAAAGGGTTACACCCATCCGGGCTTACCGATCCTCAACGGCTGAGAGAGTTAGGGGTGGTGGGCGGGTAACAAAAAAGGTGAGCTGTAGCGAGCTTGGAGATGAGAATGCTAGTTGTAGCGAGCATCGAGGTTCGCGACTCCAGGGAGACGATGGTTCTATTTGTGTAGTAGGCTCCCCGGTCTGTGCGTGGTGAGCTCTGACCTCTGACCAACAAGACAACCCTTCCTCCGAAAACCTCCCGGAAGTTCTCCTGAGCTTTACGTAATTGGCAATCGGTTGTTCCAACCCAACATTTATTTCTTGCGAAATTATGATGGTTGAGGGACCTTTTACTTTTTTTGATTTTCGAGTTTTATGATTTGGGCGCAGTGGCGGTTTTGGTCGCTATAGGCCGCCGTACTCTGTGGATGGTTTTCATTTAAGGTCCGGCCCCTAAACCCACCATTATACTTGAGTAGTAAGCATCCCCGTATTAGAATAATCGTTCAATACCCTAAAAGCTGGAATAATTGAACCATATACTAGGACTTTACACTTGTCTCTCCTAGTAACGTCTATATTTTTTTACTTGTCTCGGGAGGCGTGTCTTTTAGTGTGTCCCCCCCTTCTCCAGATGTGGAAATCCCGGCCTACATAGCACATAGTCCAATTATTCGAGTTTCTACAGTATTCCACCAACAGCGAATACCTATCAGTATGATAATTCAATCATTTCTCAATCCTAAGTAAAGCCTTAGCGTTTCATGAGGAAGACACGAAATCGACTCAGGGGCATATAATACGATCGCACAACCACCCGCGGGTGCAGGCCTAAAGTATCAAAAGGCATATGGGCATCGAAGGCCCTTTGCGATCGAGGTTATGCAATTAACCTATCAGTGGCCAACCCACCGAGACATCATCTCTTTGGCCTATGGGACGTAATCCTCTAAAGGGTATCCTCACCCTACGCTCCCCTCAAATCTAGCACGTAGGGGTTCCAATACCAAAAACGCGATCCTAAGTTATCCTCTACACTAAGCATATAATACCGACTTCCATCCGGCGGAGAGCCTCCCAAAGACCTATGGAAGAAGGGAGCAGAGAAAGGCATTCCAAAAAGAAAAGAAAAAGAAATAGAATAGATCATAGCTCCCAATTCAGAAGGGACACGCTGCAGCATATTCACAGCCAGTCAGCGAGACCCTTGACCAAAGCCAGTGTTCACAAGTATTGAGTGGGGTTAGAATGCTGGGTGAGCACCAATGAGTGGCTAAGCACCACTGCCCATGATAAGAACGGACAACCGGACTGTTGCGTTGGCCCTAAGCCGGATACCAAGCTCAGTCCTTGATGGTTAGGCAAGCAATTTCGGAATGCCGTACATTGATCGGGATGCAAAAATATACTTTCTTAGTATCATAAGAATCTTCACAAAACGCAAAGCTCACTGGGGTGGATGTTCTACTGTACAGGGGCTCCCGGAGTAGTGAGAAGCCCAGCAGGGTCCTGTGTGTCTCCGGTGTGTTCAAGGGCTTCTGCCCGGAGCAAGCACTCTTGGAGCCCTATGACCAGTGTTCCCAACGGGCCAGGCCGGCCAGGCTACGGTAAAGCCGGGCCCGTCCTGTCCAAATTCTCTCAGATCTAGCCTCGCCCGAGCCTGCAGGCCTGGTTAAGCCTGAGCCTGGCCTGGCCTGGCCCGCCTATAGGCCATATAGGCTTTTTCCCGGCTGCCTGATAGGCCGGCCTGGCCTCTATAGCCTAGGCCGGCCTATACGGCTTCGGCCGACCCACTCATAGTCAGCGGCTGCTCTGTGTCAACAGCAAAATTCGCGGTAAATGTTTCCCAATTACGGAATATGATTAAAAATAAATTAACCGTTTCGCTTATTAGCAAAAAAAACACAAAACAACTTGAATACTAGAGGTAGTGAATTAATTAGTTGAATTAATTGTAGAA
>Ga0307513_10009853_pt1 | contig 12065 bp, 11 predicted proteins | sample 15_EM_MG_FD_202174 | JGI IMG/M metagenome (GOLD analysis project Ga0307513, IMG submission 202174) | Populus trichocarpa ectomycorrhiza microbial communities from riparian zone in the Pacific Northwest, United States - 15_EM | ecosystem: Host-associated > Plants > Roots > Unclassified | place... | reverse complement strand
AGGTGCGTGGAATTCCGCTTTGAAGGTCCCCAAGGCTTCGAGCATGTCACCACATCGCTGGGTGGTACCACAAGTCTACGAGCGAACCGCTCCGTGGTACACCGAACGGATTCCTGGGGGTTTGGGCTTTCGTATCTGGCACCTGTGGCTCTAGGGTCACCGTTGGTGGGTCAAGCCTAGAAACACTGATAGGCTTTCAATTTACTCTCTCACAGGAAACCATCATGCGCTGCGTCGTACGAAGGAACTGAACCTGCCCGACTACGACTACGCTCCCGAAAAACGCGTCCATCTGGATGAACGGGGATCTCGTCTCCCCTGAACGACGGCAAACGACCATCCCGGTACGCGACGTGATCTTCGGTCCTAATATCACCAGTACTCATGTGTTATTCTTGTTTTTTCACAGACGGCCTCGGACATGACTGTGTTCAGCTATATGTGAGAAACACGGACTCTTCCTACTGTTCATCCCCTCGGCTCTCCCGCGAGCCCTCTCTGGATTGGCTATCCATCCATCTACCGTACGCGGCCAAATGGCGACTGGCTGCGAACCTCGTGCGTACGTCGGCTAAGTGAACGAGAGTACTAATGGCGCTTTCCCCAGAATCCTGGCCAGATACTGGTAGCGGTGGGGTGCGGGACCGTGTGGAAAACTCCTCTACGGGATTACGGTCCGAGGGTTCCTGGGGCTCGGGTGATGGGGATGCGAGGGCTCGGGTGCTAGGTGAAGGTTAAAATTTAAAAGCTAAAACTCTGGGGAAGGTGGATAGGGGCATGAGCCGGTTGATCTGTGATGATGATCGTCCGGGATCACGGACACAGGATCCTTTCATCTTCTCCCATGGGCTTTCGTCCCCACTCGCCAAAAAGCCCACCTCGCGCTCTTCAAGTTTCCGTCTGGAGTTGTATGAAGCAATCGCAATCCGTCAGATTTTGAGAGGAAAAATCAAGATCTGATCGAGAACTGGTTGTCGAGTGACCGAGGCTCGGCTCGCTAAAGACCGATGTTGACGACGTTGATAAGCGAGCATGGAGAACTTTGTTTAACCGCCGCGATGTGTTCTGGATCGACCAGCGATGTTACCGTGCCCAGGCGCAACGGAAACGGATGGCTCTTGCCGAGTGCTGGTTCGGCTGCCGCGGAGAGAAGCCTGACGAGGGCATCAGACTGGGAATGTGGCACCTTCCCCGCCACGTTGTTCGGCAACGAAGAAGAAGAATGTTCCGTGTCTCCATAAAATCTCAGCAACGTTCAAGTCGTTCTCTTCTGCTCCCCCCTTCCCTTCCTTTTCTTGCCCGATGCTGTCCCGCGGTCCCTTCGTCGCCCTCGTCGCCGCCCTCGTCTCTTCCGTGGCCGCGATCTCCCCTGGATTCCCTTATGCTTCTCAGAAGGTTCGAGGCGTGAACCTGGGTGGCTGGCTTGTACTGTGAGTGTCGCATCGTGCCCACTACCTGTTTGGTTCTTGCCCTCGGCGTCATGGAGCGCGTTCGGCCCGTGTCGTTTGCCGTTGACTTTCATGCAGTTTAACACGCTTACTTATATGTTGGTTATTTTAGCGGTTCGTCTGTTCTGGTCGTTTATAGTGCGGCGCCGTTGAATGTTTGCTGATGAAAACATTTTCTCCCCGGTTCCTATTCATGCAGAGGTATGCATCTATTTTTTCTCTCAACCCCTCTGCTCTATCTATTCCATCGGGGTGTCCGTCGGACGTGAGTTCTTACAGTGTTTATCACATAGCCCTGGATCACTCCAAGTCTTTTCGATAACACCGGAAACGTCAATATCGTCGATGAATGGACTTTTTGCCAACTTCAATCGCGCTCCGACGCCCAGGCTAGACTTCAACACCATTGGGACACTGTAAGCACTCTTCCCCCGTCACCTTTCCTGGGAAAGATTCGTTGACCCACGTGATTTTATCGCTCCTTTTCTTCTCCCACGATTTTCCCCCCCGGTCTTCGTATCTTTGTCGGCGTGTTCTTGGATGATAGTGGATCACCGAATCGGATTTTGCGGCCATCGCTGCTGCTGGTCTGAACCACGTTCGTTTACCTATCGGATACTGGGCCTGGGATGTCAGTCAAGGTAAGCATGGTCACGGTGCCCTCCCCATGTAACGAAATTCTCATGGAATCATTAGGCGAACCTTACATCCAAGGTCAACTTCCATACCTCGACAGGGCCGTAACCTGGGCCAGCAGATACGGATTGAAGATCATCGTCGACCTCCACGGCGCCCCCGGAAGCCAGAACGGTTTCGACAACTCTGGCCACAGGGTTGATTATCCAGGATGGCATACCGAGAGTGGGGCCGTCGCTCGTACTAACGCTATCATCAAGACTCTCGCTTCCAAGTTCGCGGGCAATCCGTCTGTCGTTCCGATCATTGCCCCGCTCAATGAACCCGCCGGGTTCTACGACGAGATGATGGGTACGATCAGGCAGTACTGGTACGATTCGTACGGAAGCATCAGGTTCCCGTATGGATCCTCCCAGCAGGTAAATTCAAACGACTTGTGGTGGATATATGCGCTTGGTTAACATTCCTGACACACAGAGCAACACCATCGTATTGCTTCACGACGCGTTCAGGGGCCTCAGCTACTGGAATGACTTCATGACCGGTGGAGAACCTGCGTGGGCTGGTGTCGCCATGGACGTGCATATCTATCAGATGTTCTCCAATGCCGAGGTCGCCCGTTCCGATGATGAACACATCAGTGTCGCCTGTTCGCAAGGAGCCGCCCTCTCTTCCTTCCACCTCTGGACGATCGTGGGTGAATGGACACCCGCCGCCACCGATTGTGCCAGGTACCTCAACGGACGCGGACGCGGCGCACGTTACGATGGATCCTACGGTGATGCCCCGTGGACAGGAAACTGTTCTACCAAGACTGGCTCTGGAGCGAATTTCAGCCCGGAGTACAGGACGTTCCTTCGGAGGTACTGGGAGGCGCAGACAAGCACATTTGAGAGGGGTAATGGCTGGGTTCAATGGACGTGGAAGGCAGAGCAGGCGGATGATTGGAGTTATCAGGCTGGGTTGAACTACGGTTGGATCCCGCGGAACCCGACCGACAGGCAATACCCTGGGATCTGTGGATAAATGATCTCATCTCCTTTCTCTTGGATTTCTCGCCACACCTCCGGTTTCGTCTTCATTCTTTTCGCGTTTCCTACGGAGGGACCACTTGGACATTCTTTGGGTTGTTTGGTTCGCTCACCCACCCCCCACACATTCCTTTCTTTCGCTCATTTTGAACTTTTTAAACCTTGTTTATATCTTTCAACGTCACGCATATATCCACACTCTTATACCAGCAATACCCTCCTCACGTTACTGTGGTAATGCACAAACTAGGACTCACGTCGCCTTTCGTCTATGCGTACATTCTCTGGCGGTCTGCCTTGTCTGCTACACCCCGACCTGATCTCAAATCTGATCGTGATGACTTTGCTCGATGAGCGCGTCGGGCATCGCTGGATGTTTGGCAAACTCTCCCCCTCGGACGCCTGCAGTGAACGGGTCGATTCCTACGCGATGCGTCCACTCGACCTGCACGCTGCCGCATCAACGAAACAATCGGATTGTCGAACGAACTCGGGACGAATGACAAGTCAAATGTATGGAAACCTCGAAAACCCTTCGAGTAGCCTCCGGCAGATCGACTATCGAACCCTCTCCCCGTCACGGAGGTGGATCCCCCGGGGCCATCCAACTGTGCCGAGACTACGAGCAGGGCCACTCTTGTCCGAGTTCCATAGTTCCGCTGTACTTCAGTTGAGGACCACCGTTGCTTAATCCACCGTCAAGGATGGAGAGCAATGCCCGACTCACCCGATCCACCACAAACGTATGAAGGCATTCCCATGTTACTACCCCTCGTTCGTCGCTAGCGCAAGTTACGTCGGATTTGGCCCATAGCGTCCTCGGGAATGGTATCGCATTCGCTCCATCGGATCGAAAGATATCCCCGGTCCCAGCCCAGAAGTGTGTTCCCTAGGGTCGACCTCTAGCGGCTAGAGCCGTTCGATGACATCGTGCGTCTCAAGAATCCATTTGGGGTTCGTTCCCATTTTTCTGGCTCTATTGCATGAACCTGACACTTGCGCATGTTTGTAGGTGACGGATGTCAGGGCTTTACGTTACATCTACCAAATATCCGGATACAACTTTGCCAAGAAATTTGGCCGGAGGGAAGTCATCCGGTCGATAGTTGGTCGAGGAAATCTATGGGGAGATGGTAACATTTTCTTGGGTACCTCGGGCGGCCGTACCGAACAGTCAGCTAACAGAGACCAAGGCCGAAAAATCTGGCAGGGATATCTTGGTGCTTCTCGGCGCGTCTGCCTTGTCATCCGGTCTCGACCTAAGCCCTAACTGTCGGGTGATGGTACTGATATATTCGGGGGGACAGGACGTTTTGCGGCTCCATCCGGTTCGTACAACAGGTCTGGGCAGGCCGTCAAGGACGACGTGTTGTCTCTTTTCAACCCCATCCACCACGGTTTCTGGAAAGGTTCTCACCAAAGTGGCGATTCCCAAGGGCACGAAATTGGTTATTTCCATCGCTGCGTGCGGCTGGTAGGCCCATAGTACACACTTCCCTCCCTTTGATGCTGAAACGTTGGCTCGATTTTTATGGCGACAAGACGATCTGGGGTGAGCCTGAGGATGCGGGTGGGTTCGGGCCTGGGGGTGGTTGAAGGGGCAACGAGGAAGGGACCGAACGCCCGAATCTGTGCGAACGTGTGAGATATCGCTTCATCGTACACTCGGGTGCCACTCAGTTTCCAATACTGTTGACTTTCAATGGTGAACCCCGTGTCTGCCATGTCGTATACAGATTCGCGTATGTATTTGCAATCCTCTTTGTTCTGCCTCACCGGACGCACGACCTACGCCTTTTTTTTTTTTAGCTTGATGGAGATGTTAACGCGTCTCGTCGAGCTCCTTAACCACTTCGAGTTCTGTCTATCCCTTGTGCTGAATGGCCATCGTGAAATTCATAGCTCGAAGGCGGCCTCAGTAAAACCGAGAATGTGGCTCACAAGGCTCCCGTCCCTCAGCCATATCTCTGAGCCTCCTTCAGAGCACAATCACAGCACTGCAGCACCTGTCCATAACGTCACGGAAGCTCAACCATTTGTGTTCCGATAGACCGTCCCCTACAGCTGTAAGCATTACTACTTTGCTGCCACGTTGTGGTCTTGGATGTGCGCGATTGGTTGAGAGTTAATCGAGTGATTTCCTTGCTCGTAGAGGGTAGTAGGTGAATAAAGAACCGGCAACCAGACACAACTCACAAGCATGACTCAGGGTCTCTCCAAGTCGGTTGTTATGTCTTGATCGCGAGGTCCGTCGTTTCGTCGGAACGATCATTGTTTTAAAATGGGGAAGATCCCGCGGTTTCAAGGAGCGAGGGAGGGGGTGGAGATTGACAACGCTGAGGCTTGAGGAAATGGACTGGGGAAAGCTGCTAATGACGCTGTGTCGATGGGTTATAGGCATTTAACATTCCATACATATATGAAAAGAACGGACGGTATAAGGCAAACCCGCTCGTGGTGGGTACACCGACAACGCGTTTACACCCGCGCTGGGCGCTCAGGGCACGGAATCGGATCAATTTGAAAGCCACGAGGCTAATCATCGACATCCACTATCGTGCCGCCATCTACGCTCTTGTACACCGATCCATCCAACACAGACATGGACGACATAAGAGGTTCATTCTCCAAAATGAAGAAGAAATTCAAGCACCGGCTGACAGGGAGAAAACGCAAACCGGATGGGATGGGGTCTACCCTCGACCCGGAGAGGGCTGACTCGACGAGTTCGCTTCCGCAACCTGAGCCCCACGTCGTGGCGGGCGAGAGTTACGGCCGAGAAGGGGATAGAGTCGACGCAGCTGAAGAGCGAGCTTTTTCGGCGGATCCACCTCAGTCAAGTACGCCAGAATCTGTGCCTGTGCCGGCGCGTGGGAGCGATAACGGTCAAGAAGAGGGAGAGGGAGAGGTCGATGGTGGAGAGACCAGCCAGAAGCATTCGTTCCCACACTCAGATGTTAAGGTTGGGGTGGACACTGGTCACAGTGGAGAACTTGGGGGAATCCGTCGCTCTCCATCCCCCGATAGTACGTGAACACGGTTGTTTTCGTCGTCGCCTCTGATCGTTCTTTTGGAAACATAGACACCTCCGCTCTTCCTGAACATGGGCCAGAAGCTGTTCGCCCTGCAGAGACCCTCGAACCGGGCGTCCCCGTGGATGAGAAAGAATCCAACCCCCAATGTACTGCGTCTGCCACGGCCGAATTGCTCCGTGGGGTGAGAGACTCCGCAGGTGCTTTCGGTCCGCTCAAATCTGTCGCGAGATCTCTCTGCCTCATTCTCGACAATTCCGAGGTGTGTGGCTTCCTTCCCGTACATTCGATTCGTGATGCCTACGGCCATTCTAGCAAACGGAGGTGAACGAACACGCCATAGAATCATTGGCCCCCAGGGTCAAAAGGCTTTCTGAATCGCTCTCCGTACCCATCTCTCTGGGTGACGTCAATGAGGAGGAGAGGGCAAGGAAGCTGGAACGGTGAGCCCACATTCTCCGAGATCAAGTACCGAGTCTAACGCATGGGGATTGCCAGGAAATTGAAGGAGATTGGGCAAGCTATGGCCTCAACAGCGACCCGGAAGGATCTCTCGGATTTCTTCAAAAACCCCGAGAATGCGCAGAAGGTTAACGGTCTGGTGGAAGACGTTCGCTATGCCCTGACGGATTATCAGGTTCGCATTCCCAAAAATCTCATTCGCATTGTATCTAACATCCGCTGCAGACATCGTTACAGCTGGATATCTACGACGAGGGCTGTCAACAAATTGTGAGTTTTGCTTCCTTATGGTCGTGCCTTTTGTAGTGACTTGCAAACAGGGTGATGCGGATCGCCGTCTTCTGGAAAAGATGCGTCACACCGAGGAGGCCGGGTATAGTTCTGGGAATAGGCAGGGATGCTTGAAGGGAACTAGGGCAGACGTCCTCCTGCAACTCGAACGTTGGCTGGGGGACGAGCAGGACCACCGCGTGTTCTGGCTGAATGGCCTTGCGGGCACCGGGAAGTCGACGATCGCTCAGACGTTTGCCGAGATCAGCTTCGCAGATGGAGAGCTTGGCGCAAGCTTCTTTTGCTCACGAGACTTCGAGGATAGAAGCAATCTCCAAGCAATCTTCCCAACTCTCGCCTTTCAGCTTGCCTATCGATACCTCGCATTTCGAGAGAAGCTGTTCCGAGTCCTGAGGGCCAAGCCTGGTGTCGGACGGGAGTCTCTTTGTTCTCAAATGGAGAGGATTATCGTTGGTCCATTGAAGGCCGCCCGCATCCGGACGCTTATTATCATTGACGCCCTTGATGAATGCAAGGATGAAGAACCGGCCTCCGCCATCCTTTCCGTGCTCTCCCGCTACGTGGACGAGATCCCGAATGTCAAGTTCTTTATAACCGGTCGTCCAGAGCCCCGAATCCGATCCGGGTTTCGTCTCGAGTCACTCCGACCCATCACAGAAATTCTCAGGCTGCACGATGTCCAACGTTCCTTTGTGGATAGTGATATCAAGCTTTTCTTCAGGACTCAGTTGACCGACATTTCCAAAACCCGAAGTGACTGCGATTTTTCCCAAGACTGGCCAAGACCATCTGACATCAACATTCTCTGCAAGAAAGCAGCAGGATTCTTCATCTATGCTGCAACAGTTATCAAATTTGTTGCATTCAAGAGCCGCACACCCACTGAACAATTGGACCGGATCATCTCTCTCCCACAAAGCACTGCCCATGAAGGAAGGTCTGGGATTGACCTCCTTTACTCCCAGGTTCTGGAGCAAGTAGTTGATGAAATAGATGCAGATGCTGAAGAAGTCCATTCCCGTTTCAGGACTGTGGTTGGGGCAGTATTGCTTGTCCTTAACCCTCTCTCTTCAAAGGCACTCTCAGACCTCCTCAGAGTGTCTACCCTCTCCACTCTCCGTTTTCTTCATTCTCTCCTCCTCATCCCTGAGAGCACAGAAGACCCTGTCCGGGCCTTCCACAAGTCATTTCCTGACTTTCTCATGGATTCATCTCGGTGCAGAGATGAACGGTTCTTTGTGGAGCCTACAGCTCATCATACAGAAATCCTACTTTCATGCCTCAACCTGATGGGGGAGAAACTGAAAAGGAATATCTGCAACCTGGATGACTATGCTGTTCTCAGTGAGGTCAAAGATCTCTCTTCTTACAAAAAGGAGTACATTGGAGGTGCTCTAGAGTATGCATGTAGATTCTGGACAAAACACCTCCTGGGGATCCCTATCAGCAGTTCTGATGCTGAAGAGGTGCAGAGAGCAATTGAAAAGTTCTTCAGAACACATTTGTTATACTGGATTGAAGTCCTTGCTCTCACAGAGAACCTTGGCATTGGGGTTCATGCTATGAATGATATTGAGCAATGGTATGCTTTGGTGAGTGCTGTGCAAGTGGTCTACTGAGACTTGTGTTGATGTTTCTTGTTTAGGCAGGTGTCTCATGCATATGGGCAAATGACAGCCAGAGAATCCTTTTGGAATATTTTGATATGATCTACAACTCCCCTTCTTACCTATATCTTTATGCCCTCCAATTTTCCCCTTCCTCATCTTGGCTCCATGAGTGCTACATTGGAGAGCTCTCACAGGGGATTAGGGTGGTTGAAGGCCTCCAAACAGAGTGGGGGATGTGTTTTCGCACAGTTTCATTGGATAGTAATCCATGGGCCCTCTCATGCTGGGAAAACTCTATTGCAATTGGATCTGCACACAATGACATTCTTATCCTTGATGCAATCACAGGCAGTCAGAAAGCTATCCTCTCTGGGCACACATCTACAGTGAGATCCCTCACCTTTACATCAGATGGAACATCACTTGTATCTGGAGGTTATGACAGGACTGTCAAGCTCTGGGATGTGCAGACTGGTGGTGTTGTCAAGACCTTCTCTGGCCACACTAGCTGGGTTTCTTCTGTTTCTATCTCAGCAGACAATACTACAATTGCTTCTGGGTCTGAGGACAAGACAATTCACTTGTGGGACATTCAGGCAGGGGCATGTCATCAAATCATAGAAGAAAATGGACCAGTGGACTATATCAGCTTCTCTCCTAAAGACCCTCAAACTCTCATATCTGCATCTAATGGAACTGTTCAGCAGTGGAACACTGGTGGCCACAAAGTTGGACCCACATACAATGGTCACAGGATTGCTTTTTCTCCAGATGGCACCCAGTTTATTTCATGTGAATTGAGCAATGTTATAGTTCATAACATCAATTCTGGAGTAATTGTGGCCAAATTTGATACTACCCACAGTGAATTCAGTCCTTGTTGTTTCTCACCTGATAACAGACTTGTAGCTGTTACTGCTGGTTATAATGTCTGTGTTTGGAACATCACTGGCTCACACTCTTACCTTGTTGAGACCTTTGTTGGCCACACTGATCATATCACTTCCCTTGTGTTTTCCTCTCCCTCTACCATAATTTCAGCATCTTGGGATAGATCAGTTAGGTTCTGGCAGATTGGTGCCTCATTTGCAAACCCAGTTGTGACTGATTCAAAGTCCACACCCCTCAGCTCAGCTCCCAGATCTATTGCTTTGAAACCAAGAAATGGTGCCATCATTCCATGTAATTTGCCAGATGGGGTAATGAAGACCTGGGGTATCTCAGCTCATCTCAGCAAGCAATCCCTCCAGATCCCAACTAAAGACTCCCACCAAAGTGTTGTCCAGCCAATTAGCAACAAAGTAATCTTTGTTTGGTATACAGATGGAAAGGTTAACATCTGGGATGCTGAGAAGGGGGAACTCCTACAGACAATAAATGTGCCTGGAGGTGTTGTTAAGGATCTCAGAGTATCAGGGGATGGGTCCAAAGTTTTCTGTCTATATAGGGAATCCATTCAAGCATGGGATATTGGGACAAGAGAAGCTGTGGGTAAGGTGGAGTTGCAGCATAGTGCACAGGAAATTCTTGCAACAAATAACTCAATGGTTTGGGTTGATCATGATGATGAGCCATTTGGGGCTCAGGCATGGGACTTTCGGGGTTTAGGTCCACCCCCATTTGAGATGTCTGGTATGGAGATGTCTGGTATGCTCCCAGACAGGCTCCATCTCAATGCTACCCAGGAGTGGGAAACAAACATGTCCAGAATGAGGGATGCATTCACTGGGGAGGTGATTTTTCAGCTACCTGAGAGATATGGAAGGCCAGTTCATGTGCAGTGGAATGGCCAGTATCTGGTGGCTTGCTTTAGGTCAAAAGAGGTATTGATTCTTGACTTCAGTTATGTGTTTCTCTAGTAGAGATCCATAGGATATGTATTCTCTTTACTTACCCCTCAAATTCTATGTACCAAATATTTCATTGGCCGACAAGTACAATGACTTATACCATATAGCCAGAGGCTGTCTGTATAAAGATGCATACAACAAGCAGAGTACATGATCACTGAGGTAATATCCCATAGATAGGAGATTTACATTTGTGGTAGTGTGTTTAGAGTAGAAAGTCCTCAAGCAGGAACAGAAACAGGAACAAAGAGTATGAAAATTACATGAGCACAAAGTGACAAACAGAGATAACAAATAACAGAAGCATAAGAGTGTATCAGAAAGCACTAGTCCCTCTTGGGGGTAGCCAGGGAGGCCTTAGCCTATTGAAGGTGGCTAGTCTTTGTCCTAGGATCCAGAGCAGTGACAGTAGGTCAGTGAGCTATTTGTTGTACTATGTCAACATATCCTCAGCCTTCCTCAACTCCAAGCCCATTACTGACAGGTTCCTGTCAAGATCTATCCTTCTACCCTAGGCAACCCCCTTCATAGTCACCTCCAGCTGTTTCTGCACCTAAGGCATCAACTTGTATTTCACCATAAGATTACCAACTAAAGAATCACAACTGCCAGGTTTGCCACATTTTTGATCATGTCCATCAAGTCTAGGTTGTTGATGCACCTCCCTAAATGTTGAGTCATCTAGAACCAAAGTGAAATACTCTAATAATTCCTATTTCTCTGTAACAACATGAGGACACTGGTGAATTTATCATTCCAAAGAGAACTGTGGGAATAACCTTCTGGATGCCATGAGGGTGCTTGATACCATTGATGACCAAACCCAACCAACACACAGGCTTCCCATCTAACCAGGTCGCACGGTCGGGCAGGGAGCATTGAACCACCTGTCACAAATGGTAAGAAGGAAGAACATGGTTTTGGGAGTGACAGGCGGCCATTCCGTCTATCTTGCGCTGCCGATGCCAACTGCAGTTGATAACAGATTCACGCATCTCGACTCAAGTGCGACAGTTGACCCATTGTTTGCCCGGAATGGCAACGCACGCGAATGTGGGGAAGAGGGAAACGGCCAAACTGGGGTAACGGATGGCCCGAACGCGGACGGCAGCGGTATTACGGCTAGTCCATTGAGGGAAAGGGGCATTGTCACCGGTTGGGACGTTCCCGACCGAGGCCCTTGCGGCGGTCGTGAGGAGCTGATAACCCATTTGTTGGTAATCCGGTTGCGGGCTAGTCTGGACGTCGACAACGAAAGTGGATGTGACCGCGGTGAACAAACCAACCTATTACTCCAGGAAAACCAAGTTAACACCACGGTCAAGATGGATGCGAAAAAGAAGAAAGTGCTCACGGAGATCGACGCCGTGTTCAAGAATCCACCTTATTTTTCGTAGTTGATGCCCTACTCATTGGTTTCTCGCTGCAACTTATCGTAGAACTTGACGCGAGCGCTGCTGGCCGTTCCAAGGATGTTTAGATAAAGAGATGGGAATGCCTTCAGCATGGCATCCTCCGGGCTGGAAGAGAAAAAAACGTCAAGAACGGATTGAAGACGAAGGAAGGGCTCAATTGGACGCACGGTTTTCGGTGAATGGTTGCTTCTCACATGATGTGCTACGGGGAGCTGGGAAGGAGCCCCAACGAACGTTCACGCCCAATGGGCCACGGGAAACGGAGAGAGAGTCGAGTTGAGGAGAGGGGG
>Ga0307513_10009852_pt1 | contig 12065 bp, 15 predicted proteins | sample 15_EM_MG_FD_202174 | JGI IMG/M metagenome (GOLD analysis project Ga0307513, IMG submission 202174) | Populus trichocarpa ectomycorrhiza microbial communities from riparian zone in the Pacific Northwest, United States - 15_EM | ecosystem: Host-associated > Plants > Roots > Unclassified | place... | reverse complement strand
GCTAAAGACTTGAACAGTGGGAATGCGGCGGTAGATATTGGTCGAAGGCTTTGTGCCATCGATAATGTCGGAACTGGCTTCGATGTTTACAAGATGGATTCGGGCACTCTCGTAAGGACCCTGGAGACCGGACGCACCAAGAAAACATTTCCGAAAGGTGTAGCATTCGCAAACAACTCTCGTGCTGTCGTGGGCGGAAGCGACCACGGCCTTGTTTATATCTTCGAACGCAAAACTGGCCAGGTTTTGAAAAAGCTAAGGCATTCTAAGAGCGGAGGCGTTGAAACCATATCAGTATGTGTTTATATACTTCGCCCCAAAGTTGATACTGAATGTTGGTAGGTGCACGATAATGATGACGGTACGGTCCTAATTGCAGCGGCCTCGGCAAGCAAGTCTTCCGCGCCTTCCCCTATTTTGCTGTGGCAATGGAAGCCGAATCATAGCGCGGAAAGTTCGGGTACAGAGAAGGGGGCCGGGGAGGGCTGGACGGTCAAGAGCACAATGTCAATTTTATTCAAATTAATCGTGGTTCTGGCGGTGCTGGCGTACTTTAAAGGAGTGCTCGAGGAGCAGGTAGGAAGAAAGCTCATCATCCTTCATCATCATGGCTGACATGCCTTGTCAAGGTCGGGAAGTGGTTCAATGATGTTATCCAGGCGGAGGTGGCCAGGCAGGTGATGATCGGCCAACAGGAGACGAACATACAACTAGCGACAAGTAACGCGTTGGGAACGGGTATCCATCGGGCGATGAATGGGGCGAACGGAGACCAGGCGACGAATGGACACCTGGTGATGGGCGGACAGAAGGCAACGAGCGAGCAGGTGATGAAGAGCCAACATGCGACCACCAGCCAGGATTCGGCAAAGAAGGCAGTGGCGAGTAAGATTGGGAAATGGACCCAGGACGTTTGCGAGTTGCGGGCCTGGTAGATTTAGACAATTTTAGCCGCAGAATTGCATCTAATTTTAATAAAGCCTACATTTATCAACTTTCTAGAATGTTGTTGGTTTAAGTCCGACTCAATTCGGCGGGCGATGAGGTGGAAAGACGAAAGCGGTAAGATGAGGCAATAAAGACGAAAGAAAATGCCAAGGGAATATTCAGAGGACTACTTTATTAGTATTATGTTTTATTAATGAATGAATTTAAAGAAGTTCAGGTTTAATAGAGCGGATTGGGTTTAGAGATTAAAAAAGGCCCCAGTGGTTATAACGAATAGAACGAGGTCAGTGTACAAGTAATGGAAGTCGTAATAAAGACATGGATCTAACACGAAACTTGAAGGGTGGTGGCGATAGAAAGGACGTTGTGGAAGTTATCTATCTAAGGAAGGTAATCTGCCGGGGGAGACGACCTTTCGAATTCTTGAAACATTTCTGCCTAGCAAGTCTAACGATCGAATAACGATCGAAATTAGAATCCGATTAGGGGAGGGTAGAGAAATGCGTACCACTTGATGAACCAATTGATTCGCAAGGCCTCCAATTGGCCTACGATGTCGAGATAACCATTGGCTCCGATCTTCAAAACGACCACCTCCGACCGGAGGGTCGAAGACCGGTTAGCCAACCGACTGATTGAGCGATTTGGTCGAAATGTTTTGTGGCGCTTGAAAAAGACAGCGTAAGGATATTGGTAACCCTGTCCTTCATCAACAATAACGATGAGGTTGTGAGTCCATGGCTGGATGTTATGGCCATTAATAAAGGGATCAGGAAATGGCTGTTGGATGTGACTCTGGGGACCAGGTCGGCGGGTCTTGACCATTACTGAGACAGGTCGTGGATTCGTTCCGTGGGTGGGGTAGAGACGGGCCTGTACTTGGGCCTCGACAGACTAGAGAGTGGCCATGAACACAAAGAAGCCGACGGACCGTTGATAGAAACTTACTGTCGAAGTACGCGGGACATTGCGAATATAACAGACCATTGGTGTAATAATAAAAAAGGTGGGCGACGAAAAGGATCGATGGGCACCGAGAAGAAGAGAGAATAAAAGGGACGAAGGCGAGCGGGCAAGGAAACCTATTCGCTCGGTTTAATAAAGAGAAGCGTCCTGGACAAAGAAGGCAATGGCTAAGTTGCCTTTTTTGGACATGAAAGGATATCCCAACGACTGAAAGGCAAAGCAAGGGTCTTCTTCTCTAACACGACGATGAACGTCGTCAATGCTCTCTTTGCCTACGGCTCCTCCGTATCCAACAATTCAGCTCAAATCTCCAATGTCAACTCCAATAATTTCGATCCCACGTCCAACAGCATGGATGGCGTCCAATCCAATGCGGAGGAAAGTTTCAATCCCTGGGTAGATAGCGACCAAGCCCATACAAATGACCTGTCGGCTACTACGAGAGAGGTCGACCAAGAGATGGGGGGTGATGATTTGCAGGCGATGGGAGAGCAGGCGATGGGAGACGAGGCGGCGGGAAATGAAGCGGCAAGGGACGAGGATATGCAGGACGCGACAGCAACAAGCGGCTCAAAGGATAGCGAGTCCGGGGTGGAGGGGGGGAAGGTGGGTTCGCCGCGATTGCTCCAAATTCAATCCTGACAAACGATATAGGGCAAAACCAGAAAGCTCGGCCCGGTGGGGCGTGATATAGACAGTTCAAATGGAGAGGGGATGGAAGGTGCGATAGAAACAGGCTCCAAACGTCATGGGTTTGGGGGGGAAAAGGAAGAGGTGTGTCCACTACGGTTGCTTCAAATATAACCCTAACACGAATGGTACAGGGTCCGTCGCACACACCCAGCAAGCGCCTCGCCATAGAACCTGCCGTGGAACGTCCTATAAATCCTACAGCCCGGTACAGAATCCAGATTCATGAACGGGAGGCGAAAATTCATCAACAGGAGGGGTGGTTGCAACAGCAACAGGGATCCATAGAAGCGCTCAAGGAACTGGTTAAAAATCTGGAGGAGCAACGCATTGCTACGAAGAAGGCAACGGACGAAAAGTTTAATGAATTCAATGCCTTGTTTCAAGCCCAGCAACGCCAGCTAGACAATGTCGAGAAAGAAAAACAATTGCGCGACCAGGAATATGAAAGGAGGTTTAATGCATTCAAGGTAATTTGTCTCCATCCACTGGCGATTGACGGTAACTGAGGACATTTCGAGGTGTCCAAGGAACAGGAGTACGCCTCCATGTATCAGAAAGACAGGCGCGCAGGTTTCCAGTTTGGTTTTTCCCAGCCCCCTTCGAGCGACATCGCGACAGGTTCGAGCGCAACAGCCCCTGCGCCAACTGCGACCCCAAACCCTGCAGCCTGGACCGTTCCACCTTCTAAAAGTAAGCCATCGATGGGGAGGAGTGCGGCCGCTTTCCTCAAGAATGTTTTGCATGGGACGACACCGAACGCGACAACCTCGAATACGACGATGACGACGAGCTCGAGCGATATGAGTTCCAATGCAATGGATACGGCGACTTCCAACCCTACCAGATCCAATACGGCGGGTCCAAATTCTGTGCCTTCGAATGCGACAGCTCCGAACGCGGGCGCGACGACTCCAAATCCTATGGCCACAAATCCTACGAATTCGAATGCAGCAGCAGCTGCCCCTAACGCTATGGACACGGATGCGACGCCTGGGAATCCTGCGGCCACAAATCCTACGACCTCGAACGCAGCAGCTGCTGCCCCGAACGCTATGGACACGGATACGACGCCTGGGAATCCTGCGGCCACGAATCCTACGACCTCGAACGCAGCAGCGGCAGCGGCAGCCCCTAACGCCATGGGCATGGATGCGACTTCGGCCACAAACGGGGCCACGACAAGCGCAAATCCAAGCGCGAACACGACAACCTCGAACCCCAACCCATTTAATGGAGGACAAGCTGCTCCTGGTTCTTCAACAACACCACCAACCCGAAAAAAGGTCACCTGGGCTGAAATTAAGGCACGCCAGGGGCGCCGGCAGAAAAGGACTCGGCCCCTTTTGAGCTCGCGGCCAGTTGTAAATGGCAATGCCGACAGGCAAAATGTCGAGCAGGGTGGGGAAAATGAAGGGGAGGAGGAGGAGGAAGAGGAGGAAGAGGAGGAAGAGGAGCCGCGAGGGGTATGCTTTGGAGCCGCCGATTTCCAAAATGCAGTAGCGGAAGCCGTCGGTATAGTGATGAAGAAGTGGGGCTTATCTCAATTGTTTAAAGACGACGACGAAGAGGTCATTTCACCACGGAAGAGGACGGGGAAAGTAAGCGATGAATTGCGGCAAGAAAAGGCGAGGGATAAAAGGTGGGAGAGGAAGGCTTTGTGCGTAAGTAACTTTCTTGCGTCGTTTCATCCAATGGAGGCTGATGTGCATGTAGGGTCTTGTTCGTAAGACGTTCAAGGATGCGTTAGGTGTGGAAGAGCAAGATGACTTCACCCTTCACGATCCCCCGCCAGATGAGCAGGTCAAACGTTACGAGATTGATAATGAAGGAGGACCTGATGCAGGCAACCTCAGAATGGCAATGCGTTCGACACTTAAATCGCACTGGAACAAACGAGTCGCCAATATTGTGTTGGATGCAATTCGCAAAGGGCAAGCCGAGGGAACTGCATGGAACGCGCTCCCTGAACATAGCGACGACTATTTTCTCGACCTAATCTTCGATCAGATGGAACGCGCTAAGACGGCATGGCGTAGAGCACAACCCAAAGTGAAGGAGGATGGGGAAGCTGAGATGCCGGTCGAGGTCGAACAACGAATGATCGCCCAGAGGGAAGCGGAAGAGAGTCGGGCTCGCGTGTATACGAGGCGGAGCGCTGTAAGTCCTTTGGGCCGATTTTCTGGGTGGAAATATTGATGTTAGTAACAGAAATATAAGCGACGTGTCCAAATTCTTACAAAGATGGTCAACGAGCGGTTGGAGGATGATACCAGCAGCCTCGACCTCCAGACTGCGGAATGGCTCCTGAACATGGTGCAATACATGGGGAAAGATGGTATGAGCTCCGAAGAGAGCGAGGAAGATGATCTTACGAAGACTGTAACCCTCCACGTAAAGGAAATGCCACACCGCCGACCGATCATTCGAGAGCTGAATTTCATCGACAAGCAGCGGATCGTGGACAAGACCAAGTACTCCAAGAAGGGAATGCAGCCAATGACCAGGATTCGCAGTTCTCGAGCAGGCGTTTCGAGGCGGAGGCCTTTCCTAGGTCGTCCGAAGAGTTGCTATGATCCCAGTTGGTTGGATGGAAAGTCGGAGTCGCAGGTTCGCGACTTGGAGATTTCCGAGAAACCGTTCGAGTGGCGAGAGGTTCTTCTCTGATTAATGAGTGTCCGGGCCGGAGTAGAGTATGACCTATGAGGGAAAACGGTATAATTAGCATGATGTCTACACAAGAAAACAATATATGGATTGAGCTCGAATACCCTAATTGTTAGGCGGATGGGCCGATGTCAATATTAAGGTAAGTACCTCAACGGCGAGAGACAGCGGATCTAAGCCATCTAGGTCATCGTGTACGTAGGAAGTAGGCAGTCCGAAAATTAAATATTTTATGTGTATGGTACAGCTATGTCGTCGGATGTAATATAACAAACAGCAAAATTTACGAAGAGATGAAAGGAATGGTCCAGCAAGCTACATTGAATGTTTAGTATTATCTATGGCCTACTTAGGTATCAAGCTGGCGGTGGTGGAAGAGCGGTTGGTGTGGCGAAATGGTGGATAGATCTCAATCAAATCTTCAAGATCGATAGAAGGGTCTGACTCGTTTTTACGAAGGACCTTGCCAACTTGGCGAACATTGCAACTGGGGGGTGCGTATACCTTCACTTTCAATACTAAGCCACGCATCTCGCCAGATGTTGTCGTAACCAGCTGATCCTTCGCGGTGGGCCGAACTGGACAAAGGTCATCCAGAGGAATGAGCTTTGTCGTAATGAATTCTCGGACTCTCGCCTCGTCTCCCTCAACTCCCACGAATTCCAGAACTGTATCCGGAACGTCTTTCTGAAAGAGCTTGAACCGAATCCCAACGAGGTTTGCGTCCTCGAGCCAATGCTTGGGCCGAGACAACGGTTGCCAAGTAGGCGAGAGATCACCCCACTCAGCGGGACTTGGCATTGGCGTTGCACAAATTTCCGGCAGAGGCGGCGAAACTATCACATCGGATGGTACTTGTCGTGTCTTGGGCCCGTCAATTGGCTTCAAAACCTGCATGGTATGGTCATCTCTTCCGCTGATGAGAATTAGGAGGTTAGACAATGCGCAAGGGTTGAAATAGGAGATACTAACAGTAAAGCCAAATCTGATAAAGCGAACTGTATAACCTTTTGACTAAGTGCGTCGAGTTCGACCCAAACGGCGCCTGCAGGGCTGGTGTTCTTAATTGTCCCCTTATACGACTTGTAATGTCTGGCGTCGGCGTTTCCTCCAATTCCTCCAACCACCATCACCCTTTTCCCGATGTGAACGCGATTAGGATCGATCTCCTTCATCGACGAAGAATCTCCCGCAATCCGACACCTCAGTGTAGTCACAAACGGTGCGCTATAAAATTCGAGTTCTGTTCGAGACACACAAACCTGAAAAAGCAAAATAAGCAACGCAAACAAGTCGAATTGAAAAGATGAAATACCTCCAAAGATTTCTCGAGGTTCAAGATGGTTACCGCGTCTTCGTAAACGGCCACAACCCATCCAGTGGTGCCTTGGTGAATTCCTGAAGTAATTTTCACTTCATCGCCGGTGCGGAACGTCAACCTCACTGAGCTAGAGGCCAATGTCTCGACCTGGTCTTGGGATTCCAGATACACACCGACTTCGAAATCGTCCAGATCCACAACACGGCCAAAGAGACCCCGATACTCTCCAACTACGACCTTGACTCGATCATGAAGTTTTACCACCCTCTGGGAGATACGCGTTGTTGTTCTTGATAATGTTGCCGATTCCATGAGAGGATATTGCGCAAACAACTCAAGCTCTGATTTGGTGGGCAAATCATCCTGAGGTCGGCAAACATCTACGTCCAATAATCGTGCAACCAGGAACCCCTCGCGACAGAAAAAACGACCCTGGAATTTGAAGTATCCCTTGTCATCGCAGCCGCTAATCGATTCCGGTCCGAAAGTCGACTTGACTTCGTGTTGTAAGCATAATCGCTGAGGTGGTCGCGAATGCAATGTCCCAGGGTTCCAGCGAATTCGAGGAATTACCACAGCAGCTAAACAGCCTTCGCCTGGGACTACCAGGCATATGTCCCCTCGGTATTTCTTCCAACCTTTGCCAGTACCGGCAATCCTAACCCAGGTTTGTGGGTTCACGACGAAGGGGTTGGTCACGAACAAGGGAAATAATGTTTGCTCAGGTAAGAGCCGCTTGATCGAATGAGCATTCAGCTCTGGTATCGAGGCCGCAAGATCCCTTGCTTGGGCAAAGGAAGACACTTCGGCGAAAATACGACCAGGAAAGGTAGAACGGGCAATGAGAGATTTGGCCCGAACATCTGGATCTGTTGGATGGGTCGCTCGAGACAACGCCTTGAATGCCGCCAATTCTTCACAGCCAATCTAGGGAGAGTTTAAACTAGAAACGACATTAACAAGACGAAATTAACACACCTTGCAGCCAATTTCCCATAATTGTTCTCCCTCCTTTGGAGCTCTATCCGTAAGATCATCCTCCTCTCCGTTGGCTGCGTAAGCACCCTTCCGACCCCTGTGTTCCGCTCGTTGAAGAAATGAATTCCAGTCATCGGACTGCTGGGCATCTTGCATAGCCTGTGCCAGCGAGTGGTGCGTCGACCGCGAGTCAATGAGCTCTTCAGAGTCATCGAGTCCGACATCATCTAGAAACAGATACATTTCAGAACCTTGATATGAGAGTGATATCTTGTACCTTCATCACTATCAAGATCATTGTCCGAGTCCTCTTGTCCTATTGAAGCTTCAATATCGATGAACGGGTGAGGTCCTACCCGCCGTCGCTTGTTGGGTCGCTCTGACATGAATCCTAGTGGGTAGTTGCAAGGTTAAACCACCCCCGTCTCGTTGTAATTAACATCTTAGGATCGTACGTTGTTCTGCCCTGTCGTTTGGAATTATTCTAATGACTACAATACTACTACAAACCTGGAGCGCTACTCGGATGATGATGGTGAGGAAGAGAAAAATTTCCCATCGAACGACCCGCTGAGGAAGCCGCCATCACTTAGGGTTGGTCTTTTTGATCACATGACCTAAACACTCGCGCGGTAAAGGGGTAAAAGGTGTTAATGAAAATTCAACTTGTATCCATTACTTAATACCACCTCATAAATGTGTACTTCCTATATCTGCATATCTATTTCTCCTAAACACGCAAGTACCAATTTTAAGTGTTTAATGTACAATTAATGTGCATCGACATATCCATCATCGGAGTTTCAAGGTCCGATCAAAACACTCACCCTAAATTGATGGCTGGGGGAAATTCGGTGACACGCCATCAGTGCCCTCCCTTTCGCTCCATCATCATCACTTGGCGATACCACAATGCACTCTTATCGCAATCGTAGTTCACAATAATAGTTAGTAGTAGTAGTATTAGCAGTAAAATTATGGGATATTCGTCCTAAAATTTGAATATAGATTTTAATTACTGCACGTTTGTGATATCACAGGAGGCTTCCGTGCCAGGTACATCTCCCCTCTCCTAGATATAGTTCCCTTATTGACTTCTAATAACAGGAATTCCTGTTGAACAGACGCATGACTTGTTTCATTGCCAAATCATCCGAGTGCAAGAAATTTAGGCTGTTCATTAAATGGCAGTGGAGGAATTAAAAGGTAGCGATGAGGTCGGGACATCGATAAGCATCTCCACCTTGACTGTAGGCAGGTCTGAAGCATTGGCTACTCCCATCGGCAGATGTATAATATGCCGTATGTTCCATCCTCTTCGCCTTATTCAATCGGTATTAACTTAAACTGCTTAAATCTCAATTATCATCGTTAACTTCCTTTGACTCTCGTACCTCGCCTTCGGTCTTTCCCTCTATGTTACAAATTTTTCGTTGCCTCGGATTTACTGTAATGAATGTGGGCGCCTAGCCTAAGAGGTGAAAATTTATTGGAGAATAGGCCGAGAAACGGGGGATTAGAGATCACTTATTTACCACAACCCAGGTATATCACATGCTTTAATTGACTGGGTACGCAAGATTGACGTTGCATAGTACAGTATCAACTTCAAGTGATAGGATAATTCCATCGAACAAACGACTGTATACCTCGGCAGTAATGCGAAGTCGTCGTTACACACTTCCGTCGAGGTAGCGTTAAAGAAACTTCGCGCGATCTATATGGATCTCCTGTATATCCACTGGTGGGATTGGGATAGGAGCGTCGTGGAAGTGGCGCGTAGCTATTTATTGATATTTCCCTTTCTCATGACTCCTTTCGCGCAGGGTATTTCGATTACTCCAGCACGGGTCGCATCGAAGGCCACTCAATATGCACGAGATCATCCCTATGGCGAAAGCAGGCGGTATACTTTGATTCTTATATCCCGCATGTCTGTTGGAACGTTATTTAGAGAGGAAAAATCCGCATAGATGAGAGAGGGGGATAGGCGTCGACGCTCTGGTGGAAGGGGACTCACCCTCTGCGGTCCAAACTCGGGCAATGAAAAGGGAAAAACCATATGTAAGGCTCTCGAGTAAAATCCATGGACGAAGCCTTCACATTGAACGATTGAGGCATGAAAACAATGAAAAACAGTTTAATACGGAGACTTACCGCTGATAATTTCTCGACTTCGCAGGATATCCACGAAAGGTGGGGACGACAGGATCTTGAGCGCTCATCTACTATAGAAAAGGCAAAGCGAAGATTATCGTTCAGGCGCCTATGTATTACTGTCCATTTTTCGCGTCTACGGGGGTGAATCGGATGTTAGTGACGCGTTGACGTAGCAAGTAGTAAAGAGGCAGGATAGCGTCCGGAAGATGTCCAGTCCGCGAGGGTGACGCATCGTTTAACAGCCCAATATCAGCACCCATTAGCGTCATTGACGGGGCATGGGTATCTCTAGAATATGGGAATTGAGGGTAATCCAAACCGATAGACGAGTACAAGGCGAGCCTTGATTACGGTGACCGACCCCCACCTCTAGCTTCGTCTGAGATTAGCCACGTGAAAGATCCATCTCGAAACGATGCACCGAGAGTCGCAGAAATGCTCTAGGAGGGTGAAGGTGCGTTACATTTCAGGGACACAAGGACAAAAGAACTTATCGCTCACCTATGCATCTCTCTCCTCACTCCCAAATCCCCAAAAGGTTCGAGGGCGGTGTGAAAAACGACGAAAACACGGAAGAGCGAGTGTTTAAAGGCCCGAACGTCGGAAAGTTGGGAGGATACTGCAAAGCTACAGAATGAAGAAAGCTGCGGCAGAGAGCAGCGATAATCTCCCCCCGAGAAGGTTGCTTGTGCTTGTGGTCGTGTTTGTGGTTTTCAAATACAGAGGATCTGAGCTATAGGTCGACAAACACTCACAATGCGACTTATGGAGTGCAATCTCATCGAGGAGGGGGCGGAAGGACGGCGGCGAGAGATGGACTTACTGTAGGACGTGGCACGCCGGAGGACGAAGACAGGATTGACCCTCACTCGAATCACAATTCATCCACCTTCCCCAACTTGCAGGCGTAACAATCTCCGTCGACGCGAACACCGTCACCGCCCTCCTCTCTCGCTTCTGACTGAACCCTAAATCTACCTCTCTCCGGCGACCTACAGGTCGAACGGCATTTAGTTGATATTCTTGCGCCAGCAGGACCATAATTAAATATGGTTGGGCATCATTGACGGTCGTTTATCCCTACAACATCGTTGATAATCGTTTGGATTGGGCTTCGTTGACATTCATTTGTATTGGACGTCGTTGACGCTCGTTCGTCTGTCATCCTTGTAGTCAACTCCAAAGAAGTCTTCACTCCACTCCCTCCTCAACAACACTTCATTCTGAGTATGAAGATCAACCTCTTCCTGAAAGGCAACCGCCTATCGAAGTCTCCCCGTCGCCGCGATCGAGAAATAAATCACGTATTATACAATATCGGACAAGTCAAAAGTTGGGTTGATGACACTTTCGGCGTTCATGAGTGGTCGGTCGTCCTCTAGTGAGTACTCGTATTCCTCGTCTCCGAGTTATTGCTTATTGTTATCCAGCAACGAGCTGCACCGATCGAAAGGCCTCGGTTATCACTCGACGGTATTCGGTTTCGTTCAAGGCGGCCAGAATTTGTTCCTGCAATGTTGGGCCGCCCACATCTTCGACGATGGACGCGTCGACATGTTTTTTGATGTAGATCGCGAGCTCCTCGGTCAAGAAATGACGCCCGTGAATTGTAAGTGTTTTTCCTTGCTTTTATCCCGAGCCTGAACTCTAAATAAACTTCAGTCGTCTCATCCGATGGGTCGGTTGCAAACACCGTGAAATACGATAGAGGCGGGTGGTTTACGATGGAGTAAAATGTTATTACAAGTTGAACTACGGTAGAATCGTGTTTTGCGAATCAATTTCCGCGCTTTTTTGAGCCAAAACTACCTAATAAGTCCGTGATGTGTACCGAGTATCGATCCGAGTTGAGAATGGAGAATTCGGGACCCCGATGAAAATACCGTCAGAGTGTCGGTGGGTTCCACATGTCCGATCAGTGGGTAGTGAGTGCCCCGATGAATATTGGACTCCTTTATATTTTAAATCTTGGGTCAAGTCTTTGACAATTTTTGATTTTATTCGAAACTTGAAGTCTTTGAGTATCCCCGATAAGAACGAACATTTAATATATGCAGCATAGTCGAACAACATTTATTATTTTAAACAAAGGGCAATTTTTTATAGGTACCGGCATTTTAAATATGGGCGAAAATCTTGAGGAACTTGAGGGTTTAAGTACTGAATGTTATCGAAATTTATCTCCGATTTGCCTCAAGATTTAAAATATGAACATTCCCTGAACGGGAAACAAGACTTAAAATTTTGATTTTTTTTCAATCGCCTGCAGTACTTAAAATATTTAATTAGATCTTGGTATAAGTTTTTACCGGTCCTCAATTCGGCAACCCCCGGC
>Ga0307513_10009851_pt1 | contig 12066 bp, 15 predicted proteins | sample 15_EM_MG_FD_202174 | JGI IMG/M metagenome (GOLD analysis project Ga0307513, IMG submission 202174) | Populus trichocarpa ectomycorrhiza microbial communities from riparian zone in the Pacific Northwest, United States - 15_EM | ecosystem: Host-associated > Plants > Roots > Unclassified | place... | reverse complement strand
GTTCTTCCACAAAGCTGCGGATACACACAACGGGTCTTACCATCAATGAGGTAGGACCAAACAAGATATCGTACGGAGGACGGGACACCGTCCAGGAGAAGCTTCTCGACCCTTTTTGGACTTGTACAATTGCGATGCAGGCGAGGACGACATTAGCGCCATCTACTTAAACTCGCGATTTGATGCGCCTCCATCGGGGACTCAGAGCCGGTCGTAGGGCTGGATGTCCCAGGCATCGTCGTCGTAGGTGGTTGAGGCCACATGTCAAGGGAATGTTCTCACGAAGAAACAGACATGACGGGGCTCTCCAGGTGGAAATACCCCTCTTGACGGAGGTCGATGGAGCCTTCATGTCCCAGTACCCCAGAATCCTCACTCGTCCGCGCAGTAGCGCCCTGGAAATGCGCAAAATTCGGCCACAAGCTTGAATTCCGTGTCTTTGACCTGTAGCATCTCAGCTGCGTCTTGCGGCGCGTGACTGATCAGGCTTCCAGTCATCGACGGAGAAGAGGAGACAGGATCTTCATTGACATTGTTGCGACTTTGTTTCCGTCGTAGGTTGGGTAGGGAGAGTTTCGTACGGAGGGAGTTTTGGCGCTGGATGTGCGGTGGAGAGTTGAGCACCGGCGAACGCGAGTCGTTTGTGATAGAAACGGCGTCAACCTCTATCTTTTGCGAAGATGAGGATGATAGATATTCTTGGATTCCATACTTGAAGCGAAGATTTACGACCCGGTGAAATCTCTCTAAGTGGAGACGATACTTCAGATAAGTAATGATTACTGTGAGCGGGACGTTAGCCGGGGTAGCACTCCACTCAAGACTGGAAATATATGAGAAGGTAATTCGACGACCTTGGACACTATCGAATAATTGTTTCTTGAGGGTGGATGTGGAATTTTTCCCAACCGCACAGCACATATTTCCCACTGCAGTAGGAACACACTGGAATCGAAGGGTTTCGCGCTTCACCACTCTCGGGGAACGGAAAGTTAATTTAGGCATGAACCTAACCCTGCTATCGTTCGAGGTCGCCGTTCCATGGCAATCCCCCAGCGTGCTGATATCGAAACGAATATGTGGCTGAGTATAGACTGATGCCCAAATGCGTAGGAGACGTACGATGGTCGCACGAGTTGAGGAATCGAATTCGAAGGCCTCACACACGATCATTGGATTATTTCTCAGGGTCCCAAAGGGTCCCAAAGAAAAAACGAATGCACTGCTGGATATCAACTATAACAGATAACAAGGAGGGATAGGAAAGAATGTATATAGAACGTGAAAGTCGCAACCGAGTGCTTCTAAATCGAAAGGTCGATGTTCAACTTTCAATGTTCGGGGAGAGATAATGGCTTTGGGCAACTGCCGGCAGGTTTGAAACGAAGAATTGGTATAATGAATGCATTTAGGGACTCGCCTACGCAGTAGTCGACCCGAAAACCTACAATCAACCCAGATTTCATTTATTTACTGTCATAATGCGCTTTCCCTCGATGAGTTTGATCTCACTGGTTGAATCCTAGAGTCCTGGTAAGCATAAGAACGTTGGCACTGGATAAAAACGGCTCTCCTACCTGTTTCCAATGTAAATTGGCCAATGTTAGACAGTTAGTTCGATGCATAGGGTGACCTCCAGAAGAAAGGAATCGACACCATTGGCTTCGCATGATTTGCGAGAGTCGAAACAACCTGGGAGGCATAAGTAATCAGGGTTAAGATTATGTTGCAACTAACTGTAGGACTCTCTGTCGTTCACTGCCGCAAGCAGCTGTATCTCTGAAAAATATTCCCTTGCACCTGGATGTATTGGTCGAGATGGAATGGCGTCGTATCTGCAAATTTCCTGGATCTACAGAGTCATAGCGCCCAAGTGTCGGAAACGGCGGAGCGTCAGGAAAATCTTGGTATGCTATTGGAAGAATACACGGGGAAATGTGCTCGGATTCGCACATAACACGACACGACGAGGATAATCGAAAATTTCATGCTCCATGTTTGTGGTTCGAAAATCGCGTAGAACTTGGTGACCAGCGTGACTATGACGAGAGGGAAGGAATTAATAATAAGATACAAAGCAATAATAGAAACGAGGGAAAATAAAAGAATAATGGGGTGGATCAGATACCGTTGTAGAAGGTTAACTCACAATGTCTTCGCATAGTAAATGGAAGACACTCGTGGTACAGTAAAGAAATGTGTCATCGCCTTGGTGTTTGGGAAGGGGCGCGAGGAAGGGGCGAAGTAAAGAAATTTAGAAACTTACGATTGCGGCGGGTGGGTACTCTATGATTGGTAGTCGGGATGCGAGGGTGTTTCAGAGTGCAAGGATTTCTAAAACAATCAATAAAGGGAGTCGGTAAGCATCAATAAAGGAATTCGCACGCGAAGAAGGATGGAAGGAGGCGTCAACTACCGTTGTAGTAGAATGACCTCAGCACCGCAACGCCGTTTTCACGGGCAGTTGGGTGTAATCGGACAGTGTGAATATTATTGTAATCATGCGCCAGGTTGGGTGAAAAGAGCGAGGATTGTTGCAAAATCCAGTGTCACAACATATTGTAAGTTACGCGCAGTTCAGTGGCTCTCCAACAACCTCGCGCATTAACGTACGCCTTTCACTCCCCAGAGAACAACGACACAGGAACAGGAATTCGAATCCGAATTCGACAGAGATGGCTAAGGGCACGAATACGCGCAACCTCAACCGCGACGTGCCGCAATGATTGTCTACACCCCAACCCGCATTCGACATTTGCCGGCACCTGGTGGACTCCCCGGTTTGGGTCTGGCGCAGGCGACGAGGAGGGGTGCGGCTGGTATGACCTAATTGTTTATTGGTCGGGGTGGAGAGAAGACGACGGTTGCGCCGGCTTCGAACCGCGTTCTTGCGAATGAGACAGATAGTATATCTTGGGCGAGGTGGGATACGTCGAACGAACGGTACGTACCTCGGTCTATCCATCTGTTATTTGACAGCTAATTTCACACAGCTATAGGCACGCTCTTATATTCGCTTGCCTTGCTAGACTCCAAATATGAAACTGCGCCGATTTGGCATCGACCTTGGAGGTGTTTGACTTCGATTTTGATTTTCCAGAGTGGGAACTTGTAGTCAGTCGTAGTGGAGGAACGAGAGGACGCGTTGGTGTGGAACAGCCTCTGGCTCAGTGGCTGTGCACACTGCTCAGTTACAGGGCGATAATATTAATATTACATGGAGGAAAGGATCCGTTTGTGGAATCCCGACCCCTACTTGTTATTCTGTGTGTGTTTTTGCTTTCGGAAAGGTGTGGACCCTCATGATTCATATGGGAATGACGACGAACGCGAGGAGGAACCAGGTTTGACTCTTTTTATTTACGCTTCGAACCTATCAAGTGATGGAGATGCTTTCGATGCCTGGCTTTTCATCGACATTCATTCCTAATGAGCTATTCCGTGTAATTGTATGTGTTTTCTCTTTCATTAAATAATTCGTTGCTAGTCCTTTCTTCTCCCTTGTGCGGAGAACTACCACTCGGCCAACTTTGCATGTTCTGTCTTCAACGACATTCGATGCACTGGATATCGTCAACAGAAGCTAGATCAAAGTGTATCATACCCCGCCGCAGCATTCAATGCATCCTACCCCTTGGTATTCGTCCTCGGCACTATCTATTTCAAACCCAACGTCTTCAACGGCGGATTAGCATGTATTTTTTAATGGATTATCTATTGACGGCAAGAACTCGAATAAGAACGTCAACAACTACAACGGAGGACTTGGGGGTTACCATCTCGGATTCTACGCGTCCGCGTAGGAGGCACCCGCACCTGGTGTTGCCCTCTCTCATCGCCTCCTTGCGTACATTTCAGCCTCATCACTGAATATTCACTGGACGTCCAATAGCGTCACTCTAGACTTCTTTCTTTCTTTCCTTTTTTGTTCAGCCATACTTTTCAGGGGGGAAATCATCCTAGATAGAGCCGAAGACGAGGAGCAAAGCGACCTACAATTGGAAGACCTCGTAACAAATCCATGTCTTCTCCGTACCATAGCGAACTCTACTCCCTTTCCAATGCAGTGAATGTTTCTACTAAATATTTCCACGCTTATGGGGGGCTTGTACCCGCTCCGAACAACGGTGAGATTTTCACTTCCCATTGGCGAGAAGCCATGTCGGAAATTCCCGAGTGCTAATAAAAGCTCGTTACGGCGCGTTGTGATGCGTTATAACTCAGTTTGGAAATTTCCGACACAGAATCTATTCCGATAGCGTCACGAGTAACTCTGTGTTGATTTTAATCCATGATAGTGGCGTTTCGTCTCTATTTGGAATTTAAGTACAAGTTTATGGGAAATTTCTGAACCTGGCAGGATATCTTTCGTTGTCGATGCTGTGGTGTTGAGGTCGATGATTCAAGAGTAATTGTCATTATATTGAACACGAAATGTGTTCAGTTCCGCAGTCCGTCCGGTTGGCAGACAGGATTTTCTCCTGCCTCGGCCCGAATATGAAGAACTACGCGGCTTGTGAGCACTGAATGAAGCATTCGAGTCACCCTATGTTGCATGAGCATTTATTTGATTCAGCAACTTGCAAATGCGCTGCTTACAGTACCAAGAGCAGTTGGTAATCTCGCTGGCAATACGACATTACTACAATTAGAAAATTGGAAGAAGTCAAAGGGAAATCCTCAACTCACGGGAAGAGTTTTGACAACAATGAGATTAATACACGAAAGGACTGACGAGGATCATGAGTGGTTAGCTCATTCATTCCCGACACAAGACCTACCAAAGAGATATAAGTAATAGATAACTCCTACGTCCAAATTTAGCAGTGTCGTCATCAAGAAAAAGATAGCAGCTCGCCGTCACGATACACGACTTTCATGAGGGAGGTATTTCCCCCATCTCGGTCTAAGATTAAGAATATGATATGTGCAGAACTGAACTGACAGCCAAAGCAGGATTGCTCACACGCTCGGATGGCAGGTACCAACATGAGTATCAACAGCACTAGTAACCTTTTAGATCAGAGGAGGAAATGAAATGATATATTTACGCTTACCACCAAGCCATACAATCACTAAGGCGCATAGAGGAACGAGATCGTGGCTGCCGTATCTCATGAAACATGCACTGTATCCTGAGTACGGTGGTGCACCATCTATGATGAATTAAATCATCCATAAGGTCAACAATGAGCAAGGAAATTGCACATACATACGTTGGAATTACTAAATCGGACCGCGACGAAGAAACCTGAACCCCAAACAAAACTGTAAAGTATTGGCAGAATAACGGCCAAGCGCTGGTTCCGATTCCATACCACCCATGTCCGTAGTGTGAGGATGACTGTCAGACACAATCAATATGACCTGAAAAATGGACTGCAGGTCAAACTCGCTTTCGGATGCAGCAATCCCAAGGACCTCAAATGCTGAATGCAAAGTAAGTTCCTTCTACTTTGTGAATCTAGGGTAAAATGTGCGAACCTCCATTAACGTAGGAGATCCTCCGACATCCGGTCTCCCCTAAGGTTTGGCCCATTTGAGCTAAACAAAAAGTGAGAATAGGTAGATAGGAAGCACATCCGACGGACAAGTGATACAAAGCACCATGATATCAGTAAAGGGCCAGTAGCGCTGAAAGAGATACAACCACTTCATGAAATTCCCCTTTGATTTCCACACGAGATCGACCTCCATTCCGGAGGTAAGGATGAGGTCCCAAATGAACATCGTACCCGCCATGACTGTCCTGAGCATCAGCATAGCAAAATTACTTCTCTGATAATAGACTTGACCTTCAAAATACTGCCAGTGGGGTGATCAGATCGGCAAGGTGCAAACTGGAAGAAATTGGAAAACGCACTTCCCATAGTCTCACCACAGACAACGCGTGGATCAAAAGGGCCAATTGATTCTCTCGACCCACCATGCTAGAAAATTATTCTCAAGGTTCAGCGTGTTTAGATGGGGTCGAATTGGAGTAGGAAGGGATGAACTGAGGAGAATCATCCAGATGACAAAATGCTCCATGACATGCTTTATCAGAATACAGAGTAGGGGCTGACCAAGTAGCCAATGAGTCAAACCTATCAAATGTTCCACAATTAATCACTCTCATTCCATTGTTCCGATTTTTGCCGCCAGGCTATGCACAGAGGTTGGCATAACTGTGATCTTGGCATTGGGCTAGTTTTGTGCATGTTCATGCAAAAGCGTCTGGACTACCCAACTTTCGGGGGGTGGGCTGTCAATGGTGATAAGCTTCTCTCTCGGCTCTACCCCTGGAATTTGCGATTGTGCACACTTTCGCTATGGGTGGCGTACATTTGTGATCAGACGTGATCAGTTATAATCCGCATACAATCGTGTGCGATTGACATTCAATTGACTTGGGATGACATACGCCAACTAAAATGTTGTTTTTATATGGGCCATGTTGATTATCTGGAGGTTCCCGTAAGTTTCAATATGTTATTCAATGACATCTTTCTCTGATTGAAAATGTCGTCTTATTGATCCTCCTGTTGATACTTGCCATCTGAGTGTGTGAGAAATCGTGGGTTTTGACAATCGGTTTCAGCACATGCTCATATTCTCAATGTCAGATAGAGATAGGCAAAACAACACCCTAAGTCAAGCGGTTTATCGTAATGGTCAGTTTCTGAGATCTAGTTGTGACAGGTCCGCTCAATTTGGCCGTTCTGGAGTCACGAGAGCGAACATGTGGCCGCAGTGGTTGCTGAAAGTGTTCACACAACGTGAGTATTCGTCCGTCCGTCCGATGAGTAGGAGAAAGTTAGAGAGGCTCTCTAACTTTCTCCTACTCGTTGTCAATCATTAATTATTGCACGCAGGTCCAGATCGTCATATCGCACTAGACCTCCTCATCAATATCAAATCTACTCTATTTATTGTCGTCCCTGATCTTGCTTTCCTCGCGTCACCGGTCGCGTGGGAGTCGACTGCCCCCTTACGAAGACTTATTATTAGAATTCTCAGACCAGCAAATACGGCAATAACCATAATACGATAACTGTATGAGCCACAGTGCCATTGTCCATCCTAACATTTCCAACAGCGGCGACGCGTCCTGGGATCGTTAGCGGAGAAGGACGGTAATGGGATGACTTACCGAATTCCAGACCACCTGAACCCTATCACCCCCATTGCTTTCCTCTGAATTTCCCAACATTCTCCCAGCCATGTTGAGGTGACGAGAGTATCTCCGACGCCATTGCGCCATGTTAAGTTTGATCTTTATGGTCATAAAAACACCGGGGACGCGGAGTTGAGAGGAGAAGACGGACAGGGAGTAGCGGGTTAGCGAAGCCGAACCATTGATGAAAAATCAATGAGATTCGTTCATATCACTTAGTGGAGTTGCAGCATCAATTAATTACGTCTCGTTGCTAACTACACATTCCAGACAAAGACCATTATCGTTAGCAAGGGGGGACAAGACCATCAATGCACTCAAACGGCGACAACGGTACCGGAGCCTACACACAGCCATGTGTAACCCATTCAGCGTAGGGTGGTGTGAAATGAAAAGGCGAGGAATCAATATTTACATCCTGACGCGATGAGCAAGGGCGTAGTCACCGGATAAGCGGAAGGACCTAAAAGAAACGTGTGCCCCAGATTCTGAGACAGGTCGCGGGTGGAGCCGAAAGCACATTGAGTATGGATGTGATTGTGGAAGTATATCGGCTGCATGGCCGTACGTGAGCGGGAACTGCGATAGTGTGTGGTAAAATTATTGCCATAGACAATGCCAGAAGTTCGCCAAGTTCTTGGATGGATGCGAGAGCAATGGAGTGGGGAAACGATAGGGAAACAACGAAGAACGTGCCAGTGGAGGTGGTGAAGCGTAGCGTAGCAAGTTTAACTGATGGAATGTATAGCAACGCATTCCAATCCCATATGAGCCTTCGTTCCTCAAAGCACACGGGGAGCCCATCGAACATGTTACATAACTTGTTCTTGAGGGCCATTGCTACGCATGGCAGTGCGAGTCTTTTTTCTTCTTCATATTTGAAAAAGCCATACAACTGAAGATAATATCTCATGTCCATTTCTCAACATGTTCCAAAGTTCTTATCACCAAATCCGTCATTATGGCTAGTAGAATGCCCACTCCAGCATAAGTTATAATTTAGATATATTATAACAGATTGCGAGGAGGGTCGACCCTCCTCCTCAGGTTTGTGATTAGGTACATGTAAATAAACGAAAAATAAAAAAATAGCTGAAGGAGAGCCCCCCACCTTACCACTCCACCTTCGTGTGGTTAATGCATTGCGGGTAAAATCACCCTTTTCGTGCTCGACTTGTTGGCGATAGGCTCGGCCCACATTCCCGCGACTTCAAACGTTCGTAGTGGGCTTACTCGACATCGCTCGGCGCTATGCATCGTCGTTGGAGCGTCGCTGGGATCTGCTTGCCATTGTCACTGGCCCGTACTCGTCGTCACTGGTGGGCCTATTCGTCGTCGTTCGGCAGTATGCGTGATCATCGGGCCATCCTCGTCGTCGTTGGGTTATCACTTGGCCCGTACTTGTCGTTGGTGGGCCTATTGGTTGACATTGGGTCGAGGTCAGGGCTTACTCATCGTCGTTGGAACGCCGCCAGGCCCGTTTTCATTGGGTCTCGTCGTTGCTGGATTGTCCTACTCTTCGTCGGTCGTTGGGTCCTCGTTCCCTCGTGCTGGCATCACTCGCGTGACCATGGTGGGGGTGGGCTGTTCGTGTCTTATTCGATACGCTAGTGTTGGGCAAAACGTCAGCGTTGAGCATATGTGGTCAGGCAAGGAAGAAAGAGAAAAATGACGAAAACGAACCACGACCAAAGACGTGGTTCGCTTTCGTGACGTACAAAGTGGGGCTCCCATTTCTTGGGTCCCTCCTCGTGTTCATCTCGCCCTAACTCCTCCGTAGAGCGTCGTTGAGCCGCCCACGTCCCTCTGGAGAGGGGAGGGGCGGATGTGGCTGGGATTCGTATTCCTGTACTTGCTAGGGGCATTGTTGATCGGGCCCACATCCCTCAAGAGAGGGGAGGGGCTCCTGGCGGAATAGTTGCATGTAGTTGGGAGGGAGTTGAGCTGGAGAGGGCGAAGATGGTGGTGGTGAGATGAGGGAGGACGAACCAACATAAACCGTGATGCGGTTGATGTCGGATTAAATCTCCGCTCGTACCGCCAAAGATTGCAACTGATATAAATCCTCATTAGCACGATAAGTAAAATACAAAGCGTAGTATTTTAAGAACCTTCTAATAATATGAAATCCAAAATTTTAAGATAAAAAACCCCGGCTTTAGCGAGGGCATCCGTGAATTGGAAAGAACGCCGTGCAGAACGCCATCAAAGAACGGCGGCCGATCCCGAGGTCGCGTGACATGCTGACCCTAAATTTGATCGCTGACAGTGATCGCCTGTGGTCTCCTGAAGTTCCTCGTCATTTGCCCACGTTAAGTGATTCCCGCCCTCTTCACACATCTTGCCTTTGCAGGCGACCCAGCCTTCTCATTCCTTCCCCACAATTTTACGGACCACCGAGAAAACCAACTTGAACCCGACATGAACCGCACAAAGGAAGCGCCTCAGTTCCCCGAACAGACAAACCCACCAAAAACCAAGGGGGTTCCGGGATCAGAATGCCGGACCGGGGGCCGGTTGGTTGGTTGCCGCTGGAGTCTCGAAAAAAAAAAAATGGACTTCATCAATTTTTGGCCAGATCGAGCTTGTTGAGCACTAATGTCAATTATATTTCCAGTATATACTACATAGAGCTCAAAAGTACTGAAATACGCAAAAAAAATAGTGAAAATTGCTTGCATGTTCAATACATGCTGCCAATATGACCCGTAATTGGTATCCATTTGATTTGGGTATTTACTCCAGTACCTTACTTACCTTCAAATAATGAGCATCATCTTGTGTCTCACATGTGTGGAACTTGAAGAAATTGGGTTTCCAACGCTTGCCGGTCATTGCGAGGAGGGAAAGGTGATGAAGTGATGTCATAATTACCATATATAGACATGTGCCTGAATCACGTGGGTGGTTGGTTCAGCAAAACTCAGCAAGATAAAAAATTCAACCCCGGGTATTGGTAGACTCGAAACCAGTCCCTATAGGTTCAATACTTCTTCAGACGGCCGGATGGTGATTTTTCTGAAAACGGATAGGGATTCAGAGGCAATAGTCCGGTATTGTACCTATAGGGACTGGTAGGACTTCATCATGATCGAGTACACTACGATTTCAAGGTCTGACTGAGCGACTCAAAAAGGAAATTAAAGGCCACACGTGATACCGCCACTTTAAACCTCACAAAGGAGCCTCCGTCACCTCCATCTTGAACGACTCTTCCATCCATCAGTTTCTGTCTCCAGCACAGATTTCTTTGTCAATTTCGATTTTTTTTGCTCTAATAGTACAGTTACAATGTTTCTTATTGATTCACTCAACTGTGGATGGTGCATACATTCCCAGAAGGCTTTAAAGGTATCAATATTGGCGAGCGCGATACATTAATTTCCTTTTTGGTCAACTCAGTCGGGGTTTGAAAAGCTAGTGTGTTCGATCATGATGAAGTCCATCCAGACTCTCTGGTATGTTATTCTGGCTATTGCCTCTGAAAATCCTTCCCAATACATACCAGAGAGGCTGGGTCGAGACTAGGGTATTGGATTAAATTTCTGGAACCCCCTTGCCAAAAATAGGGCTGGGCACGAGTCCGAGTCTTTGACAGGTACTCGTGAGTATACTCATGGGAATACTCATGGGTAACGTGACCCACGGATCCAGCTCACCTGCCAAGACAGATAACTGAGGATCTGGGTGTAGTTTTTGTAGAGGTGGGTACCCACCATGGGTACCTGCTATTTACCCACCAAAATTTCCAATAAAAATTCAAATATATAAATTAAATTTTACTATCAGTTTTGAATATAGAATACTCTCGAATCAACATGATGTGGAAGACGCATGTGGAATAGAGATGAGCTGTCTCAATATTCCCACACGTTATCTTCAACCACCTCGAACCCGCCACGAACACCAAAACACCAACGCCCAACCCACACGAGCCCCTCCCCTCGCCGAGGGATGTGGGCTAACATTAACCTGCCTCAAACGTCTTGAACTCAACCCTTCGAACCCACCTCGAACGCCCTCCGAGTCACACGAGCCTCTTTGTGACATGGATTCAACAACAGCAACATGGATTCGACCACACCAATGCAGGTTCGACAAACGATACGAGTTCAACAATGCCACACGTTGGAATTTCACAATGACGAAAGCCGGATGACGTGGATTCGACCACAACAATACGGACTCGACAACGACAATATGGACTCGACAACGACGATACAAGTTCGACAACGACAGAGATCCGATGACAATGATATGGATCGAGGGATGTGGGCTGGTTCGTTTTTACTCAACGTGGGATAGACTGGAGGGAGGGAAACTACGGTTCAGGTGGTACATCGCGAATTCGTTTCACCCTTTCCTTTCCACTGACATGAACACTTCGAACCCAACGTGAACACCTTGAACCCAACGCAGACACCTTGAACCCAACGTGAACACCTTGAACCCAACGCGAACACCCCGAACCCAACATGGACACCTTGAACCCAACACGGATGCCTTGAACCTAACGCGGACATGTCGAGTCGAAGTTCGTCGAACACCCAACAAGTTGCGTCAACCGTGGACATGTCGAGTTGAACATGGACGGGTGGAGGACCTAACGATGGCGAGGTTTATGGACCATGGAGCATGTAGGGGGGTGTAATATTTTGTGTACGATGTCTGTATCTCCAACTCATGTATTTTACTTGCATTATTGAATACTCTTGTTACTCATAACATGTTACATTATTTAACTAGCCAATAAGTGCTGGCAGTTCCGAAAACGACAGGGCCAGAGGCTGATGGTAGAACAGTAGTAGTTGATTAGTGTAGTTTGCAACAAAACTCGTACTAAATTTATGATTCTCTTCACTTCCCGACACGAGTACCCATGGGTATACCTGTGAGTACTCGTAAGGATC